>Ga0209251_1001287_pt1 | contig 19752 bp, 20 predicted proteins | sample SaaInlV_100m_DNA_6_FD_184665 | JGI IMG/M metagenome (GOLD analysis project Ga0209251, IMG submission 184665) | Marine microbial communities from expanding oxygen minimum zones in the Saanich Inlet - Saanich Inlet SI073_LV_10m_DNA (SPAdes) (version 2) | ecosystem: Environmental > Aquatic > Marine... | reverse complement strand
GCCTGCCCTACTGGAATCCACCGGCATCGACGATCAGCAATCTAAAGTCGCCAGCATGGGGTGGTTCTGTATTATTTTGTTTCCACTGTTGGCGCTACCCACTCTGGCTTTCGTCCCAGACAAACGTTCTAGTGGCCGCAGCGCCCTGTCGATTAAAGCGCAATTCTCATTACTCATGTCTAACCAACTGATGTGGCGGCTCCTTGCTGCGGATTTTTTAGCGGGCTTTGGCACGGCGGTGAGCGGCGCGCTCTATATTTTTGTTGCCAGCAAGTATTTCGAACTGCCGGGACATGCAAGCCTTGCGCTCCTGCTGTATTTCGTCGCAAGTTTTCTTGCCATGCCATTATGGATGAAGCTCGCAATCAAACTCGGTAAAGCCCAGGCGCTCACCATTGCCCTTGGATACGGGGCTTTAATCAACCTCATCCTGATTCCCCTCGCAGAACCCGGCAATGCGGTCGTACTCTGGTGTTTCACGTTATCCTTTGGCGTGGCCTTTGGCGCCGCCCCAACCTTGCTTAGAACCATGATGGCAGACCTTACCGACCTTGATGAGCTCGACTCCGGCGAGAAACGCGCTGGACTCTTCTTTGCGATGCTCACAACGACAAACAAGCTGGGCGCGGCGGTCGCTGTGGGGTTATCCTTTACCATCCTCGAAGCCGTTTTCGCTTTTCAACCTGCAGCCGAAAACTCCGAGGCAGCGTTGCAGGGGTTATTATGGACCTACGCCATCGGCACCGCCGCGGGCTTATTGCTTGCTGCACTGCCCGTTATCAACTACCCCCTTAATCGAGCGCAACATCAAAAAATCCGAGATCAACTTGACGCCCGCGCCTGAGGTCAGCGCGCGCCTCACGCAATCTAATTATGGTGACAGCTCGTAAAATAAGCCAAATCTTGTGATAACCCACCATGGCTGATTCCTTACAAACAGCAGAGCTTTACTATGACGGGCAATGCCCTCTGTGCTCGATCGAAATGCGACACCTTGAGCAACACAAACGGGATTCTTTAACGCTCACCGATATCCATCAGGCCGCTGATTTAAATGAAGAAACCAAGCGAGACTTCCTAAACCGTCTACATCTGCGAAAACCTGATGGCGAGATGCTGAGCGGGCTCGATGCGAGCGTCTATGCGTGGCAGCAAACTCGATTTGGCTTTCTCTGGACCTGGCTACGGTGGCCGCTCGTTAAGCCCCTCGCTGATGTCGTCTATGAAAAGTGGGCGAAACGTCGCTTCGACCGACTTTATTCATGAAGCAAGATTCATGAAGCATGCCCTCATTATTGGCGCCAGTGGCGGACTCGGCGGCGCCCTAGCCCATCTACTCCTAGATCGTGGGGGCTGGCAGGTTCTGGGCACATACCACCAGACAGAACCGCTTTGGCAACATTCTTTAATGACTTGGCGAGCGCTGGATATCCGCGCGGAAACCGAAATCGCATCCTTGATGACCCCGTTGCCTAAAATTGATCTCTTAATCAATACGACGGGCATTTTAACCAGCCCTTATCACGGCCCCGAGAAAAGTATTCGGCAATTTAATGCCGAGCACATGATGATGTCCTTTGAAATCAATACCGCGCCCATTTTAAACCTGGCCAAACATGCCCAAGCAGCACTCAAAGCCAGCAATCAACCGATCATCGTCGCGCTATCAGCTCGCGTGGGCTCAATTGCTGACAACGACTTGGGAGGCTGGTACAGCTACCGATGCGCGAAGGCGGCTCTCAATATGGCCGTTAAAACCCTTGCAATCGAATGGCAAAGAAGTCTGCCGATGGCAACGCTTATTGCGTATCACCCCGGCACTGTTAGAACCGCGCTATCAACACCGTTTCTAAAATCCGGTTCGACCAGCGTCACGCTAAGCCCCGGGGATGCCGCCGAGCACTGCCTCCAATTGCTCGATACGCTTACGCCAGCCAACACAGGATCTTTTTGGGACTGGCGAGGGCAAAAGATTCCTTGGTAATTTATTCGATGTTTGCTACAAAGCAGTTAGCAGATCGATTAACCCGTCTATAGATTATCTGTGTCGAACGCTTCTGCTGACCCGATTTAACTTTTTTGTTGACGCATGACGCGGTGTATTGGGGATCACGCGTTGGCTATTTTATCTGATCGCCGCGACCCCACATGGCGATCGGCCAGAAGCAAGGAGCAAGCCATGAAAGGTATCGTTATGAATATTTTAGCCGAGATGGTGGAAACACAGCTTGGTTTAGAAGAATGGAACACCGTGCTTGACGAAGCCGATGAGAGCGGCATCTATACATCAACTGCGATTTACGACGATGAGCGACTCCTCAACCTGGTCGGTATTCTCAGTCAACGCAATAACATCCCTGCAAGCGATCTTGTCTTTGCTTTCGGGCAGTTCATGTTTCCCGCTTTTTACAAGCGTTACCCGCAGCTGATCGATGGTCACGCTAATATGCTGGATTTCTTGGAATCTTTAGACAGCGTGATCCACGTCGAAGTCGTCAAACTCTATCCTGGGGCCATTACGCCCGGATTCGAGCCAGACCGACGCAGTCAGGATCAATTGTTTTTGAAGTACGAATCAGACCGGAATCTTTGCCGGCTGGCCGAAGGCCTGATCGATGGGGCAGCATCACACTTTGGCCATGATTACACCATCGCGCACGAGCCCTGCGCGCATCACGGCGCTGACCACTGTGGGCTGCTGGTGAGCTTAGCCTAACCCACATGTCAGATAATCCTTACGAGAAGGCCTACCAACGCGAAAAATTGGCCCGCAATGAGGCAGAGCACCTGCTCGAAGACTTGTCTCGCAAGCTGTATGACAAAAACGAGGAAATAAACCGTCTCTACGAAGACCTTAAGCGCAACCAATCCATTATGGTGCAGCATGAAAAACTGGCATCGGTTGGTGAATTGGCGTCCGGCATCGCGCATGAGATCAACAACCCGGTCGGCTTTTGTCTCACCAACATTAATTCGCTTCAGGATCAGCTGCCCATTTTACTCGAAGCTTGTGCTGCCGGTTCTCCTGATTGGGACGCAGAGAAACAGGCTGATGCCGACTATCTCCGAGAGGACCTACCGATATTAATTCGAGAAACCATTGACGGCCTGATCAGCATCCAAACAATCGTTCGGGACCTCAGGTACTACTCAAGAAACAGCAACCAGGACGCCTTCTCAGGCGCCGACTTGAACCAAGGCATCAAATCGACCCTGAATGTCCTCCGAAACAAAATCAGTGCCCAGTATCAAATTCATTTAGCCCTTGGTGACCTTCCTTTAATCCATTGTAACCAAGGCAAGTTGAACCAAGTCTTCACGAATCTTATTCTGAATGGCCTACAAGCCATGGGGGCGTCGGGCAACCTTTATATCGACAGCTATCAAGATGGCGATCAAGTGGTCATTCGAATATCCGATGATGGTCCGGGTATCGAAGATGCGATTGCGCTGGAGATCTTTCAGCCCTTCTACACCACAAAAAAAGTGGGTGACGGCACGGGGCTTGGCCTATCGATCAGTCGCAGTATCATCACTGAACTGCACGCTGGCCAGATCTGTCTCGTTAAAGATGGCCGTGGCCAAGGCGCGACCTTTGAGATCCGCATTCCCATAGAACAAGAGGACTTAGGCTCAGCCTGAGAGAGGCGCCCAATCAAGCATTCGATTGCTTGCGGCAATATCGAGCTTACAACCAGAGCGCCGACGTCATCTCCCGCGCAGAGCTTGCCTGCGGCACTGCCAAAACGGCCATTGATTTTGTGAATCGGGACGAATCAAAAGATTCATTAGCACGTCGGCGAGCAAGGCCCTAAACTGAGTCCTTTCAATATTCTTGGATTTTCAGGTTATGGCCCAACAAGGTGAAGGCAGTTTGCAAGCCCCAACACGTCACCCTTTAGGATGGCAGGAAGATACTTTCTGGGAGCGGGATTCACTCAACGAGGAATTAGAGCGCGTCTATGATGTCTGCCATGGTTGCCGCCGCTGCGTCAGCCTGTGTGATGCCTTTCCAACCCTGTTTGACTTGGTCGATGAATCCGAAACCATGGAAGTTGATGGCGTTGAAAAGAACGACTTTTTTGATGTCGTTGAGCAGTGCTACCTTTGCGATCTGTGCTATCTGACCAAATGTCCTTATGTACCGCCGCATGAATGGAACATCGATTTTCCCCATTTGATGCTCCGCGCCAAGGCCCAGAAGTTTAAAGCCGATGGTGGAAGCTTCCGAGACAATTTATTAACCAGCACCGACGCTATGGGTAAGGCCCTCACGACCATACCGCTGGTCGATGTTACGGCCAATGCGTTAAACAAAAATAAGCTCTTTCGGAACGCGCTGGAGACAACGCTTGGCGTGCATGCTGACGCCCCATTACCAGAATATCACCGTAAAACGCTGCGCAAGCAGTTTTCGGCCGCTCCCAAATCACCCGCCCCCCTCGGGCGCACAACGGGTAAGGTTGCGCTTTACGCTACCTGCTACGGCAATTACAACACGCCAGATCTTGGCCAAGATTTCGCCCATGTCTTCGCTCATAACGATATTCATATTGAACTGGTGCCCAAAGAAGCCTGTTGCGGCATGCCCAAATTAGAGCTGGGTGATTTAGATAGCGTGAATGCACTGAAGGAAAAGAACATTCCCGTACTCGCGAAACTCGTCGATCAAGGTTTTGATTTAATCGCCCCCATCCCGTCTTGTGTCCTAATGTACAAGCAAGAATTGCCGTTGATGTATCCCGATGATCCGGACGTCTTAAAGGTCAAAAACGCGTTTTTTGACCCCTTCGAATACCTCTTCCTAAGACACAAAGAAGGTGGCCTAAAATTAGATTTTAAAGAAACGCTCGGAGAGGTCAGCTACCAGGTCGCATGTCACCTCAGAGTCCAAAATATTGGTAATAAAACCCGCGATATCCTGAATTTAGTGAACGATACCGTCGTGCATACGATTGAGCGATGCTCAGGCCATGATGGCACCTATGCGGTAAAAGAAGAAACTCGTGCGAAATCGGTCAAAATTGCCAAGCCTGTCGTTAAATTTGTGGACTCAAAACAAGCCAAGCATTTTGCCAGCGATTGTCCGATGGCTGCGGTTCACATCGCAAACCTTTCTGAATCGGTAGACTTGGCGGCCCACCCCATGACCCTGCTGAGGAAAGCTTACGGTTTATAAAGGCCCTAGCATCGCCCTCATTCAATCAGGCGGGTTTCAATACCGGTGAACAGCGTGGACGCGGCAAAGTCGATGAACTTTGCTTCGTCTTCGACCGCTGCACGACTCGCGTTCCGGCGGGCATCTTGGGTGCCACCGTCCGGCCCCACCCAAACCTCAGCGTGTCCTAAATAAACTGGGCACTCGAAACCCAAAGCAGCAGCAATGTTTGCATTCACGGGATGATCCAATCGGTGCACCTGGACATACCGCGCGATGCCTGAGTCGGGTGCGTGTTGCCGAATGAGGGGACCATGCGATTGCAACCAATACTGCCGTGCCGCGGCTTCTGATAGATCGCGACGATGCTGCAGCGGGAACTGCAGTTTTTTCAGGACGCCGCCGGCACTTGCTAGCAAATCTTCAGGGGTTGGATTGACTTGAGGGTATTCCATCGCAAGCCATGCGGGGGACCGCGTCGCATCCAGCCAAACGGCTTGCGCCGCAACCAGGTCCGCAAGCCGCTCAAGGCCACCGCCTGTCAAAGCCCGAACGGCCTCGGCATCGGTTGTCCACCAAAGTTCAACGACCAAATCAAAAGGGGCTTGCATCGAGCCACCTCGAGCGTGATTCATTTGATCAAACAGGTCATTGTGCTGTCCGAGTACCGCCAATGCGCGCAGGCAACCGAGGCTATTGAGCACGTCTAACCAAGCGGTTTGCAGGCCATCTTGCCAAGCGACCTGAAACCCCTCTGAACTGACATGCGGCTGCCGCCGGAGATAATACTCGAATCGAATCACATTATTTCTCCTGGGTTACGCCGGATTCTCGCCGCGACTTGAGTACTGGATGATCACGACCCAAATTACCCGGCATCAAGTCCTGCCTATAAAGACCATTGGTTTAACCTTGGGTTGCCATCTGCGGCACCCCTTCGGCCAATTCCACCCAGTTTTGTTTGCTATCACACCAAACATGGAACTGAGGTGCAAAGCTATCCGTTTGATCCAACGTGCCGGTCTTCAAAAACAACATCTCAGCCTGAGCCGGAATCAAGGAGTACAAGGGCGACCCGCAACGTCCGCAAAAATATCGCTCAACCTGATTGCCACTGCTCGTCTCAGCATCTAAATAGAGTTTGGGTTCAGAACCCGAAAACGTAATGCTGGTCTTTGGAACGCCCCATAACGTCGAGAACGCCGAACCCGCTTGGCGCTGGCAGTTTTTGCAATGGCAAACCCCAGCCATTGACGGCTCCCCCGAGATTTCATAGGTGATATCACCACAAAGACACTGACCTGAATATGACGTCATACTGCGCTCCTGAATGGGTTTAAAGACAATTTGGTCTCAACAAAAAAGGTTATCGAGCGGAAGGCGCCTAGCCTAGCCTTAATTCCCATTGGATCAAGCCCCCGCGTCAAGCGCATCCCGACCAGCACACTGTAAGCTTTATTGACAGTCAATCCAAATTCCAGACCGTAATGCTGAGCCGTATCTGGCATGCAAGAACCGCGCATTCAAGGCTGATCAAACAGCGCGCCGCATCGTTCAATCAAACGCGCGCCATTTCAGCATGCGGCGACCAGCTAACAATCTGCCTCATCGGCTCAGGACCGGACCGCCTCGGCACCAAGTAATCAAAAGATCCGGACCCTGTGGTGGACCGAAGACGCGACTCCGCGGGGAATCCAAGGTGCGCATCAGCTCGCAATCGCCAGGTCTTTCCTTGCGCAAAACCCAAAAAGGGTCTCAATCATCAGACGCTTTCATTCGCCGCTCAATCTTTGGTAACCTGCTTGCAAAGACAGCAAGCGCTCTAAAAAGGACCACTGATGACAGATCACCGAAAACCACTGACGCCGGAAGAATCTTGGGTCATTCTACAAAAAGGCACTGAAAGGCCTTTTACCGGAGAATACGACGATCACTTTGATGCCGGCGTTTACGTTTGTCGCCAATGTGATCAGCCGCTGTATCGCTCTGAAGACAAGTTTCAGGCCCACTGCGGCTGGCCTGCCTTCGACGATGAAATACCCGGCGCGGTTCGTCGGGAAGTCGACGCCGATGGCCACCGGGTCGAAATCCTCTGCAGTCAGTGTGATGGCCACCTGGGTCATGTCTTCGAAGGCGAGCGCATCACCGAAAAAAACACCCGGCACTGCGTCAATTCAATCTCGATGCGCTTCCAAGCTGTTTAAAGCTTCTGTATAAAATTCTTCTGTATCGAATGCGTCTGTATCAACAGGCGCGCAGAAGGATCGCAGCAACCGGCTAGATCGGCCATTCAAGCTTGGTCTTGGCCTGCGGAAAGGGTGTTAACCCAGGCCCCCGCGGCGAACGTCATCTGAGCTTGTTCAGGTCTAACGCATCCGTTTTGCAATGATCGGCGCGACCAGCATTAAACCAATACCCATGACGACCGCCAACAATCCCAGCTTTTCAAACACGGTCACATAAACCGCAAGGGATGCCGTACCAGGGACATCGCCGCCAGCGCCTTCTATGGCCATCAAACTGGCAATCCAACCGCCGACGTAGGCTGCAAAGGCACTCGATAAGAACCAAACCCCCATCATCATGGCAGCAACCCGTTGCACCGATAGTTTGGTGACCATGGACAAGCCAACGGGGGAAAGACACAACTCACCCATCGTATGCAGCCAGTACATCAGCACCAACCACACGACTGCAACCTGGCCGTTAGGCCCGGCATAAGCCGCACCCAGCACCAAGGCGTAAAAACCTAGGCCGACCAGTAAAATAGCCACGCCAAACTTCATTGGGGTGGACGGTTCGCGTTGAACGCGGGCCATCATGACCCAAAGTAGCGCAAAGATGGGCGCAAACATGATAATAAACAGGGAATTCAAACTGCCAAACATACCCGCTGTGAAAAAATCACCACGGTCCACGTTGCGGTCCGTAAACAGCGTTAAGGATGATCCGGCCTGCTCGAACAACGCCCAAAACACCACTGACAAAAACATGAGCAGCAACATCGACAACATTCGATCTCGCTCCTGGGGCGTACATTCTGTAATCGAAAACCAAATCACGTAGGCCGTGATCACGCTGGTAAACAAGGTCAATACGACCCCCATCTCCTGAGTATTCTGAATCGCAAACCAAATCAGACCCACAAACACGACGGCTGACGCATAGATTCGATGTTCCAGCGAGACACCGAACCGTCGAGCCGCCAAAGCCGCCGGCGCTGGTGGCAGGCCCAGTCCTGCGAGATACTTCGAGCCGAGTAAAAACGTCAGCAACCCGATCACCATACCGATCCCAGCTAAACCAAAACCGTATCGCCAGCCATAGGTTTCGCCCAAATACGCACACAGAAGCGTCGCCACAAAAGCGCCTAGGTTGATCCCCATATAAAAGATGGTAAAGCCACCATCACGCCGGGGATCACCCTCACCATAAAGCCCGCCCACAATGGTTGAAATATTCGCTTTTAAAAAACCAACCCCGACGATAATAAACGACAGGGCAAGATAGAAAGCTTGCTCATGTTGGGCTGACCGCTCAATCGTCTCGCCAATAACAACCGCGGGCGGACCTTCGTAGGCCATCCCGAGATGCCCTGCAACCAGCAATACCGCGCCAAAAATAATCGCCTTGCGGAGGCCAAGATACCGATCGGCAATCATGCCGCCCAACACTGGAACGGCGTAGACCATCGCCGCGTAGCTACCATAAATCATCGCGGCCTCACCATCGGCATACAACCAGTGCTTGGTGAGGTATAAAATCAACAGGGCCCGCATCCCGTAATAACTAAACCGTTCCCACATTTCGGTCGCAAATAAAACAAATAATCCGGGCGGATGGCCAAGCCAAGTTGACTCCCTAGGGGTTTGCATCATGGTTTCATTCCATTTTGTTGATCAAAGTGATGCTGTAAGCATCCAGCGCTGTCATCAGCTTTTAACTTGGGCGGCGGTCAGCAAGGCATTGTTGGTCGATACTGGAAACACAGTTTCGGGATCCATCGGTCTAAAACTTCGAATACGATTAATGATGACATCGCCGGCGCCGACGGGAAAACTGGCCAATCGGGCGGCCCAAACTCTGGCTTGGGTTAACACCTCGTCATCGGGCACCACCGATTGAATTAACCCAATGTGCGCAAGTTCCGTCGCGCCAACTCGATCACCCAATAAAGCCAACCGCGCAAGGGTTTGCTCTGATGTTTTCAGGCGCAACCAGGCCGCATTGATTGGGATATCCGAGCCTTGCTGAATCTCGCCAATCTGAAGAAAGGCCGAGTCCCCGGCAGCAACTAAATCACAGGCAAAAACAAGCGCGGCACCGGCATTAATCGCGTATTTTTCTAAAGCACAAATAAGCGGCTTGGGACAGCGATAAAGCGCGAGATGCAAGGCTCTAATCGACGCCTGATGCCAAACACCATCCTCACTACCAGGGTCTTCATTACTTTGTAGCGCTTTTAAATCAATCCCTGAGCAGAAGCAATGATCTGCGCCGCGCAGCACGATCGCCGCAACCTCAGCAGAGCGTGACAAGCCTTCTAGGGCCGTTGTGAGTTGCGCTGCCAAACCAGGCGTTAGTGCATTACGGCGCGCTGGCCGGTCTAAAATAATTTCCGCCCAGCCTTGATGCTGCTCAATTTGAACAAGATTCATCATGGCGATTCCCCTACCGATTTCTGTCATTAAAGGATGCATTAATCGCTGAAACTTTACCACCGAGCTGATCGCTTTGAATCAGGCCTTTGGGCACGGTTCGGCCTATTTCTTGATCATCGCGCGCCTTCCGAGCCGGCGTCCACGTCAAACTTTTAGCAAGACTCGACCGCTGCGGCCTTTTACCCGTGCGTGAGATCTGAGATGATCTCCGCGCAGAGACGCGTCGCACTAGACCACTACGCTGTCTAGCACTCGGGTTTCACGATCACTCAAGGATTCACAGCATGACGACCATTACCCAGCGATTAGCAATGCTTAGAACCAAGATGCGCGAGGCCAACATTACAGCCTACATCGTGCCAACAACAGACGAATACCTGGGGGAATATGTTCCCGAGCAGAATAAACGCTTGGCCTACCTCTCCGGTTTCACCGGATCCGCCGGCACGCTCGTTGTAACCCAGGAGCAGGCCGCACTTTTTGCGGACGGCCGCTACACGTTGCAAGCCTTAAACCAGTGCCCAGAGCCGCTCTTTGAGCATCACCATCTCATCAGCGAGCCCGTGCTGGCGTGGCTAAAAGAGACTTTACTGCCGGGTCAATCCGTTGCGCTGGATGGTCGGGTTGTAACCTATCGATTTTTTAAAACGGTGGAGTCTGAACTGCGCGACCTCGGCATCACCTTGCAGGCCTTAACCCACAATCTGATCGATGATATTTGGACGGATCGCCCAGCGGCTTTGATGTCACCCGCAATCCTTTTGAGTGAGGCGTATTCGGGCGAGTCCAGCACATCAAAACGTTCGCGGGTTGCAGAAAGCCTCAAAGCGGCAGGCGCTGACGCTGCCATCATCAGCCAACTGGACTCCATCGCATGGCTGCTGAACATTCGTGGTAATGATGTCCCGCACTTACCGGTCCTGCTCAGTCAATCCATTTTGCTCAGTGACGGAACGCAGCATTTGTTTATCGACCCTGCCAAAATTCCGGATGGCTTTACCGAACATGTTGGCAAATCGGTCTTCGTGCACGACGCTGCTGATTTTTCAGGCTTCTTAGAGCGCTACGGCGCCCAACAACCTAGTATCTTGTTGGACCCGGATAGCACCAATGCGCTAACGGCCCTCACTTGCTTGTCTTCTGATTGCCGCTTAATTGAACAAAAGGACCCGGTTGAGTTACCAAAGGCGCAAAAGAACGCCGTGGAGGTCAGCGGTATACGCGCGGCACACATCCGTGATGGCGCGGCCCTCAGCGAATACCTCTGTTGGATAGACGAGGAGGTTAGCAAGGGCCACTACCCTGACGAAGGCGTATTATCGGATCGACTCGAACAATTTCGCCGCGCCTTACCGGAACTTAAAGACCTCTCGTTTTCAACCATTTCTGCAGCAGGCAGCAATGCTGCGATGGCCCATTATTCACACACCAATGGCGTCCCTGCCGCGCTCACGCCGAACTCACTGTATCTCGTCGACTCGGGCGGTCAATATTTCGACGGCACAACCGACGTCACTCGAACAATCGCCATCAATACACCCAGAGTTGATCATAAGGACCTGTTTACTCGGGTCCTAAAAGGCCACATCGCGCTGGCAACCGCCCGCTTCCCAGAAGGGGTTCAGGGCCATCAGTTAGACGTGCTAGCACGGCAATTCCTTTGGGAGATCGGCAAAGACTTTGACCATGGTACCGGCCATGGTGTGGGTTGTTATCTGAGTGTGCATGAAGGACCTCAACGCATTGGCAAATCACCACACCCCACCGCCCCATTGCTACCTGGCATGGTGGTATCCAACGAGCCGGGATATTACGAACCCAACGACTATGGCATTCGCTGTGAAAACCTCATGGTGGTGGTGCGCTTGACGTCGGGCATGCTGGGATTTGAAACCCTGACCTTTGCGCCGTTTGATCAGCGTCTCATCGATCAGGACCTGCTCACCGAGGCAGAGCGACGATGGTTGAATGATTACCATGAAGCCGTTTTTGAAAAGCTTGGCGACCGTATTGATCCAGCCGCAAAGCCTTGGTTATTACAAGCCACGGCGGCGATTTGAGAGATTATGACTTGAGGCGCTTTGGCTTGTTTAACCGGGTCTTGCGTCAGCCCGCGGCTGAAAGCGTGCTCATTTCCAATCGTTGTTCCAAAACCCCCTATGATGCCTGACAAACCCTTTTAAGCGGCCCGAGCGCAATGCGGGTTTTGGGCCAGACGCGGTCTTATACCCCACGCTTAATGAATCAGCGCCGCTTGCTTTTAAAAAACCGATGCCATCATAATCCATTAAATAAAGCTTTCGAGCATCAATCAAAGGAGCTGAACGGATGAACCCATCCCGCACCGAGGCCATCAAAACGCTCACCACCACCGGTATGCCCTACGCGCTTGAAAGCGGCCTTATCAATGGCAGGCCCTGTCGATTTTTCACCCATGCGCCCCATACCCTTGGGCAGCTGTTTGCGGACAACGTCTCGGATAAAACCTTTTTGGTTTACGAGGACGAGCGGCTCACTTTCTCAGAGGTTTATGATCAAGCGATGCAACTGGCTAATATCCTCGCCAGTGAATTCGGGGTCAAGCACGGTGATCGCGTCGCCATCTCTATGCGCAACTATCCGGAGTGGGTCATCTCGTTTATGGCGGTCACCGCAATGGGCGGCGTTGCGGTTTGCATGAACGCGCTCTGGCAAACCGATGAGATTGAATACGGCCTAACCCATAGTGGTAGCAAAGTCTTCATCGCCGATGAGCAGCGCCTGCAACGCGTTGCGCCGATTGCTGACAAGCTGGGTCTGAAAATTATCGGGACCCGCTATGAAAATCTCGGCAGTCTTCCGAGCTGTCGGTCATTTTCGGAACTGCTGGCACAGAACCCGTCAACAGACCTTAGCTGGGCCGCGGTCGGTCCAGATGACTACGCCACAATTTTTTATACCTCAGGATCAACCGGTCATCCCAAAGGCGCCGTCTCCTGCCATCGAAACATCATTAGCGCGCTGTTCTCCTGGGAGCTTGATCTTGCAGCTCGACAATTGGAATTAGGCGTGTCACCACCGCCGGCCACCGAGCAAGCCGCAACCCTACTCGCAGTACCGTTATTTCATGCAACCGGTTCCCATGCGGTCTTCTTACAGTCCTACAGAGCCCAACGCAAAATGGTTTCCATGTATCGCTGGGACCCCATGCAGGCAGTCCAACTGATTGAATCAGAGCGCATTACCTCCTTTGTCGCCCCAGCGGCCATGACTGGCGATCTCATTGAGGCTGGCAAGCAAACCAATGCTGACCTCAGCAGCTTATTGTCCGTCGGGGGTGGTGGCGCGCCGCGCGCCCCAGCGCAGGTTCAAAACATTCCCGAGGCGTTTACCAACGCGTTGCCGAGCACCGGTTGGGGCATGACAGAAACCAATGCCATTGGCACCGGTATCGGTGGCGAAGACTATCTGTTGCGGCCGGCCAGTTCCGGCCGATGCTCAGCGGTCCTCGACATTTTAATTGTCGATGATGCGGGCAACCCACTCCCTTCTGGCGAACGCGGTGAGTTGCGGATTCGCGGCGCATCGGTAATCGATCGCTATTGGGATCGCCCTGAGGCCAACGCCGAAACCTTTGAAGATGGCTGGCTCAAAACCGGCGATGTGGCCTACTTAGACGATGAGGGGTATCTCTTCATCGTTGATCGAATCAAAGATCTCGTCATTCGGGGCGGCGAGAATATCGGTTGTGCGGAAGTCGAAGCTGCTTTACTCGCGCTGGATCAGGTACTTGAAGCCAGCGTGTACGCCGTTCCCGATGCGCGCTTGGGCGAGGAAGTTGGTGCGACCTTGTATTCTCAGCATAATCTCAACATCACCGACATCCAGACCCAACTCGCGTCTCACATTGCGAAATTTAAGATTCCCAGATACATTCATCTTCAGGCAGAGCCGCTACCTCGAATCGCCTCGGGCAAGATCGACAAGCGCGCGTTACGAGCGATTGCAACGGACAGATTGGGCCTCGCCAGCGAGTCCATTTGATCCTCACCAGCCGAAAGCTGTTAATATAGCAGCCTTCCATCGAGAGTCATTGTCCTATGCAAACTCACCCAATTTCCAGTCTATTTAGGGCGAACCCACCACTCGGTCAAAGCGTTCAAGTTCAAGGTTGGGTCAGGACCAAACGAGACTCCAAGGCTGGGTTTTCGTTTGTGGCCGTACACGATGGGTCGTGTTTCGATCCCATTCAAGCCGTCATTCCGGCAACCCTCACCAATTATACGAGCGAAGTTCTCGCGCTCTCCACAGGCTGTTCGGTCACCATCATCGGAGAGCTCACCGCCTCAGAAGGCCGGGGTCAAGCGGTTGAGATTCAGGCCACGTCCGTTGCGGTTCATGGTTGGGTCGATGATCCCGAAACCTATCCGATCGCCAAGAAGCGGCACACGTTTGAGTATCTGCGGAGCGTTGCCCATCTTCGTCCCAGAACCAACACCTTTGGCGCAATCACTCGCGTCCGAACGGTTCTGGCGAATGCGATCCACAATTATTTTTTTCAAAACGGATTTCATTGGATCAACACCCCATTAATCACAGCAAGCGACTGTGAAGGCGCGGGTGAACTGTTTCGCGTGAGCACCTTAGACCTGGTCAATCAAAAAGATGTCAGTTTTGAAGATGATTTTTTTGGCAAGGAAGCCTTCCTCACCGTTTCTGGACAATTAAATGTCGAGGCCTACTGCCTTGCCATGAGCAAAGTCTACACTTTTGGCCCAACCTTTCGGGCTGAAAACTCCAACACCTCACGCCACCTGGCTGAATTTTGGATGGTTGAGCCTGAGATTGCCTTCTCCGATCTGGCCGACAATGCCGATCTGGCTGAGGCGCTTTTAAAACACTGCTTGAAAGCAGTCCTCGAGCACTGCCAGCAGGACATCGATTTCTTCAATGAGCGGATCGATAACACCGTTCGAAGTCGTCTTGAAACCGTCGTGCAGGCGCCTTTTGAGCGGATGTCGTACACACAGGCCATTACAATTCTAGAGGCTTCGGGTAAAAAATTCGATTTCCCAGTGGCCTGGGGCCGAGATCTACAAAGCGAGCATGAACGCTTTCTCGCTGAAACCCATGTCGGCCGACCCGTCGTCTTATTGGACTACCCAAAGGATATCAAAGCCTTTTATATGCGTCTGAATGACGATGAAAAAACGGTGGCCGCGATGGATGTGCTCGCGCCGGGAATTGGCGAAATCATTGGGGGCAGTCAGCGTGAGGAGCGCTTAGACGTCTTGGACGCAAGGATACCCGATGAAGCGATGCGAGAGAGCTTATGGTGGTATCGAGATCTTAGGCGTTACGGCACAGTTCCCCATGCTGGCTTTGGCTTAGGCTTTGAACGACTGCTGAACTATGTGACCGGCATGGACAACATCCGAGATGCTATCCCCTTCCCAAGAACACCCGGTCACGCGGACTTTTAGAGCTTACCCACCCATCATCATTTTCCAGGTTTCAGGGTCTTTGATCTTGAGATAGGTGTTGCTGCGCTTGGTTTCGCCCATCGTGGCATGGGGTACCGCACTGTAATTGTGTCCGGGCAGTAACAACGTGTCATCGGGCAAGCTCGCCAGCTGCTGCAAACTCCGGAACATGTCCTCGGTGTTCGACCCTGGCAGATCCACCCGCCCGCAGCCATCAATAAAGAGGGTGTCTCCTGAGATTAAGGTGTTTTTAACCCGAAAGCATTGTGACCCTGGCGTGTGACCCGGGGTGTGCAAAAACTCGATTTCGATATCCCCGATCTTCAGTTTTTGACCTGAGGTCACTTTTTTAATATCCGTGTCAGATATACCGGTGACTTTCTTCACGCCCGCCGCTTCGTGTTCATTGGCATAAATCGGAACACTGTGATGTTCGAGTAAGCGGCTAACCCCCTCGACCGTATTGTGTCCAAAACTACCGCCACAGTGATCAGGGTGGTAATGGGTCAAGAGCGCGCCGGTTAATGTGTAATCACGCTCCTCAATCATGCCCAACAATCCAGGAATATCCCAAGCAGGATCCACAACGACAACCTCTCTTGTTGTGCGATCTCCAACTAAATACGCAAAATTCTGCATTGGCCCGATTTGGATTTGTTCTACGATCAATTGTTCCGCGACTTGCATATTGGTCTCCTTATTCGACGGCCGCAGTGACCGCAATTTCTACCTTTAATGCCGGCACCACCAGCTTCGACTCGACACAGGCTCGGGTTGGGGACGCCCCAGGGGTAACCCATGCATCCCAAACGGTGTTGAATTCTGAAAAATCATTGATGTCCGATAACCAGATCTGCGCCGTTAGCAACTTGGATTTATCGGTGCCCGCAGCAGACAGCAAGGCCTCGATTTCTGACAAGATTTCCTGCGCCTGCTCAGCGACGGATCCGCCCGCAGTAATCTTTGCAACCTGGCCGGCAGTCGTCAAAAGTCCCCCATAGACGACCGCTTGACTCATTCTTGGGTTGGTTTTTAGCCGTTTAATTTCCATTACATTGTCCTTGTAGGTCGCCATCTTTAGTCCTGCATGCTACCACGTTGCCTGGCCTCTTAAAGCGTGGCCGACGCAAGCATCGATCGGCAAGGGGCAAAGGTCCGCCGATGATGCGGCGTTAATCCAAGCGTGCTGAGGGCAGCGCGATGTTTCAATGTCGGATACCCCTTATGGGCCGCAAACCCATAACCTGGAAATTCTCTATCTAAGGCCACCATTTCGGCATCCCGAGCAACCTTTGCGATAATGGATGCTGCCTGAATCGCGCCAACAACCTGATCGCCCTTTACGATCCAGCGACCAATGCACGATATCTTGGGTAACCGATTACCATCAACCAAAGCCAATTCTGGCGAGACCGTTAGGCCATCAAGCGCCCGCGTCATCGCCAACAAACTGGCTTGTAAAATATTGAGCGTATCGATCTCATCAACTTCGGCTCGTCCGATGGCCCAAGCGGTGGCGCTGTGTTTGATACGCTCATCCAAACGACGACGACTAGCTTCCGAGACGGCTTTTGAGTCTTTCAAACCCAAGACGGGGTCCGCGCGATCCAGGATGACGGCCGCGGCGACGACGGGCCCTGCAATGGGCCCACGGCCGACTTCATCTAGGCCTGCAATCCGAAGACCCATCATACGCTTTGACGACTCGCCGCGAGCGCAATGATGGGTTGCGCCGCTTGCCGCCTGAGGTCCCCTTTCAGCGTCAGATGAATGGCATCAAAGGCTGCTTGCAGTCGGACTGGTTCCGCTTGGTCTAAAAGCCGCTCTAAGGCTGCCGCTAGATTAGGGCCTGTAACCTGATCCTGAATAAACTCCTCAACCAGCGCCTCACCCGATAAAATATTCGGCAGAGCAAAATGCCTCGCCTCAACCATTCTTGAGACCAACCAATAGGTCATCGGGCCTAGTCGGTAAGCCATTACCATGGGTTTTCGAAGCAGCATTGCTTCAAGGGTCGCGGTTCCAGAATTCACCATCACCGCGTCGCTTGCCGCCATGACCGTTAACGCGTTACCCACCTCGACCTGAATAACACTGTTGGCGCCAGAGGCTTGAATCAAATCTCGAATCTCCTGCGCCCTTACCGGATTAGCTGCTGCAACCAGAAATCGTATTGAGCGCGTCAATAACAATTGATTCGCAGCTGCTAAATAAGCCGGCATCATCGACGCCACTTCAGTACGCCGACTGCCCGGCAAAAGCGCAATCACCTGCTCACCGGGCGCAACGCCCAAAGCCAGGCGCGCCTCGGCATTGCGCCTCTGCGCGTCGTCATTCTGAATCAATTGCGCCTTTGGATGCCCAACAAACCGCACCGGGATACCGAACTGCTCATAGATCTCGGTCTCAAACGGGTAGAGCGTCAACATCAGATCAACCCGGCGCTTAATCGAATGAATCCGGCCTTTGCGCCATGCCCAGACAGATGGTGAGACATAGTGTACTGTGGGGATCTGAGCGCGCTTGAGCAAACCCGCCAATAAGAGGTTGAAAAAGTTGAAATCAACGCCAATAAACGCCGCCGGCTGAAGCGCCAAACAGCGACGACGAAGGCGCCAGATCAGGTTAATCAGCATTGGCAATTTCAGAAGCGGTGCAACGAACCCATTGACGGACAAAGCTTCAATATCGAACCAGACGGTCAGTCCAGCCGCTTGCATCAATTGACCGCCGACGCCCGAGAACTGCGCATTAGGTTGTTCTGCTCTGATGGCCAACATCAGATCTGCACCGAGCGCATCACCCGACGGCTCGCCCGCAACAAGGACATAGTGGCTAGCCGACTCGAGCGCCACTTTTTAGGTCAACTCGCTTTCTGTTCAGCGCACGTCAACAACGTCGAGCATGCCAATCGATCACCAACAAAGGCTTTGCCTTGGGCTTTCATCCAATGGCTGCGAAGATTGAGGATTTCAACTTCCAATCGCATTTGGTCTCCCGGGACCACGGAACTTTTAAACTTCGTCTTATCCGTGCCCGCCAAATAATAGATATAACCATCATCAAGGGTTCTACCACGCGAGGCAAATGCTAAAATACCGGCGGCCTGCGCAAGGGCTTCAACAATCATCACACCAGGAAAAACCGGTGTAGCAGGAAAATGGCCTGTGAAGACCTGCTCGTTGATGGTGACATTTTTGATGCACACAATTCGTTTGTCATCAACGATTTCGATCACTCGATCCACCAGCAAAAAAGGGTATCGATGCGGCAATAATTTCCAAATATCCGTTGTTTCCATAACTGCTCCATTGCCGTGAACGTGGCGATGATTGTTTAACTCGTTAAAGGAACCGACCAATCAAGGGTTTCTAAGACTCTATTTTGCGCAGTCGTTTATAAAGATCATCGAGTTTCTTAAAGATCACTACATTGCGCTTCCACTGCCTGCTCGGCATCAATCCCGTCCCCGAACTATACCGGCCCGGGTCACTGATGGATTGGGTTACGAGACTCATCGCAGTGATTTCCACTCGATCACAAATGGTGAGGTTATCGATGATCCCCACCGCCCCGCCAATCATACAATATCGACCAATCCTGGTGCTTCCTGCAATCGCCGTCGTACCGGATATGACAGTGTGCGCCCCGATTTTAGTGCCGTGGCCGATCTGCACTTGATTATCAATTTTCACACCGTCGCCAACCTCGGTATCGGTCAACGCGCCTCGATCAATTGTTGTGCCAGCACCAAGCTCGACCTTATCGCCAATCCTTACCCCGTAAACCTGAGGAATCTTCACCAGGCCGCCCGCTGCAGGGTCAAACTCAAAGCCGAATCCATCTGCTCCGATCACGGCATTCGCATGGATAATACAATGGCTTCCGATTTGGACCTGGTGGTACAGCACCACGTTCGAATGAATCTGAGAGCCGTCACCAATGTGCACGTTTTCGCCCACGACCACCCCTGATCCTAGAGCCACATCGAGTCCAAGGACGGCGCCGGCGCGCACTACCGAATTCGGCCCAATCGACACGCCAAATGCGAGTTCCGCAGTTTCATCAATTTGTGCCGTTGGATGGATATCCGGCCACGCTTCGCTGACATCAAATAACATGGCAATTCTTGCCCAAGCTAAGCGCGGTTGTTCTGCAATGAGGCCGGGCCTAGTTAGTCCTGTCGCGATTTTGGGGGAAACGACGACTGCGCCGGCTTGACAAGTCGGCAGTCGGCTTAAGTATTTGGCACTAAACAAAAAGGTGATATCTTCTGGCCCTGCTTCATCGAGCGCCGCAATACCGGTAATTCTAACCCGCCCATCACCGACGACTGTCAGTCCAAATTGCTCACCAATCTCCGCTAGGGTGGTTGCCAGCAATGGGCGTTTTATCGACAAGCCTCTTACTGAGCCGTTGCAGCTTGATTCAACTTCTCGGTCACTTTACGCGTGACATCATAGAGGTCACC
>Ga0209251_1001285_pt1 | contig 19764 bp, 22 predicted proteins | sample SaaInlV_100m_DNA_6_FD_184665 | JGI IMG/M metagenome (GOLD analysis project Ga0209251, IMG submission 184665) | Marine microbial communities from expanding oxygen minimum zones in the Saanich Inlet - Saanich Inlet SI073_LV_10m_DNA (SPAdes) (version 2) | ecosystem: Environmental > Aquatic > Marine... | reverse complement strand
CTTCACCATCTTTATTAATTGCAACAATTACTTTACTCTCTTTCATTCCTGCTAAATGTTGGATTGCTCCTGATATTCCAACTGCAATATATAAATCTGGTACAACTACTTTACCTGTTTGTCCTACTTGGTGATCATTACTAATATAACCAGCATCAACTGCTGCTCTTGATGCACCTATTGCTGCATTTAGTTTATCTGCAATAGAGGTAATTAATTTAAAATTATCTCCACTTTGCATACCTCTTCCACCTGATACTACTATTCTTGCAGTGCCAAGTTCTGGTCTATCTGATTTGATTTCTTCTCTTTTGACAAATTTTGTTAGCGAAAACTCTTCTGCCGCTTCAGCAGTTTCTATTGGTGCTGAACCACCAGAACTTTCACAAGGATCAAACGATGTTGGTCTAATAGTAATACATTTTTTTGCATCAGTACTTTTGACAGTTGCAAAAGCATTACCTGCATAAATTGGTCTAACAAAAGTATCAGATGACTCTACTTTAATAATATCACTAACTTGTGATGTATCTAATTTAGCTGCTATTCTTGGCATTAAATTTTTACCAAATGTGTTAGCTGAACAAACTATATGTGAATAATTATCTGCAAGCTTAACAATAACTGGCGCAAAATTTTCTGCTAAAAAGTTTTCATAGTAGGCGGCTTCTACTGTTATTACTTTTTTAACTAAAGGTAATTCTGAAGTAGCTTTTGCAACATCTCCACAATTATTTCCAATAACTAATGCGTGAACATCAGTATCTATTTGTGATGCTGCTGTTACAGCATTTAATGTAAATGATTTAAGCTCTTTGTTGTTGTGTTCTACAATTAATAGTACTGACATTATATTACTTTAGCCTCATTTTTTAATTTTTGAACCAACTCAGCAACACTTGAAACTTTAATTCCAGCTTTTCGTTTAGGTGGTTCTTCAACTTTTACCTGTTGTATTTTTGGAGTTACATCCACACCTAAATCTGATGCAGCCATTTGCTCAATTGGCTTTTTCTTTGCTTTCATAATATTTGGCAATGATGCATATCTTGGTTCATTTAATCTTAAGTCACATGTAACAATTGCAGGTGTATTAATTTCAATAGTTTCTAAGCCCTCATCTATCTCTCTAACAACTTCAAGTTTTCCATCTTTAACTTCAATTTTTGAAGCAAAAGTAGCTTGTGGCCAGTCTAATAAAGCACTTAACATTTGCCCTGTTTGATTGCAGTCGTCATCAATGGCTTGTTTACCCATGAATACTAAGTCTGGTTTTTCTTTATCAACAATTTTTTGTAAAATTTTTGAAACAGCTATTGGCTCTATCACACCATCTGCTTTAACATGAATTCCTCTGTCTGCTCCAACGGCTAAAGCTTTTCTTACAGTTTCTTGAGCTTTATCTTCTCCAATTGTAACAGCAATGACTTCTGTTGCTTTTCCACTTTCTTTTATTTTAACAGCTTCTTCGATTGCATTATCGTCTGGTGGATTTGTTGACATCTTAACATTATCAGTGACAACGCCTGTTCCATCTTCTTTTACTCTTATTTGAACGTTGTAATCAATAACTCTTTTAACAGCGACTAAAATTTTCATTAAGCTCTCAATAAATTATTTTCAGAGTCGTATGGACTCTCTTCTATTACTGTAGCGTCATACATTTCACCTAAAATATCAACTTGTAATTTGTCGCCTACATTAGCATGCTCTGGCTTGACCATTGCAAGAGCAATAGACTTATCTAATCTAAAACCAAATTCACCGCCTGTTGCTCTACCAACAACTTTATTGTCTTTATAAATTGGATTATTTCCTAAAACATCAGCGTCTTTGGTATTATGAACCTCAAGAGTAATAAGCTTGTTATCAAAACCTTTTTCTCTCCATTTATTAAGTGCTTCAAGTCCAATAAAGCTACCTTTATTTGGATGTACAAATCTATCCAAGCCTGACTCATATGGTGAATACTCAATTGAAAGCTCTGTTCCTACTAGCTTGTATGATTTCTCTAATCTTAAGCTATTCATTGCTCTAATACCAAAAGGTTTGATACCTAAATCTTTTCCTGCTTCCATCAATTTATCAAAAATATGATTTTGATATTCAATTGGATGATGCAGTTCCCAACCTAGCTCTCCAACAAAGTTTACTCTCATTGCATTAACTGGTGCGTATCCAATATTTACATCTTGAGCTGTTAACCATTTAAAATTTTCATTTGAAAAATCATCTGTTGATATTTTTTGTAACAATTCTCTTGATTTAGGACCAGCAACCACTAGTACACCTGTGCTGTTTGTTAAATCTTCAAATGTAACACCTTCATTTGGCATCCATTTTTTGATCCAGTCATGATCTAATCGTAAGTTTGCTCCAGCAGATACTAAATAAAAACTATCTTCGGACTCTCTCATGATTGTAAATTCTGAATGAACTCCACCTTTAGTATTAAGTGCATGACATAAACCAATTCTTCCAATTTTTTTTGGAAGTTTATTTGCAACTAAATGATCTAAAAATTCTTCTGCTTTTGGACCTTTTATTCTACATTTTGCAAATGCAGTCATGTCTAGAAGACCAACGTTATCTTTTACGTTTTGGCATTCTTTCTTAATAGCATCGAACCATTTGGATCTTCTAAAAGACCAATCGTCTTTTTGTTCCATGCCATCTGTTGCAAAAAAATTAGGTCTTTCCCAACCAAATTTTTGACCAAATACTGCACCTAAATCTTTCATTCTCTCATAACAAGGTGAAGTTTTTAAAGGTCTTGCAGCTGGTCTTTCTTCATCTGGATAATGAGTAATAAATACATGGCTGTAAGCTTCTTCATTTTTAGCTTTTAAATAAGATTTAGTTGCATAATCACCATATCGTCTTGGTTCTACTCCAAGCATATCAATTGTTGGCTCCCCATCAATAATCCATTCAGCTAATTGCCATCCTGCTCCACCTGCTGCAGTAATTCCAAAGCTATGTCCTTCATTAATCCAAAAGTTTTTTAATCCCCACGCAGGTCCAACAATTGGGTTACCATCTGGAGTATAACAGATTGCACCATTATAAACTTTTTTAACACCTACTTCTCCAAAAGCAGGAACACGGTGTATTGCACCTTCAATATGTGGCGCTAATCTATCTAAATCTTCTTGAAATAATTCGTACTCTGAATCTTTTGATGGTCCATTTACATAACACGCTGGTGCACCATCTTCGTATGGTCCTAAAATTAATCCTCCAGCTTCTTCTCGCATATACCATCTGCTATCACTATCTCTAAGAACTCCCATTTCTGGTAAGCCATCTTTTTTTCTTTTTTGAATTTCAGGATGAGGTTCTGTTACAATATATTGATGTTCAACTGGAATTACTGGTATATCTAATCCAACCATTTTTCCTGTTTGTCTTGCAAAGTTTCCAGAACAAGAAATAACATGCTCGCATTCAATTGATCCTTTATCAGTTTCAACAACCCAACCATCTTTAGTTTGTTTCATAGAAAGTACACTTGTATTTCTATAAATTTCTGCACCCATATTTCTTGCGCCTGTAGCCATTGCTTGAGTTAAATCAGCAGGCTGAATATATCCATCTTCTGGATGTTGGATTGCTCCAACTAAATCATCAGTATGACACAAAGGCCAAATTTCTTTAACTTGATCTGGTGTTAAAAACTTTACATCAACACCAATAGTTTGGGCAACACCAGCGTACTGATGATATTCATCCATTCTATCTTTGGTGCTTGCTAAACGAATATTTGATACAACACTAAAGCCAACATTTTTTCCAGTTTCTTCTTCTAATTTTTTATAAAGGTCCACTGCATATTTATGCAATTGTCCTACTGAATAACTCATATTAAATAATGGTAATAAACCTGCGGCATGCCAAGTAGATCCAGAGGTTAATTCTTTTCGCTCAACAAGAACAACATCTGACCAACCTTTTTTTGCTAAATGGTAAAGAGCACTAACCCCTACAACTCCACCGCCAACTACTACGACTTTAGTTTTTGTTTTCATCCGCGATTCCTACTAAATTTTTTGAAATAACGAAACAAAATTGTATCTGTGGATAATTAAATTGAGCTGCCAAGTGGAATAGGATTTGACACCATTGTAGTCAACCAACAATCCTTTAACACCCCATCCTGAGTGTACTTTTCAACTTGCCAATTGAACTTATGATAAATCTTATTCTTATCTAAAATTATAACCTCAAATTGAGCCCATTTGTCACTACTTCCAAGCTCTGTAATAGTATGACTAAGATGATCTAGCATCATTTGATAAGAGTCTCCTTTGATCATTCTCTTAAAATTAGGCAAAGGACCTGTAACCTTTTTATTGTTGGGGTGCGCAAAATTCCAAGTTTGCTCTATGCCACTATCTTTAAAATCTAGATCATTTTTCTGAAGTCCACTTAGCTGGATTTTAACTACTTCTGATGGCTTAATATTGCTATTAGGTTTGAGAATTTCTGCATTTGATGAATTAAGAAAAAAAGAAACAAAAAATAATACTTTAAATATTATTTGCAGTTTTCTTAACATCTTCTAAAAATTCTTTCCTTTTTGCATCACTAACGAATGGTACTGCAAAGTATCTTCTATAGACAATGTTATATATGCCACACATATGAAATACTCCTCTTTTTAATCTTCTAATAGGTAAATTTAAAAAGAAAGTTGTAATTGCTAATCTTGGTGAACCATAAGTACAAAAAATTATTGCTTTTTTTTGTCTTAAATTACCTATTGGATATCCATAATTACCCCAAAGTTGTTTAAATTTAAATGCCCAAGGTGGAGCTAAAACTTTATCAATCCAACCCTCAACAATAGCAGGCATTCTAAAATTCCAAATAGGAGCTATTAAAACAATTGTATCACATTCTTCTATTCTTTTACGGTGATTTAAAACATCTTCACCAGGATCTTCTCCAGCAAAAACAGGGTCAAATTTTTCTTTATATAAATCTACTGAGTCAACTTTATTACCTTTTGCTTCAGCAGTTTTAACAAACGTATCTCTTATCGCGGCATTGAAAGAATTATCATTATAATGTCCGTAAACTAAAAAAATTTTTTTCATTTCTTTTAATAGCAAAATAATGAGAAATAACTAATGAATTTTTTGATTACTCTTGAGTTTTATATTTACTGTTATTAATTATAAACACAAACAAAATAGGTAAAATTAATGTTAGCAAGGTCACTACAATTAATAATATTCCAAGTTCAGAATAATCAGCGGTAGTTTGAATTTCACCTGATACTTTATCTTTTACTTCTCTAGTAACTGTGAATATTTCATTTAAATACTTTGTTCCAAGGGCACTTGCAGAAAGAGCTAAATTTGTAAAAGAGGCAAAGACTGCAAAAAAAGTCGCTTTAAGATGTGAAGGTGCATTTTTTGCAATCCAAGCCAATAAAGGTATCATTGATACTTGACCTAAAGGTGACTCTAAGGCTGTATTAATCAGTGCAATAAATTTTGCATCAACAATCCCACCCGTTAATGAAGCTGTCCAATTATGAAATCCATAATACATCCCAACACTGGGTAAAAATAAAACTGCACCAGCAATACTTAATACAACTATTATTTTTGCAATTGAGTTATTAGCCATAAATGGTCTTAACAAAACTATTCCAGCTAAAGTTAAAACTGAGGCTAATAGAGATAAAACTGAAAAAAACTGCTCATTAAACCCAAGTTCATCAATTTCAAACCAAGTTAGACCAGGTCCAGGACCTGGCATTGCTCTAAAAATAAAAATGATTACTGCTGTTCCAACAATTGTTAGTCGTAAATTTTCTGGTAACTCTTTGATAAGTTTAAACATCAAAAATAAAATTATGATAACTGAACCGATAAAAACTATTTCTTGAGCAAAGGGAACTTTAAAAGATCCAATTGATAAAGTGAAAATAACAAATATTAAACTTCCTCCTAAAATCCACCAATTAACTTTAGTTGTTTCTGTTCCTCTTTCTTCTTTAAATTCTAATCCTAGAGATTTTAAATTTTGAATTTTTTTATTTCTTAATTGTTTTGCTAAAAGTACACCTGCAATTGAGACAAGCGGAATAACTAATGCATATATATAAATTTTACCATATAGAGCAATTTTAGCAGACTGCTCTAAGTTTTCCACGTCTCTAAATAAAATAACGTTTGCTAGTGCTACTAATACAGTGCCTCCAATAATTGCAAAACGTCCAAGAGTTTGCATTGTAGTATGCATGATCTTAATTTGATCTTTGCTGTAATCATTTCCACGCTCATCAGTTAATGGCACAGCTTCAACTGTCATTGCATCCGCAACAACATCTTGTACGACATAGCCTACAGGTGCTAAAATCACACTAATTACAAACCAAGTTTCTACTGAAAAAATTTGAGCCAGATATTCTGTATGAATTATTAACCCATACATAATCAACAAACTTAGTGCTATTAAAAATGCACCAAAAAAAACCATATAATTTTTTCTATCCCAGATGAGATCAACTAAATGTCCCAATGGCATTTTTAAAGCCCATGGAATTCCTGCCCAAAATCCTAATCCTGCAAGAAACGCAGCTGATAAATTCAAATAATCTTTAACAAAAAAAGTTCCAACAATTCCTGTTAAACCAGAAATACCTGCTGCAACATAAACCATTAATGGAGGCAGATAACTCCACTTAAACTGTCGTCCTAAATCTAAAAAAGTATTATCTAAAAACTTAAGTAATTTATTCATACAAATATTTTTTAATAAAATATTATACTTTAATTATAGTAATATAAAATCTAACTAGCCTTAGTAAGATTAAAGAATTTAACTAAATAAAATCCAATAAACATAGCAAAAACAAAAATTATTGAATTAATATTTAAAAGTGCAATAGATGATATTGCCGGACCAGGACATAGTCCTCCTAGCCCCCAACCTGCTCCAAATAAGGCAGATCCAATAATTAGTCGATTATTTATCTCTTTGTTTTTTGAATAATTAAAACTATCAGCAAACAAAGGTTTTTCTTTATTTTTGATTAAATGAAATAATGGTGAAGAAACGATTAATGCCCCTATCATTACAAAAGCTAATGATGGATCCCAATTTCCAAATACATCTAAAAAACTTAAAACTTTTTCAGGATTAATCATTTCTGAAACGACCAATCCAGTACCAAAAATTATACCTGCAATAAGAGAAATTAATTTATTCATATATAATTTTTGATTAACACAGTTAATATTCCAACAATCATAAAAGTAATTGTTGCAATAATAGATCTTAGAGAAAATCTTCCGATACCACTAATTCCATGACCACTAGTGCATCCTCCGCTGACTCTCGTTCCTATTCCAACCAGCAAACCCGCACAAATTAATAAGATTAGTGAATTTGAAATTGTGATATTAATCTCTTTGTTTGTGAACAATGTATAAAGTATTGGACCTATTACTAAACCAATTAAAAACAATAAATTATCAAATCTATTATTTTTTTCTGATAATGCATTAGCAGCTATTCCGCTAATTCCTATTAATCTTCCATTAAATAAAAAAAATATTACAACTGCTAGACCTATTATCATTCCCCCAAGAGTGGCTGTTACTGGTGTAAAATTTACTATATTCATTAATTACTTAAAACTGGAAAAGCCTGCATCTTTCCTAAAAAAAATTTTTGATATTCCATCTTGGTGCATTTGTTTTCTATATACTCAATATCATTTTTTTTCATTAAGTCTTTTGCGCTTTCATCTCTTATACCAAGTTGTAACCATAAAACTTTTGCACCAATTTTTACAGTATCCTCTGCTATCCCATAAGCTTCTTTTGAAGGTCTAAACACATCCACAATTTCAACTGGTTCTTTAATGTCTGTTATTTTTTCATACACCTCTTCTCCTAAGATTTTTTCACCTTTTGCTCTTGGATTAACTGGAATAACTTTAAATCCATATTTTTGCATGTACTTCATAACAATTGTTGATGGTTTAGTAGGATCTTTACTAACTCCGATCATCGCAATAGTTTTGTATTTTGAGAGAATATCTTTTGTTTCAGACATCAATTATTTATTTTTATTAATTTGATCTTCACAAAATTTTCGTGCTTCATCTAAATCAGTAATTTTAGACTCTGATAATTTTTGACTTCCTGCAAGACATGCATCAACGGCTCTTTTGAAATTATGATCATTAAAACTCAGAACAAAAAACATTCCTAAAATGATGAAAATAAAAATTATAATATTTTTTTTGTTTTTCATTACTTGTTTTTCCATTTTGGTGTTCTTTTTTCTAAAAATGCTGAGATCCCCTCTTTAGCATCCATTGCCATCATATTTATTGTCATCATTTTGCTAGTATATGCATAGGCTTTTTTTAATGGCATCTCTAATTGCTTATAAAAAGCTTGTTTACCAATTTTAATTGTTAAATTTGATTTTGATGCAATAGTTTTTGCAACTTTCAAAACTTCACTATTTAGTTTTGATTTAGAATAACAATCATTAATTAATCCGATTTCTTTTGCATAATTTGCTTTAATAGGTTCTCCAGTTAACAACATCTTCATCATGGGTTTTCTATTAATTTTTCTACTAACAGCCACCATAGGTGTGCTGCAAAATAGACCAATGTTAACACCAGGTGTTGCAAATAAAGCATCTTTAGTACTGTAAGCTAAATCACAACTTGCGACTAACTGACATCCAGCAGCAAACGCAGCACCATGTACTTTTGCAATTACTGGTTTCCTTCCCTCTACAATTTGAAGCATAACTTTTGAACAAAGATTAAACAATTTTTGATATTTTTCTCTTTTTTTTAATCCTCTAACCTCTTTTAAGTTATGTCCTGCACTAAAACCTTTGCCAGCACCTTCTAAAATAATTACTTTTAATTGTTTATCATTATCAAGTTTTTTAAAAGCCTTTAATAAATCATTTAAATTTTGAAAAGATAATGAATTATAAGTTTTTTGTTCATCAATAATAATTGAAGATATTTCACTGTTAATTTTTTTTATCTTGATATTGCTACTCATTAAGATCTATTTTAATTTTCCTTCTTCTCTCATCTTGGCTCTTATTTTAGTAGCAGAAATTTCTTGAATTTCTTTTGATAATTCAATTTCTTCTATTTTGTATCCAACACCACGTCCGTAACAAATATTTGTAATATTTGGGACCATCATGACTTTAAATTGACCTTCAAATTCTGGATTTAATCTATCTTCAATATTTTTTTTAACTGTTTCAAAGTCAAAAGGATTGTCATCAACTCCTTGGACGTCTCTAATTTGAATACAAACTTGACCTGTTTTTTTTACGATCTCTTTAAATAAAGTGTAATGGCCATCATGAAATGGTTGCCATCTTCCTAACATTTGTGCGGTTGGTTTTTTATTATCCCATTCGTACGCCATTATTTTATCTCCTTTATTATTTTTGGTGCCCAATTTTTAGCATCTTGAGTGGTTACATGGTAGTCAAACTTATCAGGCTTAACAAACATTTTATTAGTATCATCAAATCTTCCTTCGCTAATTGTATCAACCCAAATAATAAAATCAGCAGGAAATAAAGCTCTTGCTTCAGGCGTTGGGCAAATGAAATCTGCCACCACAAAACTTCCTTCTTCTTTTAATTTTTTTGCAAAGTCTGCCATTCTTCTTGCTTGTCTTTTTCTACCCTCTTCAGAAAAATCCCAATCATTTGCTTCTTTTCTAACCTCATCTGCATTTAATCTTTTTGCATTAAGTAATGGTGCTAATTCTTCAGCTAATGTTGTTTTACCTGAGCCTGGAAGACCCATTATTAAAATTATTTTCATATTATATTAAATTATTTGCTACCCATTTATGAAATTGATGAGTTGGTTGATCCATTGCTGGTGAAAAATTTCCACCATTATAAACCGGTGATCCTCTTCCTGCCTGCATTCCTTCAATTGCACTTATATCTTCCAACATAACGTCTTTCCAAAATCTTGCGTTTTCTTTTCTTAGTTCTTTCAATCCATCTCCATTAGCACTTTCTTCTCCTACATAATAAATGTGCATATGTTCTTTTGTTTTATCTGTTGCAATCGGCTCTAGCCAAAATACATAAAAATGATCCAAGTGCAAACCAATCATTACATTTGGAAATAATGCAATATATTCGGAATTTTTTAGGGAACTTTTTTCCCAATTCTTAAATGTATCAAATTTTTTATTACCTTTTACTGGCTGTTCATATTTTTCACTTCCTTGACCTGCAAATCGATTTGGTAAACCTTGAATATGATAATGATCATTAATATTAGATACTTTGTTTAATTCTGGATGAATAGTTGGCAGATGATAACTTTCACAATAGTTTTCTATAGCAAATTTCCAATTACATTTAACTTCTAGATCAAAAGAACCATAATCTTTGGAATGAACTAATAATTTTTGATCTTTCCGATTAATAAATTTTGACCACCTTTGTTCAAGTGGTTTGATATAATCTTCAAACTCAATTTCATTTGCATTGATATTTATAAAAATAATATCCATCCATATTTTAGATCTGATCTCTTTTAGATTGCTCTGATTCTTTTCAAATTGATCTGAGCTATGAACATTTAAACCTCCTATATGAGGGGTTGCTACCAAATTTCCTTTAAAGTCATATGACCAGGAATGATAAGGGCATCTGATTACATTTTTTAGAGTACATGGTTTGTCTATTAATTTGAAACCTCTGTGACTACAGACATTGTGGAATACTCTAATTTTAAAATCCTTGTCTCTGACAATTATTAAAGGAATCCCGAGTAGATTGTATGGCTTTGCATCTCCGGCATTAGGTATTGAGCTACCAACTCCTATAACTGTCCATTTATCACTAAAAATCTTATTTCTTTCATACTCTAAATAATGATCACTGGTGTAACACTCATTTGGAAGTCCATTTGCACTCTCAATAGGTCTATCCACATTCATCAATTTCTTGATATCCAAGATTTCTGAGAGAGATTTATATTTCTGATTTTGCACCACAAAAAAATTATCATGGACATAATTTTTGGCAACAAATTTCCATTTTAAACCATGCTGAATTTCTTTGACAGCTTTTTCAAATAAGATAATGATCGGGAAAAAATGAATTTTTCATTGGAAATCGGTCCACACACAGACCTAGAAACCTTGCCACCTGTAAAGGATGTTTACGTCACAATGTTACCTGGCGGAGACTATAAAGAGACAGCTGATAAATCTGGAGATCTTGTAAAGAAAGGTTTTAATCCTGTTCCACACTTTCCAGCCCGATCAATAAACAATGAAGAGGAATTAAAAGAATATGTTTCAAGATGTAAAGATCAAGGTGTTAAACAAGCTTTAGTTATTGGTGGAAGCAGAGATCCAATTGGTAAGTTTGATAGCTCTTATCAAATTTTAGAAACAGGTTATTTTGAAGGAATTAAAATTGGTATCGCAGGTCATCCAGAGGGAAGTCCCGATATACCAGAACAAAATTTAGAAAAAGCAATGATAGATAAAAAGCCTTATGCTGATTACATAGTAACACAATGGTTATTAGATAGTCAGCCTATTGTTGATTTTATTTCTAAACAAAGCGTACCAGTGCATGTTGGAATTACTGGGCCAATGAAAATATCTAGCTTAATTAAATTTGCTAATATTGTTGGGGCAAAAAATTCCATTAACTTTCTTAAATCTAATTTTAGTAAGGCGTTAGATTTATTGAAACCTAAAGACCCTAATGATTTAATTGGGAAAGTTAAATCACATACTGATAACTTCCACATTTATACATTCGGCGGCTTGAAGGAAACTAACAAGTGGTTGAAGGAGAATAGTTATGTCTAATGAATTTGACTATACTAAGCTAAAGCATGTTACTTCAGTTGATCAATCAGATCGTGCAGTACCATACAATTTAAGACAAAGTGGGCCAACAAAAGTTGAATTACTTATCTCAACAAGAGTAAGAAAATCACCTTATTGGCATTTATCAATGCAGGCAGGTTGCTGGAGAGCAACTGTTTACAATCGTATTTATCACCCAAGAGGTTATGTAAAACCAGAAGATGGTGGAGCAATGGTTGAGTATGATGCAATTGTAAATCACGTTACTATGTGGAACGTTGCTGTTGAAAGACAAATCAGAGTTAAGGGTCCGGATGCAGAAAAATTTACTGACTATGTAATAACAAGAGATGCAACAAAAATTTCTCCAATGAGAGCAAGATATGTAATCTTGTGTAACGCATATGGTGGAGTTTTAAATGATCCAATTCTTCTTAGAATTTCTGAAGATGAATTTTGGTTTTCATTATCAGACTCTGATATTGGTATGTACCTTCAAGGTGTAAATGCCGATGGAAGATTTGATTGTACTATTGAAGAAATTGATGTCAGTCCTGTACAAATACAAGGACCAAAATCAAAAGCTTTAATGAAAGATCTTTGTGGAGATCAAGTTGATTTTGACAATATGCCTTTCTATGGCTTAGCAGAAGTAAAAGTAGGTGGAAGAAGTTGTGTAATTTCTCAATCTGGTTTCTCGGGAGAAGCTGGGTATGAAATATACTTAAGAGACTCTACTTTATATGCTGAGGATATGTGGAATGCCGTTCTTGAAGCTGGAAAAAAACATAACCTTATGGTTATTGCTCCTGCTCACCATAGAAGAATTCAAGCTGGAATTCTTTCTTGGGGACAAGATATGGATCAACAACACAATCCATTCCAATGTAACTTAGGTTATCAAGTTTCATTATCTGGAAAAGGTGAATGGGCTAAAAAAGGAGACTATGTAGGTAAAGCTGCATTAGAAAAAATGGGTGCTGAACTTAAAGATGGTAAAAAACCTTACAAGCTTCAATTAGTTGGACTTGAGTTAGGCGGAAAACCTATTGAAGAGTATGCTCCTGATTTTTGGCTAGTATCACCTGAGAGTGGTGGAGATCCAGTAGGATTTATTACCTCTCCTTGGTATCACCCAGAGAAAAAACAAAATATTGCAATGGGATATGTGCCATTTGACGGAACATTAAACGCAAATGGATTTCCAAAAGGTAAAGTTGGAACTAAATATAAAGTTCACTTACCTGAAAAATACTCAGACACACCAGGAACACCTGTTGATGCTGTGGTAGTGGATATTCCATTCAAAGAGTCTTACAACGCAAATACAAGAGAAGTTGTAAAAGGCTAAATTTATTATTTGGGGGAGTAAAATTAAAGCTCCCCCATTTTCTCAATGACTAAAGGTTTTTTAATCGTAATTTGCATTATCATTGCGATTGCTTTAATACTCTTTCCACTATTTGTTTCTTATAAAGCTCAGAAAAATAGAAAGAATAAAAATTAATGTTTGGTGAATTTTTAAATATAGTTTTTAAATCAATAAAGTTAGATAGATCTCTTTATACAGATAATAAAAATTTTGGTGAAGCATCAGTTTATTTTGCTGGACTTATAATGATCTTAGATGGAATTGCAGGCGCTGTTGCAGCAAACACAGTTATAAAAACTGCTGTTGCAATGTCTGGACTTACTTCAATACTGACTTGGTTAGTTTGGGCAATCTTTATTTATGTAATTGGCGTTAAGCTTTTTCCAGATAAGAAAACAAAGGTTCCTTTTAAAAAAGTTTTAACTGCGGTTGGATTTGCTCATGCACCTGGCCTACTTAGATTTTTTGCAGTAACTCCTAACATGATGATACCAATTATTTTTCTAACACAGTTTTGGATTTTTGCTGGATTAATTATTTCCACTAAACATGTGTTAGGTTTAAAATCTAATGTCAAATCTTTTGGAATAGTTTTTTTATCATTCTTGATAATAGCATTTTTATCTATCTCTTTTGTAATGAGTAGAATGAATATGTTGCCTGTAAATCAAATAAGCTAAAGTGGAAATATAGTCTTAGAAACTCTACAAGAAGAGCATAATTTATAACTAGTTAAAATTAAATTTTGAGAGACACTTTCATCTTCTTTTTTACACTCCTCACAAATATTATCTAATTCCTTTATAGTTTCATTGCTTAATTCTTCTTTTGATTTATCAGTCATTATCGGTAAGTCCTGCTCCAGCCCCACCTTGTTTTAAGCTATCACTCTCTTCTACAAAAGTATCTTCCGCCAATTTATACAAACTGTTCCAATCAGACTCAGTAAAATTGTCTTGATTGTTAACAATATTAATTTCAATTTCATTTGCAAATTTAGGGAATTCTTGACTTGTCGAATTTGAATAAATATTTACATTTAAATTAAGCAAGATTTCAATTTCATCAAATTTAGCTCTAATCTTTTTTCCACAAATCTCTGATGCTCTACTTAAAAATGATAAGAAAATAACTGGATATGCAATATTTTTAAATTGAATTGTTTCAAAATTTTCTATTGATTTAATTTGATCTAAAAAACTAACACCAAGTATAATCGGACAAAAAGCTTCTGAAGATGGCTCATTTTTTTTTTCGATTAAATTTAAATTTTCAAATTTTTTTAAATTTTTTTCTTTATAGTATTGATTTAAATTCTTAATCCCTTGAAAGCCAAACAGTTCCAACTGACGAATAGACTTTCCAACCTCTTCAGAGTTGCCCCAAGATAGGCCAACTGCTCTACTTGCTCTTTTAGCTGCAGTTTCAATTTCACTTAAAGATCTCATATCTAATTATTAGCTTTATAAACCCATTGCTCATCATAATTCTTTAATTCATTTGGCAATGGTGCGCCTTGAAACATACAAATTCTGAGCCACTTGTCTGATCTTGGGTCAAACTTTAATGCTCCAAAAAAAGACAATTTTAATCTTAACATATCAATAGGTACAATATTTTTGCCAATCGTATTATCTTGAATTTCAGAGTAAGGAAATTTTTCTATAATAAATGCTCTTCTTACAACATGTCTTAATTCTGAGTTTGAAGATAAAAATTGCGCAATAATTGTGTCATCTTTTTCAGATAATAATTTCTCATAAAGTTTTTTTATATCTCTTGCAATTGCAAGTGGTTGTTCAAGTTCTGCCCCATGTTCTTGAAATCTATCAGCTAATCTAGGTTCTTCTTTATTTTTTGATATAAACCAGAAATTTTGATAATTTTCTTTTTGATCAAAGTTAATGTCTAATATATTTGGATATCTAGTTTCAATTATTTTTTTTAATTCCTGAACTGTTCGATTAGTGGGTATATTAAAATACTTATCTTCATCTGAGCTCATATTTGCAACTAAAGGTTCTGTAATGCTGTTGTAAGGCTCCATCATTATAGAAACAATATATTCTATGCACTCTTCACAAGTATTTTGCTCTAGCCACAGATACATTTTGTTAAAAGGATATTCAGTTTTAAAATTAAAATCATTTGCAATATAAATTAGAAATTTTTCAACATCTTTTAACAATGATCTAATTTTATTTTGCTGATACTCGCTATCAGTATTCCAGGTAGTAATATTTTTTATAGATTTTTTTACACAATCTATAAAAAGTTCACTATCGTTGTTTTCAACAATCTTAATTTCTCTAATTTTTTTTAATGCTGTTTCTCTACTTAAAATCCAATTATTCAATAGTGTTGGATGATTAACTATAAAAGGAGCCATACCAAGGCCAGTAGAATTACCGATACCTAAATTTTTACATATTTGTTCATCTAATTTCACAGCTTTTTCTGGATTTTTGTGTTGAGCAACATGATTAACTTGATCAAATGTAAATTGTCTCACAAGATAAACCAACATCATTTCTAATCTAAAAGGACCATTAATTTCTTCTCTATTTTTAATCCTAAATCTATCAGCTAGCCCAAATTTACCAGATCCATATACTGCTGTAGTTCTGTATAAATATCCAACTTTTGATAATAATTCTAAATCAGGTTGTTTACCCTCACTTAAACTTTCAACTACATGATTAAATACTCTTACAGATTTATTGGCTCTAGATAAGGTTAGCTCTTTAAACGAAAGTCTACCTACTTCTTGTTTTGGAACTTCATTTTTTAATCTTGCAATATCCTCTTTGGTAGGAATACCATCATGCAATGTAAATGCCGCATCCCATTTAGTAGCTATCACCCTATCAGATCTTTCTTCATCTTTTATCTCATTAGCAAAACAAACTAATGAATAAACTCTATTTTTTTTTTTGAATGAATAAACTGCTTCACCATAGCCATTTTGATCAAGATTAAATAAATCTCTTTTATAATCCCAGTCTTTAAATTCACTTAAGAAACTTCTTAAAAATGATAATTTTGATTGATGAAATGATCCTAGTCTCGACAATTTCATTATTGTATTTGGGTCCCTTAACTCAATATTCATAATTAGATTGATTTATAAAAATTATACCAGTTGTTTCCTAGTATCCCATGTGTCTCACTATCTGAAAAACCTATTTTTTTAAGACCACTTTCAATATTTTTAAATCCTCTTGCATCTTCAAACCATTCAGGCTGTTTAGGAAAGCCAGGTTTATTTTTAGATCCTTCTCCATAGTTTTTACTTTTGGACCAGGTACCATTTCTCATCCACTCAACAACAGTATCAGGTTGATTTAAACAAAGGTCAGAACCAATACCGATATTTTTTAGATCCATAATATCTGCTGTTTTAGCAACCATTTCACAAAAACTTTCAATTGTGCAATTAGTGTTATCTTTTAAATGATGGGGATATAAAGATAAACCCAACATTCCTCCACTTTCACTTAGTGTTTTTAAAAGTTCATTAGATTTATTTCTTTTTGCTGCATGCCAAAATGATGGATTTGCATGTGTGATTGCTATTGGTTTTTCACTTAATTCAATTGCATCAAATGTACTTTTTTCTGCTGAATGAGACATATCAACAACTATCCCCACTCTATTCATTTCTTTTATTGCTTCACGACCAAAATTTGTAACTCCACTATCAATTTTTTCATAACAACCTGTAGCAAGTAACGACTGGTTGTTATAGGTAAGTTGCATAAATCTGCATCCTAGATTATGAACTTTTTCAACTAAACTGATATCATCCTCTATCGGTGAACAATTTTGAAAACCAAAAAAAATTGCTGTTTTTTTTTCAGTATTTGCTTTTTCAATATCCTTATAGTCTCTTCCAAGAAAAATTAGGTCAGAGTTTTCAGAAAAAAGTATTTCCCATTTTTTAATTTCTTCTAAAAGCTCATGATAATCTTCATGATAAACGATAGTTACATGAACTGCATCTAGTTCTGCAGATCTATTATATTCAAAAATTTTTCTAGACCAATTACAGTATTGTAAATTATCAATTTTAAAATTCATATTATGGTTAACTTTAATCAAAATGGTTTTTAAATACTATTAATTTTATTGAAATTTTAAGCTATTTTTGAAATAAGACTTTTAGTATTTTTCATGAAAAAAAATAAAGCATTAAAAGTTTCAATTGTTATGGGTAGTCAATCTGACTACAAAACCATGCAACTTGCTGAAAAAACTCTTAAAAAAATTGGAGTTCCTTTTGAAACAAAAATTATATCAGCACACAGAACTCCTAAAAGAATGTATGAGTTTGCAGCATCTGCTGAAAAAAATAATATTGGTGTTATTATCGCTGGTGCTGGTGGGTCTGCTCACTTACCAGGTATGATAGCTGCTTTGTCTCCCTTGCCTGTTTTAGGTGTACCCATAGAAAGTAAAAAACTAAAAGGTTTAGATAGCTTACTATCTATTGCGCAAATGCCAAAAGGAATACCTGTTGGAACACTAGCTATAGGTGAAGATGGTGCTATAAACGCTGCTTTATTAGCTGCTTCTATAATTGCAAATAATAATGCTTCTATAAAAAAAAAATTAAACAATTTGAGATTATCACAAACAAAATCTGTAAAAAAAAAACCTAAATAAAATGTCTGACATAACTCTAGGAATTATTGGTGGTGGCCAACTTGGAAGTATGCTTGCTATTTCGGCAAAAAAATTGAATATCAAAACTATAATCTATTCTGATGATCCTGATGCACCTGCACAAAATTTTTGTAATAAGTTTATTTCTGGTGATTATAATAATAAAGAAAAGATTATTGAATTTGTAAATCTAGTAAATTATGTCACTTATGAATTTGAAAACATTCCATTTGAAACATTAAATGAAATAAATAAATTAAAACCTGTTTTACCAAAACCTTCAGTTAACAGATTAATCCAACATAGATTAGCAGAAAAAGACTTTGTAAATAATTTAAATATTAGAACAACGAGATATGCCTCTGTAGAAAACAAGTCTGAAATTGAAGCTCTAGAAGATCTTTTGCCTGGAATTTTAAAAACAACTACTCTTGGCTATGATGGTAAAGGACAATATCCTATAAATTCAATTGAAGAATTCAACGGATTAAATATTGATTATTCAAAAGGTTATATTTTAGAAAAGTTAGTTAAGTTAAAAAAAGAGATTTCAATTATTATCACTAGATTTAATGATCAAAAATATGAAATTTATGAACCAATAGAAAATAAGCATGAAGATCAAATATTAAAATTTTCAAAAATTCCAGCAGATATAGACAAAAAAATTTATGATCAATCTAGAGAATGGGCAATGTCCATCGCTGAGGAACTAAAATATATAGGGACTTTATGTGTAGAGTTTTTTATTGATAGAAATGATAATTTATATGTTAATGAAATTGCTCCAAGAGTTCATAATTCTGGCCATCTTACTATTAACGCGTATAACGTCAGTCAATTTGAAAATCATGTTAGAGCAGTATGTGGATTAGAACAAGTACCTTTGAAAAAATTATCTAATGCAACAATGGTTAATTTAATTGGAGACCAAATATCTGAACATAGAAAATTTCCTAAATTCAAAGACAATGAATTCTTTTTTGATTATCTAAAGAAAGAGATAAAAGAAAAAAGAAAAATGGGTCATATCACAACTTTAGTATAAATGTTAAAATCAATAGAAGGTAATTTTGATAACCCTGAAGTTCACGAACTGCTTACAAAGCATTTTATTGAATTAAGAGCTGCATCGCCTGAAGGAAGTGCTCATGTTCTTGACATTCCTGGTTTAAAAGTTCCATCAATTAAATTTTGGAGTTTATGGGAAAATGATCTGCTGATGGGATGTGGTGCTTTAAAATTTTTAGATAAAGAACATGGAGAATTTAAATCAATAAGAATTCATGACAACTTCAGAAGAATGGGAAATGGGATTAATGTAATTAATCATTTAATTAATGAGGCAAAAAAATTAAACATTAAAAAGTTAAGTATTGAAACAGGTGCTGGAGACTTCTTCAAACCTGCTAGAAAATTATTTAAACAGTGTGGTTTTGAAATATGTGATCCGTTCGCTCATTATAAGGAAGATAAAAACTCTGTTTATCTAACAAAGACGTTATAAAAAATAATCAATAATCCATCAATTTAGTTGACAAAACCCTAATAAATCTAAACAAAGCCAGAATTACTTAATTATAAGTAATAAATTAATACAACGAAAAGTAAGAAGATAAATATGAGTCTACAAGGAAAAGTAAAATGGTTCAATCCAACTAAAGGTTTTGGTTTTATTGAAAGAGAAGACAAAGAAAAAGATGTGTTTGTACATGTTTCAGCTGTAAGAGATGCTGGTATGAACGGTTTAGATGAGGGTCAAGCTTTGACTTTCGATGTTGAAGATGGTCCTAAAGGTCCTTCAGCAGTTAACTTAAAAACTGCATAATTCACACTTCCTATTGGCTGAAATAATAA
>Ga0209251_1001283_pt1 | contig 19793 bp, 16 predicted proteins | sample SaaInlV_100m_DNA_6_FD_184665 | JGI IMG/M metagenome (GOLD analysis project Ga0209251, IMG submission 184665) | Marine microbial communities from expanding oxygen minimum zones in the Saanich Inlet - Saanich Inlet SI073_LV_10m_DNA (SPAdes) (version 2) | ecosystem: Environmental > Aquatic > Marine... | reverse complement strand
CGTCCGCGGCACAGCCGGTGAGACCTATTTTCGGGGCATTAGACGTCTTGATAACCCCGGCAACTATCCAACGCCGATTGGGGCATCCGACCGAGTCGACATCGTTCGTGGGCCAGCGTCGCCAATTATGGGCCCTTCGAAGATTGGCGGTTACCTGAACTTCAATCCAAAATCAGCGCGAATCGAGGAAACGGGCAGCTATATTGAAGACCGGATCGGCGAACTGTCTTATTCAGGTGGCAGCTGGGATCGTAGCGTTTTGACCGCCGAAATCGGTGGTCCTGCGGAGTTTGGCGGCAAGCCTGTAGGCTATTATGTTTACGGTGAAGTCGAGCATTCCGGTAGTTTTTACACCAATGCGCCTGGTGTGAATCAGTCTTTAGTACAAGCCAGCTTTGACATGGATCTGAGCGATACGGTCCGGGTTCAGTTCGGCGGTATGTTGCACGACTATCAAGGCTCGCAAAACGCGGGTTGGAACCGATTAACGCAGGACCTGATCGACACTGGGACGTATATCACGGGCACGCCAATTCCGCTGGATACCTCGGGTGATGGCTTCATCTCTCATGATGAGTACTACGCCGGCGATATTAACCCCTTCGCCTTGTATGCTTTTTTTGGTCAGAAAGACATTGATCTGGCCACCCTCAGCGACGCTTCTTTCGGATACGATTACGAGAATTCGAACCTAATTTTGCAAAACGTTGGAACGGCAAAGTTGCCCATGTCGTCAACGCTGATCGCGGAAGATGATTTGTTAGAAAATAAGGTCACAACGCTGTATTTCGATGTTGATATTTCGCTTGCGAATGATTGGACGCTGACCAATAAGTTGTTCTACGAAGATTATGAAAATTTGAACGAAAATGCGTACGGGTTTTCGCAATTCCATGATGCCTCTGTCATAGAAGAACAGCTCATCTTATCTCGCGTTTTCGATGGGGATGCCTTAACCACCTCGGTTCAAATCTCACCCTCGATTCGTCAAACGAAATTTGAGCACGGTGATGATTACTATAATGAGTACTTTAGTCGTCGTGATTTGACGGGCCCTTCAACGGCGCTGGATCGCCGCGTGTTGTCAACGCGAATCGACTCGGAATACAGTGAGTACTATGTCGGCAAATATACTGACCTTGGCTTTGGTGTCATGGTCGATTTATCGCACCAATCGGGTTTGTCTTTGTTATTGGGCGCTCGATACGACACGATCGATATGGAAGTCAGGACGCCTGACGGCAAGACGCAATCGGATTCAGCGTTTACCTCATCAGAAGGGGGTGTTGATGTCGCGGTGAACAGCGCGTCCGATGAGCCCAACGGAGTGTCTTGGTCAGCGAGTCTAAGCTGGTCAACGCCAATGGGGCTTGTGCCTTATGTTACGGCGTCAGAGCAAAGCACGGTTATCGCAGGGCAGGGCGCGGAGCTTCAGGTCGGCAACGTGTTTACCAATAACGCCTTTGGTAGTTCTGAGTTGATGGAGTTTGGTATTAAAGGCAGCTTGCTCGATGATCGTCTGTACTTTGCGCTGTCTTCTTACGAAATGGAACGTACCGACTTTAATGCGCAGTCCATTACGGTGAACCAAGCGGTTAAAACCGACGGCACGGAGTTTGAATTGCGTTGGGTTGTGAGCGAGAAATTCTTGATGACCTTGGGGTATAGCAATATGGAAGCCCTGATGTTGGCTACCCTTGCTGCAGGGAATGAATTTTCGTTCCTTGGCCAAGCTGATTTGCCGTTGATTGATCCAACCTTGCTGTGGGGTGGTCAAGTCGGCGGTTTGATCGATGTTGCGCCCAGTAAAGGGGTTCGAGCGGGCATGCCAGAGACCATTATGTCGGTCACAGCAAGCTATGACTTTGGTAATGGTATGGCGGTCAGTGGTAGTGTGGTTGACGTCGACTCAGTGGCCTCTGGTCAATCTTTCGCGGTTACCCTACCAGCCTATACTTTGGTCAATCTCAGCTTGAGTTATGATGCAGAAGATTGGTCGTTGATTGTTGCGGCGAAAAACGTGACGGATGAGCGTTATTTCAGAGCGAACTTCCCAGATCTGTTTGGTACGACGGTTGTTCTGCCTGAACTGCCACGGCACTATCAGGCGAAATTGTCTTACCGCTTCTAAGGATTGGGTAAGATTAAGGAAAGGGCGCTCAGCGCCCTTTTTTTTGGCTGTGATTTGAGTGTCGTGCTCGTGTTCGGTATCGTGAATTAAATAAGATCGGCCGAAGGGTGTGAGGCTCACAAAAAGCAGATTTTTGAAAACGGGGTCCGGTTTAACACGCTGCATGCGTTGAAAGCTCAGCTGGATCCCTTTTAGCGCTTTGAAGAGGAGAGAACGACGTGTCGAAGCAAAGATTGCAACAAAATTGCGTGATCGCGCTGGCGGTTTTGATGAGTTGGGCCGCGGCAGCCGAGCCACCCGAGCCGATCCCGGTCAAAGTGGTGGTGGTGACCATGTTCGAAGTGGGCGCGGATGAGGGTGATCGCGCGGGTGAGTTTCAGCTCTGGAAGGAGCGCCGGAACTTAACCAAGACCTTTCCTTTTATGGGCTATCGCGATTTATATTTGGATCCAGAAAAAGGGCTCCTAGTGTTGGTCACGGGTATCGGTACCGCCCGATCCGCGGCGGCCATCATGGCCCTCGGTATGGACCCTCGTTTTGATCTAACCAAGAGTTATTGGGTGGTTGCCGGTATTGCAGGCTTCGACCCGGAAGATGCCTCTATCGGTTCCGCGGCATGGGCCGAATACTTGGTCGATGGGGATCTTTCCCACGAAATTGATGCCCGTGAAATTCCGGAGGATTGGCCCTTCGGTTATTTTGCGCGGTATACCAAGCGCCCCTTTGATGTGGATAAGCCTGCCCCAACGGGAGAAATGTATCAGCTCAACACGGGCTTGGTGAATTGGGCCTTTGCGCAAACGAAAAACTTGACCTTGCCGGATACCGATGCCCACGCGAAGGCGCACCGAGCTTTGTACACTGACCATGTCAATGCACAGCGTCCACCCTTTGTTTTGAAAGGTGACCATGTTGCGGCTTTAACCTTTTGGCACGGCGCTTTGATGAATGATTGGGCGAATCAATGGGTCGATTATTGGACGCAAGGACGGGGCGAATTTGTCTCTTCGGCGATGGAGGATACCGGTACCTACTTGTCGCTGAGCTGGCTCAATCGGGTTGGGCGGGTGGACGTGTCCAGGTTACTGGTGCTGAGAACGGCCAGTAACTACACGATGCCACCGCCTGGCGTGACAGCGGCTGAGAATCTTTTGGCAGAAAATAAAGGCTACTCTGGCCTTGCCATTGCGGTCGAGTCAGCCTATCAGGTTGCCTCGACCGTGGTGGACCAGTTGATTGCGGGTTGGGCTGTCTATGAAAATCAACTGCCGGGTGCCGTAGATCAAAAGGACCTGCCATGAAAGATTTAATTGAGCGGTTACCCAAAGTGGAGCTGCATCTTCATATCGAAGGCACTTTAGAGCCTGAGCTGATGTTGACGCTTGCCGAGCGGAACCACGTTCCGCTGCCCTATAAGAACCTCTTGGCAGTGCAACAGGCCTACCATTTTGACGACCTGCAAAGTTTTCTTGATTTGTATTACCTGGGTGCCAGTGTCTTGGTGACTGAGGACGACTTTTATCTGCTGATGCGGGCTTACCTTCGCCGAGCAAGCTCGGAAAATATTGTGCATGCAGAAGTCATGTTCGACCCCCAAACCCATCTTCAAAGAGGGATCGGTTTTGAGGTGTTTATGCCGGGATTCGTGCGGGCGATCGAGGAAGCGAAAGCGCAATGGGGTTTGAGCGTCTACCTCATTCTGTGCTTTTTACGAGATCAGTCGCAAACAGCCGCGTTGGAAACGTTAACGCTTGCGATACCGTTCAAGCACCAGATCACTGCGGTCGGTCTCGATAGCGCTGAAATAGGTCACCCGCCGAGTAAATTTAAAGCCGCATTCGATGCCGCCCGCAAAGCGGGTTATCGCTTGGTCGCCCATGCTGGCGAAGAAGGCGGGCCCGCCATGATAGCCGAAGCCTTAGACGTGCTGGGGGTTGAACGCATTGATCATGGCGTTCAATGCGTACAGGATGCGGGGCTGCGCAAGCGTTTGGTGGACGATCAAATTCCGCTAACGGTTTGTCCCCTGTCGAACGTCAAGCTTCGCGTATTTGATCAGATGGCGCAGCATCCCATCTTGGATCTCTTGGCAGAAGGGTTATGCGTGACGGTGAATTCCGATGATCCGGCTTATTTCGGGGGGTATTTGACCGAGAACTTTATGGCGCTGGAGGTGGCCTTAGGCTTATCTGAAAAAGCGTTGCGGCAACTGCTCGCCAACGGTGTTCGAAGCAGCTTCTTGCCCGAGGCGGAGCAAGCGCGCTTGATCGATCAGCTTTGGTAATCGCCAAACGCTTTGAGCCCATGGATACCGCCATTCGGATAATGTAAGAAGAGCAGGTGTTGGAACCAACCGGCTGTCTCGAAGGTATCGAAGTGGTGATAGGTATCGGGTTTCAGGGCCTGAAAGGGTAGCAAGGGTTGCCAGTGGGTGCTTTGGCTTTGGTCTAGTTGAATGATGAGCGCATCGGGCCACGGCTTACCCTCCTCGGCATAATGGCGGCCTTGCATATAGGCCTGAAAGTCATCCGGAACCACGCGCGCACCAGTTTCCAGTTGTACCGACCATCGCGGTATCGATCGCATACTGTCGGTAAGGTCATGCGCTGGGCCCAAGCCAAATAGATGGCAAGAAAGCGGCGCATTTAATCGATGTAAGTAGGTGTCAACGACAAAGGCTTTTAGCGCGATAGGTTGATCAAAACTAAAGACAGCTTGTTCCCCAAAGCCAGAACGCGCCGACTCCCAACCCTTCATATGATCCTCGAGCCGATTGCCAAAGACGGCGTCCTTAGGATGCCCGTAATGGTCATTGGAAACATGACCAATGCTGGCCTGCTCCAGCAGATTGATAGGCGACACTGGATCGGTTAAAGCCTCACCAAAGAGCGCAACACGCGCGATGCCCCCCTCTTGGTGGCAAAGCACGCGGCAGCGCTCGGCTTGGGTCGGTGGAATCACAAAATGGTGCGGTTCATTCGGGCGCAGTATCTGATGCGACAGCACAATGACTTGGTCATCCGCATCCTCAAGGATCACGGTCACTTCGGGTACATGATTGCCGGTGAACCACCGAGTATCGATATCGATTTGGGTCACCACGCTACGCGTTTTGAGTCCCAAGCACAGGAAGTGACCTTTATTGGGCCGGAAGCGAAAGTGCTGCTGCGTCGGATAGATCTCGGTACCAATGTGTCGGTCGGTTTCAAATCCCCAATATTGCGCGCCCATATGGGTAAATTGACCCTGCCGATCGGGTGGGGTGATCCCTTGCGCCACTTCATGGGGGTTGGTAAAAGACGAGTCGCTGTACTCGATCAAAAAGCAGTCCAGTGCGTTCATGGCCGTATTTCAATCGGTTGATTTAAGGTCACCTCATCACAATTTGGGGTGTCACCATCAGCATCCACCACCAGAAAGTCCGCCGCCTCATTGAGGGCGACATTATAATGATGCCAGGTGCCGGGATGATAATTGATGCCTTGGCCGGGTTGACCGATAAACGCTTGAATATGGTTCTCAAGCAAGGGTCCAGGGGGCGCCACCACAATAAGATAAGGCGACTGGCCGAGTGGGATGAACGCTTGGCTGGTCAGGGGGTGACGTTCCAGAGCATGCACCTTGCGCGGTAATAGCCAAGCCCTACTGCGAAAAATACTCAGGCAAGGCGCAAGGCCGGTGGCCTTGAGGGCAAGGTTCGCCAAGTTATTAAATCGCACGGTATGGCCTTCATTGATCGAGCGGATATCCGTGCAGTTCTCGGCAGAAATGAGGTCGCCAAAGGGCAAGAAAGCCTCGTGGGTGAGGGGTTCAGGCTTGAGGAAAGGTGACGTCATAGGATGGGTTGCTCGTGTTAAGTGCCAATATGCGGGTAGTCGTAAGGTTCGTTGGACATTCTACGGCAATCATTGAGGCGGCCTGCATCAAATACCCAAGTCCAACAAATTATAATCTTTAATGGCGGGTCGAAGGGCTTCCTCCCAGGTCATTGTATGGCCCTTGAGCGGCGCGTACGTATACGAGGGCTCATCCGGCCGGTGCTGGGCTCTAGCGGAGATGCCATAGGCAATCATTTTGGCCCGCTCAAAAATGCGCTCAGAATCGTAAACTGTCGCCGGACTGTGGATGCCGTTTCCGATTGAACCGAAGACAGACCCGCGGCGGTGAAAGCCAAAATTGAGCGTCACCCGAGGCTTACTGGAGGTGTTGGCAAAGCTGCCGTGCACCGCTTGCCGATTACAGATTGCGACATCGCCGGGTGCACAAATCATGGGGACGGCGTTGGTTAGTCGATCAGAGCCCGCAGCCAACATCATGTTTTTGATATCCGCTGGCCCCGTGTGGGAGCCGGGGACGACCCAAAGGCCATTTTCCGCATCGCTGCCATAGAGCTGCGCCATAAAATTAAAACCATGGGTGCCTTCATCAAAGTCAGGACGGTCCCATTGTGTGGTGCCATCTTGGTGCCAGGCAACCGAGCCGCCGAGATGAGGATGTTTGAGCCAAATGGCCTCATTGAAGGGCGTAAAGTCGGACCCGTTGACGGCTTCGGCGACGGCCAATAACTGGGGATGACCATAGAGGCGAAGACAGGCATCGGAAAACTGTAGAGAGCCCAAGATGATTTGCAACACATGATCCGGCGCATCGCTCGGGGGTTGCGGCTCATGCATTTTGACCGGATGACGTCCCTGGTTTTTACTCGTGCCGCCCACAGGGTCGCTCAAGGGTGCAACCCAACCAAAATTTTTGCCGGTCAGATCGTGTCCAAGCGCCGCGTGACCATTTTGATCGACGGTGGACTTTGGTGACGCGGGCGCGCGTTTTTGAATGGTTTGAATATCCGCTTCAAGTTCGCTGAGTTCCTGATCATCCAGGACGCCCTCGAAAACATAAAACCCGTGTGTTTTATATTGGTTGAGAATATGGGGGTCGAGTCGACCTTTTGCATCGAACCTCAGCGGGCCGCGGTTGCCCAATTGCAGGGCTCTAGCGGTGCCTTGTTCTTGATAGCGGCGCAGGTCCTCATCGTGGTGTTTGACTAATTCTGTGTTTGGGTCGTGCATTGTTTTACTGCCTTTGGCGGCTCTGGCGGCGGCCGTAATCGCAAGAAACGGACATCGAATCCAGATCGCGATTGAAGTTAATGATCGTGGTCGTGGTCGTGGTCGTGACCGTGCGGTCGGGCTTTGAGTTCGAGCACCCGATCCTCGAGCACGCTTGCCTCGATGGCCGCCGTGTCATGCAGCAGCTCAGCAAGGGCAACCTGGAAGCAGTCAAAGTAGGCATAATCATGGTCGGGTTGACCCAGATTCTCAGCTTCCCACTGTGCGATGGCTCGAATTAAGTAAACGCGAAAAGTATTCCGGTCAAAATAACCCTGTTGACACATTGCTTCAGCAATGCCGAACAAGCGATTTTGCCAAGGCGCTTCGAAAACCATTTCGCCGTTGCGCATGGGCGGCGCCGTGTCGCCGTGTAATCTAAGATCGCTCATGATGGGGTCTCGATTGCCGCAACGCCGATCATGGCGTCTCGCGTAATCAGCTCGGCCAAGGCTGTTTCATCCAGCGCTTCGGTGCCCGCAGGGCGCAACGGCAGCACCATATATCGAATCTCAGCAGAGGAATCCCAGACTTTAATATCAGTGGTCTCTGGCAAGGTTAAACCCATCTCCGTCAATACCTTGCGCGGCTCACGAACGATCCTTGAGCGATACCCGGGGTCCTTGTACCAGCGTGGGGGCAAGCCAAGGACCGCCCAGGGATAACAAGAACACAGGGTGCAAACGACAACGTGGTGAACCGATTCGGAGCACGCCTTAACGATCAACTTGTCGACCTGGCCGCCTTCAAAACCATACTCTGCAATGATGGTTGTTGCGTCTTCCAGCAATCGCGCTTTAAAACCCTCGTCTACCCATGCGCGAGCGACCAATTTAGCGCCGTTCATCGGGCCGACCTGTTCGGAAAAAGTGGTTAAGACCGTATCGACGTCTGCGCTGGTCAATAGTTTTTTTTCAATCAGGAGGGTCTCGATGGCTTCGGTGCGGAGACTTTGCGGGGAAGGCTGATCACTCATTGAATTGTCTCAATTGGGTTAAGGTAGGGCTCAAATAAATCCAGATTAAGCTCAAAGGCCTCTGAAAAACCCAAGTCCCGGCTGCTAAAAGTGACGGTATAAAGGTACTGCGATGGCTCGCCATGACCGTGTGCCCGGAGATCAGGGTAGGGCCAGAGCCCCTGACAGGCTGTGATGAGGCCGCGTTTATCCCGAGCATAACCCGGCAGCCGGGTATGACCCAAGGGCGAGGTTTCAGCGGTCTGAACGGGGTCGCCTACTTGAAACCAAGGCGCTTGGTCTATCGGGTTACGTTTGGCTGGAATACCCGTTGTTTGGGTTTTGATTTGGTTTGGGCGCGCGGCGATAAGATCATTGGGGGCTGCCCCCATTTGGGTGGCGCGCTCGGTGATTTCAGCGGTTGTTAGAATGCCGGCTTCAACGAACAACGTTTCAACTGCCCCTAGCCAGCGGCCATAGTAACCGTGCTCGAGGTAAGCCTTGGGATCAATCCGTTCAACGGCATGCCGGAATTGATCAATGTTGGTGTAGGCGCCAGCTTGAGCCGACGCGCGAACCAGGGTGAAAACGGTGGCTTCCCAACGGTCTTTAAAGACTGGCTCATCGCGGCGATAACCCAGTGCGTTATAGCCGGGTTGTCCGCCTAGATCATGAATGCCGTCCATGAGTTTGCGCCCTAAATTGAATCCCTTAATCTTGAAGCCATTATTCGGCGTTGGCAAGCTGAGTCCTAAATTTCGCGGTCGGCCCTCGCTCGGTCTTTACTTGGCGGCCTAAGGGCCTTTCCAGACCGGATGCGCCTCGCGAGCATTCGATCATGGCGGCAAGACGCGGGCCCCAGCGGGCAGGTACTGAGCCTCGCCGCTGAGCGTCTGGTTTTGAACGTCCCGGCTAAGCATCGGCCGGCTCATCAAACATTAAGTCTAGGTGCGCCTTGGGCAGCGGCTTGGAGACCTTAGAGACGAAGACTGTTAAAAGCACTGAGGCAATTTCACCCATCACGGCACAGGAATAGGGGTTCGGACCTTCTTCATAAAGCCATAGCGCCGGCCCATGGGCGAAGGTGCCAATAAACCATTGCGGATCAATCAGTTGTGCATGTGCCAGGATAAACACGGCAAAACCGCCAAGCAGGCCCGCGATCGCGCCGGCTAACGTCACGCCGCGCCAGAGCGCGCCGACAACCAGGGGGCCTGCAAAGGCGGCCATCATGCCCCCAACGCCAATCCAGACGATTAAAGACACGTTCACATCCATCAAAGACCAGGCCATGATCATGCAGATGAGCAGCACCGCAACGGTTGAAACTCGAGAAATCAGTAGAATCCTACGATCAAGCCGTTCCGGATCAATATCGGGATGGAACATGGGAACAAACGTTCGACGATAGAGGTCATTCGCGATGATCTGAGAGGACGACACCACGAGGCCATCCGCAGTACTCATGACGGCCGAAAGGACACCAATACCAATGAGCGCGGCAAGCCAGGTTGGGAAAATCTCGATAAAAAGCAGGGGAAGCGCCTGATTCGGATTAGCGCCTTCGGCATATAACGCGTCGCCGAAATAGGCGCGGGCGAGTAATCCGCCAAGGCCCAGCATGCCCAGCATTAAGCCAAACAGCGCAGCGAGCTTAACAAATTGAAAGCGGTCTTGAGTGGAATCCAAGGCCCACAATTTGTTGCCTAAATGCGGCAGCAAGCCAAGGGGCATATGGGCAAAGGCAATGACAAAGATCGACCACCAAGAATGATACAGGGGCGTGCTGGGGTTGAGCGCTGTGGCGAGATTCGGGTCTTGGGCTTCCAGGTTATCCACAAGGGCAAATAGACCGCCATCGATGCCGTACCCCATTAGCGTCAGAACAATCACCAGAACGGCCAGAACCAACATGAGCGCGCCTTGAAAGCCGTCGGTCAAGATGTCCGCATGCGCGCCGCCCAAAACGACGTAAAACAACAAAACAAGGGTTGTGATCCCAAGGGCCCATTCAGCGTTCAAGCCCAGCATGATTTCAAACATCACCACGCCAGACACAAGCTGCCCGGCGAGATAGAAGAATAAAACCAAGGACAACAAGGACACGGCCAGCCGCATAAATTCTGATTGGTAGCGATCCCCAAGATACTCAGGAATCGAGCGATTACCGAAGCGATTGCCCGATGTTGCGATCAGGCGCATTGAGATCAAGATGCCAACATAAACGCCAATTGGGTAGAGAAAATTGCCCCAGTTCGCCGCGAGGCCCCACTCATAACTGAGTGCCGGGCTGCCTAAGAAGGTCGCGCCACTGGCGGTTGAGGCGGCGAAGGCGAGCGCGAGGAAAAAGGGCCCGTAGGCGCCGCGCGCCGTTGCGAAATCATCGGCATGTTTGATTTTACGCTGCGCGTAGAGGCCAATACCGACCATGAGGGCAATATACAGCGCTAAAAATAGCCAAGACCATTCTGTTAAATTCATGGTGACCTCCTCATCGGATTCAATCATGTTTGTAGCTTTGATGGAAATCCGAGATTTTGATGTAAACCAAGTTTTGATGTAAACCAAGAAGGAAGTCGGTACAGACGCAGTGGGTCGTTGGACAATTCTGTTTAAGGTTTTGATGTGCGCTTGAAGAAGCGCTGCTAAAAGTCGCGGGTGTGAGCGCCGATGCGGCATGACGTCGCGCGCGCCCCGCGACCCGTCTTCGAGGCTTGCCGAGCCAAATTAGGTTACCCCGGTAAAATGAGGTTGAGGGTGCTGAAAATGGTTGAAGGTCCTGATGATCGCTGATCTGAGGCTAGACGCGATCTGATGAAAGGATCATGATCAAGGCTTCAGGGGAGTCCGACTTATGTTCCTAAACACGCTCAGGCAGAGAATTGTTTGCCTCAGTCTCAGTCTCAGTTTTGTGTCTGGGTTGAATGCCACGCCCGGTGCTCAAGAAGTCCTAGGCCAATTAGATGGTATTCCGATGCACCGCATCTCAGTCGAGACCCGCGCCCATGCGGCGGTCGATGTCAAAATAGATGGCCGTGTCACGGAAGCGGTTTGGCAAAGCCTCCCCACCTTTGACAATATGATCGTGGCGGTGCCAGGGACCGGGGAGCCGGGCGGCTATCCAACCGAAATTCGACTCTTTGCCACGGAGAAAGGCTTTTTTGTCTCCGCGGTGATGCAACAACCGGTTGCGTCTTTGGTGCAGCGTTTGACGCCCCGGGATCAGTTCATCGACCGGGACACCTTCGGGTTCACCTTGGATACCACCGGCGCCGGGTTGTTCGCTTATTGGTTTATTGTTGCCCTGGGCGACGCAGTCATGGATGGCAAAGTACTACCGGAGCGGCGCTATACCAATGATTGGGATGGCCCTTGGATTGGGAAGTCTGCGATCACTGACAACGGCTGGAGTGTTGAAATCTATCTGCCCTGGTCCATGATGAACTTGCCTGAATCGGATGCCCTGAGAACGATTGGGTTTGCTGCGAGTCGACAGATTTCAAGTGAAAACGAACGCTATCAGTGGCCCGGTCATTCGTACTCCTCTCCTCAGTTTGTAACGGCGCTCAACGAGATGCAGTTGCAGGGGGTAGAGCCTCGCATGCAATGGAGCTTGATCCCGTTTCTTTCCGGAACCATCGATGACGCGCGGGATGAAAAAGCGGCGCGAGCCGGTATTGATATCACCTGGCAGCCCAACAGCTTGGTATCGGTTAACGCCACTTTGAACCCGGATTTTGGCGCAGTTGAGGCCGATGATGTTGTTTTAAATCTTACGGCGCTTGAAACGTTTTTCCCTGAGAAGCGGTTGTTTTTCTTGGAAGGCAGTGAGGTGTTTGAAACAACGCCGAGGGCGAATTCAGGTAATAGTTTGCGCGAGACGACCAACGAAAACTTTGCCACGACCTCCCGGCGGGTTTTCGTGACCGATTTTATGCCGGCGCCGATTAGTCTCCTGAATACCCGGCGCATAGGGGGTACTGCCAATCAAGTTGACGTGCCACAAGGACTTACGCCTGCTCGCGGTGAGCGGAATTTACCCACGAACCTATTGGGTGCGGTGAAGCTTACTGGCGGCGCCAATGGCTTTCGCTATGGCGCGATGACCGCCATTGAAGATGAAGTCTCCTGGCGGGCAATGGATGCATTAGGCCGCGATCAGCAGATCATTGATGCTGGCCGTGATTTCAGCGTTTTGAGACTCCTCTATGAGCACAAGGATGAGAACCGATTGGGATTGGGGTATCTGGGTACGCAAGTTGTTGGACCACGTTATGAGGCCTCTGTACAGGGCCTGGACGTGCACTATGGTTTGGGCAGCGGGCTCTTCGGGGTGGACATGCAGTTGGTTCAAAGTGATCGTGCCGGAGAAACCGGCCGCGGCGGGATTCTCGATGTGCGCTATGCCGCGAGTTCTGCAATTCAGCATAAGTTCGAATTCGAATATTTTGATTCAAAGGTCAACGTCAATGACCTAGGCTTTTTACGGCGCAATAACTACCGCGGTGGTCAGTATCTTTTAAGTTATGCGTATCCAAAGCCCGGTCGTTGGTTTCAGGCCACACGGGGGACGCTTATTTTTCGGCATCAAGAGAACCTCACGGCAGGACAGGTTGTCGATCAGGGCGTCTTTTGGCGAAATACGTTGGTCCTGAAGGGCCGTAATACCATTCGATCGGCGATTGCTTATTTGCCGAGCCGGTATGAAGATCGAAATAGTCGAGGCAATGGCGCGTATAAAACCTCGGATCGAATCTGGCTCAACGCTTTGTGGGCAACCGATGCAAGCCGGCCACTGAGTTTCTCAACCAGCATTGGCGGCTTGCAGGAGGACCTTGGCGACTGGACCCTCAATCTAACCGCGGGGGTCACCGCTCGGTTATCAGATAGCCTCTATTTTGACCTTGATTTAGCGTACAAGCGGCGAACCGGTTGGGTGGTCTACCAAGGCGGACGCGAGTTTGGCGCGTTCGATGCCATCGATCTGCAACCAAGCTTTGATTTGAATTGGTTTTTGGCCGCAGACCATCAAATCAAATTCAGTTTCCAGTGGGCGGGGGTCAAGGCCTACGAAAGGCAAGCTTACCGGGTCCCCAGTGCCGATGGCGCACTACAGCGTCGTGCTGGGGCGGCTGGACCTCGAGACTTCACGGTGAGCCTTTTGACAACGCAAGTGCGATACCGCTGGGAAATTGCGCCCTTGACCGACTTCTATGTGGTTTACAATCGCGGGAATCAACTGCCCCCGACCGAAGCAGATGCCTTTGGAGACTTGCTCAGTGATGCGTTCCAAGACCCAGTGGTGAGCAGTCTGGTGGTGAAACTGCGTTATCGCTTTGGTGGTTGAGGGGCGCTTCCTTGTTAATTCGATTCGCCGAACATCAGTAGAAAATCGTTGATTGGAAATCGGGTTGTTGAGACTTTCGCGGTTTCATAAATCGTATTGAGCGAGTCCAAGGGCATGTCCTCTGCCGCGCGATAGCCCATGGTCCAATCTGGGAAAAAGCGCGCGCTGATTTCGTCCTCAAACAAGACGCTCAGTACCTCATGTCGGGGGTCTGCTTGAATGCGATCATAGATCGCGTTGATGGCATCAAGCTGCCCCTCAATTAACTGCATAAAGTAGCCGTTGTGATAGAGCAGCGCCCCGGTCACCGAGGCGGCGGCATTGTTGCGTCGACAATTTGTTAGGAGCTGATCTAGGTCATGGTCACTGAAGACATCGACGGCTTTGCTGAGGTAGGTTTTACTCACCAGATTTTGATGATCATCAACTGCGGTTGGATTCGTCATGAACACTGGGCTCCTCAGTCACGGGGATGCTTTTATCCCAAAACCTGGGATGACTTTGCAAAACGGAGAACGAGTTTAGCAATAAAAACGGCCCCAGATTGGAAAAATGTCGGATTTCTTCCTGAGTGAACTTGGCCAGACCCGCAAGCCCTGTGCTATCTTCCAAGCAGTCGCGCGCCGCGCGCCTCAGGAGGAAAGCGATGGATATTAATCCGATGGCTGCGGGGCTGTCGAAGGTTCGACTCGAGCGCATTACCCATCACCTGCAACGCAATTTTATTGAACCGGGCAAATTGGCAGGCTGTCAGACCTTGGTTGCGCGCAAAGGCGTGATCGGTTATTTCTCCTCACTGGGTTTCGCCGATCTCAGTGCACAAACGCCGGTTCAGGACGATACGATTTTTCGCATCTATTCAATGAGTAAGCCGGTGACGTCGGTGGCGCTCATGCAGTTATACGAGCGGGGACTGTTTCAACTCAATGACCCGATTTCGCGGGTTATCCCGCAGTGGCGGGATATGAAGGTTTATACAGGCAGTGGGGCACCTCTCGAGAAAACCTTTGAGCCCCTCACGTCGCCCGTCACCTTTCGTCACATTTTGAGTCATACCGCTGGGTTGTCTTATGGCAACGGTCACCATCCCGTTGATGCGTTGTATCGCGACGCGGGCTTGGATCGGCATTCCGGGATGAGCCTTCAATCGTTTGTGGAATCACTTGGAACGATCCCGCTGCACTTTCAACCCGGGAACGCCTGGTTGTATTCCTACGCAACCGATGTCTGTGGTTATTTGGTTGAGGCGCTCTCCGGACGCTCGTTGGGAGACTATTTAAGGCAGGAGATCTTTGAGCCCCTAGAGATGCAGGATACGGGCTTTTATGTTCCAGAGGCGAAGGCCGCGCGCTTTGCGGCGAACTATCAGCGTGGACCCGATAAAACCTTGTCTCTGATCGATGACCCTAGAACAAGCGGTTATCTCAAGCCGCCGGTCTTTGAGTCTGGCGGGGGCGGCCTGGTGAGTACCAGTCAGGATTATTTAAATTTCTGCCAGATGTTGATCCAAGAGGGATCTTGGCGAGATCAGAGAATATTGAGTCGGCGAACACTCGCGTTGATGACGCAAAATCATTTGGGCGGCCATCGGGACCTGACGCAGATGGCGAAGGGCAGTTTTTCTGAAACGGCCTATGAAGGCATCGGTTTTGGGCTGGGTTTTGCAATGAATTTGAGTGAGGTGGCCTCAGGACAGATCGGGGCTGGGGATTTTTACTGGGGTGGTGCGGCGTCAACGATTTTTTCAGTGGACCCGAGTGAAGAATTGGCCATCATCTTTATGACCCAGCTGATGCCGTCATCTACCTTTAATTTTAGAGGCCAATTGAAGAACATTGTCTATGGCGCAATAGATGATTAGGATGAACGAGCGCTTAATTTACAGGTCAGAAACAAGGGTGGGATTCAATGGGTCCTGCTTGTCAGCAACAGCCGGCGCCGGACCTTTCGTTTTCATGAATAAGGGGTAACTATGAGTCAGACGTTTAAAACCATCCGGTACGAGCCGGTGAAAAACGGTGTTGCGAGGATCGTGATTAGTCGTGATGAAGCGCGCAATGCTCAGAATCGAGAAATGACCTACGAGCTCAATAGCGCTTTTGATTTGGCCGCGCAGGATAACGAGGTCAATGTGATCGTCTTGGCGGCTGACGGCAAGCACTTTTCATCTGGGCATGATTTGCGCGACCGCGCCAAACTGTCCGAGTTTGAAACAGTCGGCACCTGGGGTGGATTTGATCTACCAGGCTCAGAAGGATCCTGGGCCGTCGAGGCGGAAATTTATTTGGGCATGTGTTGGCGCTGGCGGAATATTCCCAAGCCAATCATTGCAGAAGTGCAAGGTAAAGTGATCGCAGGCGGGCTGATGTTGATCTGGGTTTGCGACATGATTATCGCAAGCGATGATGCCAGCTTCTCTGATCCCGTGGTGGCCTTTGGGGTCAATGGGGTAGAGTATTTTGCGCATCCTTGGGAAGTGGGCGTGCGCAAGGCCAAAGAAATGCTGTTTACCGGTGAGGCAATCTCAGCAGAGGACGCTAAATCGTTTGGTATGGTGAATCATGTGGTACCGCGCGGCGAGTTAACCGAGTTTACGACCGATATGGCGGAACACATTGCCCAGCGACCGAGCTTCGGTTTGAAGCTCGCTAAGCAGTCGGTGAATCAAATGCAGGACAGTCAGGGCCTATGGACTGCACTGCAGGCGGCGATGAGCTTGCAGCAGCTCGGGCACGCGAATAATCAGCAGGTTCATGGTATGGCGGTGGACCCGAAAGGGGCTGAGATCATTCGAGCGCAGGCTCAGCGTAAAAGCTAGTCTATGATTAACGCTGGGACGCGCCGTTCTGGCGCATCCCAGTGTGTATCACCCTAGATTAAATCAGCGATAGAACCAATCTGTGCTTTGGCCTGCATCCTCTTTCGAGCGTTGGCGCCGCTAAAGCGACCTGAATTAAAACCCCTCAAGCTGCTTTGTGCGTGTAAAAGGTTTTGATTGGTGACCGGTCCGGGCCGGGCGGGGCTGAGACGCTTAAAGCGCTAAACAGACGCGGGCGCGTCAGGCCACTAACCCTAACTGCTTTCACAAGCCGTTAGGTTCTGGCGGGGATCACTGTGGCAATTTAAATTCTTCACGGATCAATGCGTTGCTCGCACCCAACGCTGGCGCAGGACGGATCGGATTGGGCGAGTGATTGCCAAAGCGCGCGTTGCGTGCAACCAGACGCATAGCGCCGGCAACGGGGTCTTCAATCACACTAATGATTTCAGAAGCCTTAACCTGCGGATCATTAATAATTTCGGCCGGTGTCAGAACGATCCCGTGGGGAACATCTTCGGCTGCAAACCGGGCGCTCAGATCGGCGGTGGACCATTTTGCGACTTCTTGTGCAATGTCATCGACCAACTGCGAGAAATTGGCATACATCGATGGTAAATCAGCGAACCTGGGGTCTGTGATCCAGTCCGGGCGGGCAAGCGCGCGACACATTCCCTGAAATTCGCCGTGCTGAACACAAATAAGGGTGACATGGCCGTCTTGTGTTGCCAGGGTCCGGTACATGGTGGTGATGTCTGCGCCGGGCCATTCTGGGGTTTCAACGAAGCTTTCGGAGAAAAAGCGATCCGGCCAGATAAAATACAGACAGGCTTCGAGCATTGAAATTTCAACCTGCTGGCCATGACCGCTGGTTAATCGCTCGATGTAGGCCGCTGTTACCGCTTGGGCGGCCGTCAAGGCCGTGATCTTGTCGCAGACCATCATTTTGATCAACTCTGGCTGGCCGTTCATCGCTTGCGCGCTGGCGAAACCAGCGAAGGCTTGGATAACCGGATCGTAAACACGGCGGTCCGAATAGGGTCCGTGGGTGCCGACGCCATTAATTGAGACATAGATGAGTTGGGGATTAATGGCTTTTAAATCGCTATAGCCGATGCCCAGCCGTTCCATCACGCCGGGACGGTAATTCTGAATCAGGATGTCGACTGAGGCCGCCATCGATTTGATCGCCGAAATGCCGGATTCCTGCTGAAGGTCCAAGACGATCGAGTCTTTGTTGCGATTCAGGGCTGTAAAGAGACTAGAGACCCCACGGTTTAAAGCGCCGCCCATCCGCATGCTGTCACCAGAGGGGTTCTCAACTTTGATTACGCGAGCGCCTTGGTCCGCAAGAATGGCCGTTGCCAGGGGGCCAGAAATCACGCTGGTGAGATCGAGGACGGTAATGCCTGTTAGGGGTCCGCTCATACGTCTTTTTCCTTGGTTCGATAGTCGCCAAACTTTTCATCTCGTGATGTTAGGGCTGTGGTCAGACCCGCGGCGAGCTCTTTGAAATGCGCTTTCGTTGATTCGGTATGAAAGGCCAGCGCTTGTATCTCGGTGCCTGACCGGATCGCTGCGCGAACGCCCATGAGCTCCATCTGGCGATGGACGGCGCGCTTATTCATTTGCTGGAGATCAGAGGGCACCTTGGCGATTCGCTCGGCGATTTCCAGCACCTCAGCTTCTAAGGTGTCCCCTGAATAGGCTCGATTGGCGAAGCCTTGCTCTGCCGCTTCAATGCCAGAAATCGCGTTGCCCGTTAGCATCATCTCCATGGCATTGCGCAAGCCCAGTAAATGTGGAAAGAATTGATTGTCTGGGGGGCTCATAGAGCGAACAACGGGATAGCCAATGGCGGCATCCTCAGCGACATAAACCAGATCGCAGGACGTCGCGAGTTCCGTACCGCCCGCAAGACAATAGCCATGAACTTGGGCAATGACGGGCTTTGCAAGATCCCAGACTCTGAAGAAACCATCAACCACATGTCGTGCCCAGTTCCCGTCGCCGCCCGCTGTGTGGAAGGGTTGGTCCGCTCGGTTATTCGCTTTTAAATCGTACCCGGCGCAAAAGGCCGAGCCTGCGCCGCGGATGATGGTGACTCGGATGTCGGCATCCTGGTCATTGGCTTCCAGCTGTCCATAGAGTTCGCCTCGCAGCGTGTTATTGAGGGCATTTCTCGATTCGGGTCGATTGAGCGTAATGCGGCTCACGCCCGGACGGGGTACATCCACCAGGATATGTTTGAAATCAGTCATTGGGCAGGTTCCGCTTAGCTTTTTCTTTTTGCAGGCGCACCGCATCGGATTCGAGCGGTTTGGCGAGCCTAGCAGGGTCTAACGTACCTTGGGTATGATCCCGCATTTTCGCGCCATCATAGGTGATCCATTTCTCAGGGGTAATCTCGAGCACGATCCTGAGGGGGGAGTCGAGCATCTTCTCAAACGCCGCAACCTCTTCGGCTGTGCCGCGTAGGGCTTGGGCCAGCTCGGGGTAAAACCAGTCCTTGATCGCTTTGTCCTCATGAATCTCGCACCGGCCTTTAATCGTGATCGATTTCCCGGCCCCCATGGAGGTCCCTTTGGAGGTGATGACAACCGAGGTTTTTGGGTTTCTGCGTAGCGCGGAGACGCGGTGTCGATGGGCACCGGCCGTGATCCAAATCTTCCCGTTTCGATAGATGTAAGAGTGTATAACCCCCATCGGCCACTCGTCTTGGGTACACCAGTTTAAAACGCATTCTTTTTGTTCTAGAAGCAGGGCGTCGCGGTCTTCTGGATCTAAGTAATAAATCGAGACGGCTTCGTGATTTTCCGCTTTGTCCATGGCGCTAATCCTGTTTTTTTGCTGAAAAGAAAGTGGTTTTATGTTCGTCGAACAAGGCGGGTAAATCGGCATCCTCTGTTTTAAGGAGCAGATCAACCCAATGATGAAAGTGATGTCCGCCGCCTTCATTCTTTCCAAATAGAACGAAAGGCTTGCCGCCGGATTCAAGCGCTTTTTGCTGCCTAAGACCGGTTGCATAGTCTTCTTCTTGTACCACGTATTTTAAAAACTCAAATTGCGTTAGGGCCGCTTGCGTTTGCGCTTCATCCGGCGGATATTCCATAAGGTAGTGCTGAATCGTGACAGAGGTGCCGGGCGTATCGCCCGGAAAGAGCTGTGACAACATAATGCTGCGGCCGCCACCATCAAAGCTCGCAATCGAGATGTGTGGAAAGATGGTCCAAACCCCGGAGGTCAACGCTTGATCTGGCCAATCTTCTGGCGCGAGGTCTTTATACTCGGCTAGGCGGGGATCAGGACCGGCAACGCGTTGGTGCGGCCCCCAATTATAATAGTTTGCACGGTTTGGATAGTCGGGGCCAAAGGTGTCTTTGTGAAGAATGGGTAAGTGGTAGAGGTCCATATAGCCGTCATAGGCTATTTTCCAA
>Ga0209251_1001280_pt1 | contig 19813 bp, 17 predicted proteins | sample SaaInlV_100m_DNA_6_FD_184665 | JGI IMG/M metagenome (GOLD analysis project Ga0209251, IMG submission 184665) | Marine microbial communities from expanding oxygen minimum zones in the Saanich Inlet - Saanich Inlet SI073_LV_10m_DNA (SPAdes) (version 2) | ecosystem: Environmental > Aquatic > Marine... | reverse complement strand
CCTTGATGCCCTATGAGGTTGACTTATCGTGGATCGAGCCAACACTGCATAATATTAAACAATGTCTTCTCGAGTTAGCTACGCCAAAGCATAACTATAAATGTGAATACGGAATATTTCTGAAGCAACTTGAAATGTGATTTTTATTGCGAAATTTTAGTCAAAGTGAAACAGCCCTGAAGAAAGGTGTCAATTGTGTTGGTGATGCAATGTTTCAATAACGCTTCAGACCCGCGACTTTTAATGGAAGTGTTTGGGGAAGCCGATAGCCTAGTAATGTATCGCTTTTTAGAGCAATCGTAACTTAGCTGGGACAGCAGTGTTTGTTAGGCGTGGGATCTTAAAGGTTAGCTTCGTATTTGTTTTTAATTATGTGAGTGTTGTATCCGACTGGGTGCTTAGCTGCAAAACTAAATCATTAAAATCTTCAGCTGTAAAATCATACTTTTCTGATGAATTGTTATGAGGTGGTTCTGCGTGGCCCCATTCGGCAGGCCGTCGAACAAAAGCTGTTTTAAAGCCGCATTGTTTTGCCGCGTCAAGATCGAAGCTATGTGCGGCAACCATGCAACACTCCTCAGGTTTTAATTGGAGATATTTGGCACATGTCATGTAAGCCTCATGGAGCACTTTATATTTCCCGATACCTTCGCAGGAGATTACCGCGTCCCAGGTTAGAGCATTCTTTCTTGCTGTATCTATGATGGCTCGGTACGAGAGTAGTGTAAATGAGGCGCAGATATAATTTTGCTTCAAAGTTGACAGAGCTGTTGGAAAGTCCTCCCAACAGTCGAGTGAGTGAAGCGTATCCCAAGCGATGAAGCGTTTATCGGTTTCAGTAAACTGCGTGAGCTTATTTTCCAAAATTAATTCGCTTAGAATCTCAGCATGCACGTCGTCAAAGTTTTTAGTCGCAGGCGCAGACTGTCCGTGGTTGAGCATTGCTGCCAGTGTACGACGCCTGAATTCATTGGTTAACTCTCCCCAATCAAACCTGATATTGTATTTTTTCCCAATTGTCTCGAAAGCCGTTTTGAATCCTGTATGCCAATCAAGAATCGTTCCACCGGTGTCGAATGTTAGGGCTTTAATAGTCATGGGATGCCTTTCAGATTATGGTGAAACGTTCGTCTAATGCGTCTACAACTACCGCATTCTCTATTTTACGTATGTCGATGTTACTGACCAATGGTTTCAGATGTCCCTGAGTCGGCTAGTTCGCGAAAATTTGCGGGTGTAACTATCGAAAAAGTTATTTTTTCACCTTTCAGTGCTCGTCTGTTCTTTCTTTTCAGTAGGTCGAAATCTTTAGTGATCAAATGGTCAGCTCGGTAATGCCCCGCAAGATTTAGAAACTTAACATCGTCAGGATCTTTGCACCAAAAACTGGGTTTAGGAAGGCTAGGCGTGTCCACATATTCACAGAGAGACTTTACTGTTTCAATGATGTGAGACTCATTAGCTTCGGAGCCGTAAAAGTGTTTGTATTTAAGAACTATCACGAGTTCTGCAAGGCATTGTTCATCAATAAGAATCTCTAAATACTTATCTTTTCTTAATAGCTTAAGAGGGTCTACGGCAATGTCGTTAAAGTACAACCAATCAATCCATACATTCGTATCGAATACGACTCGCATGGTCTTTAGAAGAGCTCTTTGTCACCAAGATAACGCCATTGACCAATTGGTAGTTTAGCCAATTTAACTTGTCCGACACGAACACGTTTTAAGCCAGTTACTTTTAAATTAACTAAGTCGCACATCCTACGAATCTGTCTTTTTTTCCCTTCACGCAAAACAATGCGTAATTGATCTTCGTTGATCCAAGATACTTTTGCGGGCTTCAAGGGCTTTCCGTCAAGTTTAAGGCCGTGTTGCAGAAGCTCCATACCGTTTTCGATAATTGTCCCTGTAACTCGAACTAAGTATTCTTTTTCAATTTTTGAGTCTTGACCGATTAGCTTCTTAGCCACGCGACCATCTTGAGTGAGAATGAGAAGCCCAGTTGAGTCAATATCCAGCCTGCCGGCTGGCGCTAGACCTTTGAGGTGTTGCCTAATGAATCTTTTTTTCGACGGGTCATCAGTGAACTGATTGTCAGGTTTTACCAGTTTAATCGCCGGTTTATAGTCGTCTTCAGCTTGCCCTGACACATAGCCAATGGGTTTATTAATAAGTATTGTGACTTTATTTAACCCAAGCCCACTTTCGGTCAGTGTAATTTTTGCATTGCTTGGCGCACGGGTGCCGAGCTCCTCAACTCGACTTCCATTGACAAGTACCCAACCTTTAGCGATGTAGTCGTCCGCCTCTCTTCGGGAGCACATACCTCGCTCTGACATGAGTTTAGACACACGGATCATCGGCACTTGCTCAGGCATGGTCTCCCGAGTAGGGGACTTGCTGGCAGATGCCTTGCTTGATTTAAGACTCAATCGAGTCATGCTGATATCAAGCCGCGTCGAGTAACTCTCTCAACACATACGGAAGTATTCCGCCGTGTTTAAAGTAGTCAACCTCAATGGATGTGTCGATTCTGGAGAGTAAGGTAACTTTTCTCTTTTTTCCATCCTTCGCAGTGACGACTAATATCATGTCCTGCTGAGGCTTCAAACTATCCATTCCTAGAATCTCGTAGGTTTCGTCCCCAGTGATGCCAAGTTTTTCTACGGAGTCGTTCTCTTTGAACTGAAGTGGCAGGACGCCCATCCCAACTAAATTGGATCGATGAATTCTTTCGAAACTTTTCGCGATAACTGCTCGAACTCCTAGAAGCTGAGTTCCTTTTGCTGCCCAGTCTCTCGAGGATCCGGTTCCGTACTCTTCGCCCCCAAAGACAACCGTTGGTATTTTTGATTTTTGATAGCTCATTGCCGCATCGTAAATTGACATCTGTTTACCTGATGGTTGCATGATCGTGAAGCCACCTTCAATTTGTGTTCCATTTTTATCTAGAGGTAACATTAAATTCTTGATTCTTACGTTGGCAAACGTGCCACGCATCATTACTTCGTGATTGCCGCGACGCGCGCCGTAACTATTGAATTCGCTTTTGTTAACTTTGTTTTGTAATAGATATTTGCCGGCGGGCGAGCTCTCTTTAATGGCTCCGGCTGGTGAAATGTGGTCAGTTGTTACCGAGTCTCCAAAAATTCCTAGTGCTCGTGCGCCGATCACGTCAGAAACGGCTGATGGATTCATTCCAAATTTATCGAAGAAGGGTGGTTGTGCTATGTAGGTCGACTTAGGCCAATCGTATACCTCACCATTTGCTGCTGGAACTTTCTTCCATAGAGGTGTGGCGTTTGCTAAGTCTTTGTATAGTTTTTTGAAGGTCTTCGCGTCTGTTGCAAACTTCAAGGCTTCTGCAATTTCTCGTTTATTTGGCCAAATGTCCCCGAGATATATGGGTTTTCCATCCTTACTAACTCCAAGAGGTTCGTTCATAAGGTCTTTATTCATGTTGCCGGCAATAGCGTAAGCGACTACGAGAGGAGGGCTAGCTAGAAAGTTTGCCCGAATGTTGGGATGAATCCTCGCTTCAAAATTGCGGTTACCCGATAGCACCGCTGAACATACCAAATCATTTTCAAGAATTGAGCTATCAATGGGCTCAGCTAACGGACCTGCATTACCGATACAAGTTGTGCATCCATAGCCTGCTAAATAAAACCCTAATTTTTCCAAGTAAGGCAGGAGACCGGCCTGAGTGAGATATTCTGTGACCACCCTTGAGCCTGGAGCAAGAGACGTTTTGATGTGTCTTTTGACTGTTAGCCCCTTTTCAACGGCTTTCTTTGCAAGAATCCCGGCAGCAACCAATACGCCGGGGTTTGATGTATTGGTACAAGAGGTTATAGCGGCAATTAGCACATCACCTGAGCCGATATCAATGTTGTTTGTTGTGCTGTAGCGTTTCTCTAAATCGACTTGATTTTTGTTGAATCCACCTTCAGCGACAGGTGCCGAGAACAACTCTTCAAATTTCGATGCCACGCTTCCTAGTCGAATTCGGTCCTGTGGCCGTTTTGGTCCGGCTAGCGATGGCTCCACTTTTGATAAATCGAGTTCGAGTACTTTGCTGTATTTAATATCTCCTTTTTTGGGCATTCCGAACATACCTTGAGCACGATAATATTTTTCAAATGCAGTGACTTCATCGTCGGTGCGACCTGTATAACGCATAAAGTCAACTGTTTTTTTGTCAACAGGAAAGAATCCCATGGTTGCGCCATATTCGGGTGCCATGTTAGCAATGGTCGCGCGATCAGTTACCGGTAATCCGGCTGAGCCTTCGCCAAAAAACTCGACAAATTTCCCAACAACTTTTGCCTCGCGTAACATTTCAGTTATGGTTAAGACAAGGTCCGTAGCTGTGACTCCCCAGCGAAGTTTTCCTGTAAGGTTCACCCCAACCACGTCTGGCGTTAAAAAATAAAGCGGCTGTCCTAGCATGCCAGCTTCCGCTTCAATCCCCCCTACGCCCCAACCGACAACACCTATTCCGTTAATCATTGTTGTGTGTGAATCCGTACCCACTAGGGAATCGGGGTAATACATTTTATTTTTCTTGTGTACGCCTCGTGCAAGATGCTCAAGATTGACTTGATGAACGATCCCAATTCCAGGTGGAACAACTTTGAACGTATCAAAAGCTTGCATGCCCCATTTCATAAATTGGTATCTCTCAGTGTTTCGTTCGAATTCTAATTTCATGTTCGAACCTAATGCTGATTTATTACCATAGTTGTCGACCTGCACGGAGTGGTCCACGACAAGGTCAACTGGAACTAACGGCTCGATTGATTTGGGATTTTTATTCATTGTTTTTGCCACTTTGCGCATTGCAGCTAAGTCGGCAAGTAGTGGGACGCCGGTAAAATCTTGTAGAACGATACGAGAAACAACAAATGGTATTTCATCTGTCCGTTTTCCGTTGGGCTTCCATTTGGCAAGTTGCTTAACATGTTTCTCGGTGATTTTTTGGCCATCACAATTTCTGAGAACAGACTCAAGAACGATTCGAATTGAAATTGGAAGTTTAGATATATCTCCAACTCCTGCTTTGTCTAAAGCTGGCAATGAATAATAAGTTCCTTTTTTACCATTTTTGATGGTGAATTCTTTTTTTGAATTGAATAGGTTATGTGCCATTGGTCAGTGCCTCAGAGTATGAAATCAGTTACCTTTTTGGGACTCAATATATGATTCCCAAAAAGGTTCTATTGTGCGATTTATATAACGAACATATCTACAAATTCGTGGACAGGTGTGTCTGCTAACTTTTTACTATTTAAACACCGCTCAAGAATCGCTCTTTGTTGTTTGATAGGAAATTTTCGAGCAAGATTGGTTTTAAATTTTTCTACCAACACTGGCATTCCCTCTTTCCGTCGTAATTTGTGTCCGATTGGATATTCACAAACAATTTCTTTGAGTTTTTTACCATCCTTGAACTCTACCGTTACCGCATTGGCTATTGAGCGTTTTTTTGGGTCGTGATAATCCTTTGTGAAATTTTTATCTTCGACGCAAAAAATCTTATCTCTTAGCTTGTCGATGCGTTTATCGGAAGCAACGTCATCCTCGTAGTCAGAAGCGGTGAGTCTTCCGTGAATGATTGGAACAGCGACCATGTATTGAATGCAATGATCCCTATCAGCCGGATTGTTTAACGGACCTTTTTTATCAATAATCCGAATGCAAGCTTCATGCGTTCTGATTGTGATCTTTTTAATATCGTCGGCCGATCTACCTTGTTTATTAAGTAGATCGTGGATTTTCATTGCGCTCTCTACCGCTGTCTGCGAGTGAAACTCTGCCGGAAAAGATATTTTAAAGAGCACGTTCTCCATGACATAGCTGCCGTATGGTCTTTGAAATTTAAACTCTTGACCCTTAAACAATACGTCGTAAAAACCCCAGGTTTTTGCACTCAGCACGGACGGGTAACCCATCTCTCCTGTCTTCGCTATTAGAGCCAGGCGGACAGCTCGACTCGTTGCGTCTCCAGCAGCCCAGCTTTTTCGGGATCCTGTATTAGGAGCGTGGCGATAGGTTCTGAGTGATTGACCGTCCACCCAAGCCAGCGAAACGGCATTGATAATCTCTTCTTGGCTAAGCCCCATCATGCTAGCAACAACGGCGGTCGACGCCACTTTGACTAACACCACGTGATCGAGACCGACCTTGTTGAAGCTATTCTCTATTGCTAACGATCCTTGTATTTCGTGAGCTTTAATCATCGCGGTCAAGACGTCTTGAACTGTTAAGGGCTTCTTTCCAGCTGCAACTGCATTTCTGGACAGCCAGTCAGCGGTGGCGAGTATGCCACCCAAGTTATCCGACGGATGACCCCATTCGGCAGCCAACCATGTATCGTTGAAGTCAAGCCATCGGATCATTGCTCCGATGTTAAATGCAGCTTGAACTGGATCAAGTTGAAATTGAGTGCCTGGAACTTTTGCGCCATTTGGAACGACAGTTCCAGGGACAATAGGGCCTAACAGTTTATTGCAAGCAGGATACTCAAGCGCTTCCAATCCGCATCCAAGAGTGTCCATCAAGCAATAACGTGCTGTTTCATAGGCTTGTTTGCTTGTGATCTTTTTTTTGGATACGTATTTAGCGATATCAACTAATACTTTGTCTGGCTTTGGGCGAACGTTCGAAATGTGTGCTGACATGAATGACCTATCTTTTTTTAATGGTGTGATTAATGAATTTGTTTAAATCGTTCCTTAGCAACAGAGTTGCCGAAATGCTAGATCTATTACTTTCGCTTGGAAAGAGGGGTCCATTTTAAATTTTCGTTACCTGTGTAGTTTGCACTGGGGCGAATAATTTTCCCATCGATTCTTTGCTCCATAACGTGTGCGGCCCATCCGGATGTACGGGCTATTACGAATATGGGGGTAAACATAGAAGTAGGGATTCCCATTTGGTTATAACTAACTGCTGAGAACCAATCCAAGTTTGGGAACATTTTCTTCTCATTCCACATCACCGTTTCAATTCGAGCCGCGATATTGAAAAGGTTCATGTTTCCCGTTTCTTTGCATAGTTTGCGCGAGACGCCCTTGATCACTTCGTTTCTTGGGTCGCTTATCGTGTAAACAGGGTGTCCGAAACCAATCACAATTTCTTTGTTAGCGATTCGTTCTTTGATATCGTCCTCTGCATGTTTCGGGCTATGGTAGCGTTGCTGAATTTCATAAGCTACTTCATTGGCCCCGCCGTGCTTTGGTCCTCTCAGGGCTCCAATTGCCCCCGTGATTGAGGAGTACATGTCTGAAGATGTTCCAGCAATGACCCTTCCGGTGAACGTTGATGCATTGAACTCATGCTCCGCATAGAGATTCAGCGATGTGTGCATCGCTCTGACCCACGATTCAGATGGCTCTTTTCCGTGGAGCATATGTAGAAAGTGTCCACCGATAGAGTCATCCTCTGTTTCCGTTTCGATACGCCGGCCGTTATGACTCCAGTGGTACCAGTACAAAAGCATCGAGCCGAAAGAAGCCATTAACCGGTCCGCAATGTCACGCGCGCCGGAAATGTTGTGGTCTTCTTTTTCCGGCAATACGGTTCCCATTGCAGAACAACCCGTTCTTAACACATCCATTGGGTGCGCTGAAGCTGGAATCCATTCCAAAACGGCTTTTACATTGTTTGGTAAGCCGCGAAGTGCTTTTAATTTTAGTTTGTAATTGTTGAGCTCTGCCGACGTTGGAAGTTTTTCGTAAATCAACAGGTAAGCGATTTCTTCGAATTCCGCGCTACCTGCGAAATCTAAAATATCGTAACCGCGATAATGTAAGTCATTGCCGGTTCTTCCTACCGTACATAGCGCAGTGTTTCCGGCAGGAACTCCGGATAAGGCGACTGATTTTTTTGGTTTTGGTTTGTGCTGTATTTTATTGCTCATGATTGTTTTTCCTTTGCGAAAAGATCATCTAGTTTTTGTTCGTATTTATGATAATCAAGGTGGTCGTAGAGTGCTGCTCTCGTTTGCATTGTATCGAGTACAGATTTTTGTGTGCCTTCGTTACGAACAGTCTCGTATACGTTGAGAGCTGCTTGGTTCATCGCTCTAAATGCCGAAAGCGGATAGAGCACCAACCCGACGTTGACACTGCGCAGTTCGTCTACAGTGAATAATGGGGTATGGCCGAATTCTGTGATGTTCGCTAGCACTGGAACTTTGACTGCATCAGAAAACTTTTGGTACATGTCCAACTCCGTCATGGCCTCCGGGAATATCATGTCCGCCCCAGCCTCAACACATGCACATGCTCGGTCAATTGCCGCCTCAAGACCCTCCACTGCTAGTGCGTCAGTGCGAGCCATGATGACAAATTCCTGATCAGTTCGAGCGTCGGCTGCTGCTTTGATCCTGTCGGTAAATTCGGTTTTCGATACGATTTCTTTGTTCGGTCGATGTCCACACCGTTTACTTTGAACCTGATCTTCAATGTGCATCGCACCTGCACCAAATTTTATTAATGATTTGATAGTTCTCGCGATGTTGAATGCGCCACCAAATCCAGTGTCTACGTCAACTAGAAGAGGAAGTGAGCAAGTGTCCGTTATTCGCCTTACGTCGGTTAACACATCGTCCAAAGAGGAGATTCCCAAATCCGGAATACCTAATGATCCAGCTGCGACACCGCCACCGGACAGGTAGATAGCTTTATAACCTGTTTGCTCTGCTAAACGGGCGTGATAAGCATTAATTGCGCCAATAACTTGAAGGGGTTGTTCCTCTTCAACCGCTTGCCTGAATTTTTTGCCTTGTGATAGTACGGTCATATTTAATTGTCCTCGATGGTTGTCGCGTCTAAGTTGCCCTCAAGCATCTTTGTCGAATTCATTTTAATAAATGAGCAACTGCGTCTCGCTCCCCCTCAAGTTCTTCTAAGGTGGTATTCATTTTAGAGCGGCTAAAGTCATCGATATTAAGATCGGGAATGATTTGATAGTCGCCGTTGGCGCACGTAGTAGGAAATCCGTAGATAACACCTTCGGGGATGCCATATGATCCATCTGATGGCACGCCCATGGTGGTCCATCTGTCGTTCGTGCCTAAGACCCAGTCTCTAACGTGATCGATTGCGGCAGATGCGGCAGATGCGGCGGATGAGAGACCTCTTGCTTCGATGATTGCCGCGCCTCTTTTGCCAACCGTCGATATAAATGTATTCTCGTACCAATCTTTGTCATTAATAACTTCCGGAGCAGATTCGCCGCTGATTGTGGCAAATCGATAGTCTGGATACATTGTTGGCGAATGGTTACCCCATACGATCAATCGTTCCATCGATTCAACGCTATGTCCACTTTTCGTAGATAGTTGGGATAGTGCGCGGTTATGATCTAACCTCAACATCGCGGTAAAGTTTCGGCTGGGTAGATCGGGTGCGCTCTTCATTGCGATGTATGCATTAGTATTAGCGGGGTTGCCTACAACCAGAACTTTGACTTGGCGGCTTGCCACATTGTTAAGTGCTTGGCCTTGGTCCGTAAAAATAGCGCCATTTGCCTCGAGAAGGTCTTTTCTTTCCATGCCCTTTGATCGTGGGCGAGCGCCGACCAATAAAGCGATGTCAGCGTCTTTAAAGGCAATGTTTGCGTCGTCCGATTGAACAACCCCTGACAATAGGGGAAATGCGCAATCCTCAAGCTCCATTACGACGCCTTTGAGTGCGTTCAGTGCGGGGGTAATTTCAAGGAGCTGTAAAATTACTGGTTGATCTTTTCCTAGCATCTCGCCGGAGGCTATCCTAAATAGTAGGCTATAACCGATTTGACCTGCTGCGCCTGTTACGGCGACTCTCACGGGATTCTTCATTTAATGTATTTCCCTTCGTTGATATTTGTGTTCATAGCACTCCCTCTCGGAATTTCAATGCGTATTCAATATTTCGACCAGGTTGATCCGGCCTTCTTCGATCATCGGCCCGTTTAACTGGAGACCTAAGTCGCGTTCATTTCTGGTTGCTTATTGTACCTTTCGCAGTAGCCCCCAGTCAACAAGTCTTATATAAGATATAAGAATAAAACGAATACTTGTAGATAATTTCGCGAAATGGGAATAAGATATCCAAATCATGGAGCTTATAAACGATACCAACACGGGTTATGTACCTCTTTATCGGCAAATCAAACGATTGATTACCGATGCTTTGGTGACAGGTGAGTGGGCTCCGGGGCAACCAATACCCAGTGAAATCGAATTGGCGCAGCGTTACAAGGTTAGCCAAGGCACGGTTCGGAAAGCTATTTCTGAACTTGCTACTCAAAAGCTCGTCGTTCGTCACCAAGGGAAAGGGACCTTTGTCGCTTCCCACTCCAATGAACCAACAAAATTTCCGTTTCTGAAGGTCGCGCCCGACCAGGGGGCAATCAATGACGTTCAGGCAGAGTTACTAGATTTTTGGAGAATTAAGCTAGATGAAGCCTCTGCGGCGAACTTGTCAGTTCCACCGGGGTCAACCGGATGGTTAATTCGTAGAATTCTATCGCAAGAAGCTTCGGAAACAATATATGAGGAAATACGGTTGCCTGGAAAACCTTTTGAGGTGATGGAAGAGGCCTTGATCAAAAAGCATAAGTGCATGCTATACAGCATGTATGAGGCGGAATTCGGGGTCAGGATTCTTCACGTTGAGGAACGGGTGAAGGCGGTATTGGTTGAGGGGGAGATAGTCGACAGGCTGAACTTGTTGGACGGGTCGCCTTTATTGCGCGTAGATCGCGTTGCTTTTACCTACGGTGACCAACCGGTAGAGTTACGACGAAGCTATTGTAATACCTCTAATCATCATTACCGGAATCAAATCATTTGAAGCGCAAACAGTAAAGAACCAATGAACATGAGGACGTTAAAGATATGAGGAATAAGACAAGGCCAAAGCACTTAGATCTCACAAAAATTCGGTTACCCCTTCCAGGGTTCGTTTCAATTCTTCATCGGGTGAGTGGTTTCGGGATGTTTTTGATGATCGGTATGCTCTTAGGGGTGTTGGCTCTTAGTCTGGAGTCCCCTGATGGGTATGAACGAGCCGTTGGTTATCTCACCGGGTGGTTTGGCAAATTAGTGGTTTTGGGCTTGATATGGGCGTTTGCCCACCATTTCATAGCGGGAATCCGATTCTTGTTATTGGATTTACACGTTGGAACAGAGTTAAGTGCGGCCAGAAAGTCTAGCGCATTGGTTTTGATACTGAGCATATCTGTAACCGTAATTTTGGGGGTCACCATATGGTAAATCGTCACATCACTGGGGCGCACTATGGCCTCAAGGACTGGTTAATCCAGAGGGTCACGGCAACTATTATGGCGCTCTACACGGTCTTATTTGCGGTTATTTATTTTGTGAGTTGCCCAACCGACTATTTCACATGGAGCTATATTTTTCAGTCTCAGTGGATGCGAATCATTACTTTACTTTTTTTCTTTAGTCTTTTTTGGCATGCGTGGGTGGGCGTTAGGGATATCTATATGGACTATATTCAGAGTACCGCGCTACGACTTGGATTCCAAGTTGTCACAGTGGTTGTGTTACTTGCCTATGCCTTGTGGGTCGTACAAATTTTGTGGAGTGTGTAAATGTCTTATCCGGTAAGAAAATTTGATGCTGTAATTGTAGGTGCAGGCGGTGCTGGTCTCAGAGCTGCACTTCAACTTTCCGAAGCAGGTTGTAAGGTCGCCGTGTTGTCAAAAGTGTTCCCGACGCGGTCGCATACCGTTGCGGCTCAAGGTGGTGTGGGCGCGGCTTTAGCGAACATGGGTGAAGACAGTTGGCATTGGCACATGTATGACACAGTTAAAGGGTCGGATTGGTTGGGTGATCAAGATGCTATCGAATTCATGTGCAGGGAAGCGCCTAAAAGCGTTATTGAGCTAGAGCACTTTGGTATGCCGTTCGATAGAAATGAAAACGGTTCCGTTTACCAAAGGCCGTTTGGCGGACATATGCAAAATTTCGGGGCGGGACCCCCGAGTCAACGTTCGTGTTGCGCGGCAGATAGAACCGGGCACGCAATGTTACACACGCTTTACCAAAGAAATGTTCGCGCTAATACACATTTTTTTGTCGAATGGATGGCTCTTGACCTAATACGTGATGAGTCGGGTCAAGTTGTTGGCGTGACTGCAATGGAGATGGAGACTGGTGAAGTGGTTATTTTTCACTCCAAGGCTGTATTGTTTGCTACAGGTGGTGCGGGACGTGTCTACGCCTCCAGCACTAACGCATTCATTAATACAGGAGATGGGCTGGGAATCGCCGCCAGGGCGGGGATTCCACTTGAGGACATGGAGTTCTGGCAATTTCATCCAACAGGAGTCTCTGGCGCAGGCGTTTTGATTACCGAGGGAGTGCGTGGTGAAGGCGGATATCTGCTTAATAAGGATGGCGAGAGATTCATGGAAAGGTACGCGCCCAATGCCAAAGATTTAGCCTCTCGTGATGTGGTGGCTCGCGCGATGGCCACTGAAATTAAAGACGGTCGAGGCTGTGGTGATGAGTCGGATCATGTGCTGCTGAAACTTGACCACTTAGGGGAAGACTTGATCGATAGTAAACTCCCGGGGATCAGAGAAATTGCTAAGAAATTTGCTAATGTGGATCCAGCTAGAGATCCGATTCCTGTTGTGCCAACTTGTCATTACATGATGGGTGGTATTCCAACGAATTACCGTGGAGAAGTTGTCGCACCTTCGGGTGACGATAAAGAGGCAATTGTTCCCGGGCTTTTTGCAGCTGGAGAATGTGCATGTGCATCGGTCCACGGCGCTAACCGCCTGGGAACAAATTCCCTAACCGACCTGCTGGTTTTCGGAAAGTCGTCCGGCAATTCTACCGTGGAGTTTCTGAAAGAAAATGTGCATCACAAGGATCTCCCTCGAGATGCAGGTGAATTAACCCGAGAAAGACTTGACCGTCTGAATACACAAAAGGATGGTGAATCAGTGGCAGAGGTCGGAGATGCTCTTCGACAGACGATGCAAAAAAATTGTGGAGTGTTTCGATTCCCTGATTTATTAACGCGAGGCGTTTCGGAAATAAAGGAAGTAGAGCAAAGGGTGATGAGGACTCAAATCGCCGATAAGAGCCAGGTGTTTAATACCGCTCGAATTGAGGCCTTGGAGTTGGAAAACCTGATTGAAGTAGCGATGGCGTCGCTTGTCTCCGCTGAAGCTAGGAAGGAAAGTAGGGGTGCGCATGACCGAGCAGATTATTCAGAGAGGGATGATCAGAATTGGTTGAAGCACTCGCTATGGTTTAAAGAGGGCAATCGTTTGGACTACAAGCCTGTTCACATGGAACCGCTCTCGGCGGAGACGATTGAGCCGAAGGTTCGGACTTATTAGCTCATTACTTATTGAATTAAAAGGTACAAAGCATGCTATTCAAAGTTTATCGTTACGATCCAGATAAAGATGCCAAGCCATACATGAAAGAGTACAACGTAGAGTTGGGCTCGACTGATAGGATGTTGCTCGACGCTATAATGCGGATCAAGGAAATGGATGATTCTTTAAGCATAAGGCGATCTTGTCGTGAAGGTGTATGCGGATCAGATGCCATGAATATTAATGGCAAAAACGGACTAGCCTGTGTGACTCAGTTAGCGGACCTCAAGTCACCCGTAGAGCTTCGTCCTCTACCAGGTCTACCCGTCATACGGGATTTGATCGTTGATATGTCACAATTTTTTAAGCAATATCATTCCGTTAAACCTTACTTGGTGAATGACGACCCAGCACCTGACACTGAGAGGCTACAGTCTCCTGAAGACCGGGCCCAGTTAGACGGTCTTTACGAATGTATTTTATGTGCTTGTTGCTCAACTTCATGCCCATCTTTCTGGTGGAATCCAGACAAATTTGTTGGGCCAGCTGGTTTATTGCAGGCTTATCGATTTTTGGCAGACACCAGAGATGAGTCTGCCAGCGAACGTTTGGATAATTTAGAGGATCCATACCGACTATTCAGATGTCACTCTATTATGAACTGTGTTGATGTCTGTCCCAAAGGCCTTAATCCCACAAAAGCAATCGGAAAAATTAAAGATATGCTTGTAAAGAGAATGGTGTAGGGCGGTTTTATGAGCGAGATTGATCGAATTCGCTGGAGCTGTCGTCGAGGCCTTCTTGAGCTCGACCTAGTTCTTCAGCGTTTTCTTAACGACCACTACTTGTCTTTGACTGTGGAGCAAAAGAAGACATTTACTCGTTTACTGGGGCTGCCAGACAACGATTTATTGGATTTGGCAATGGAACGTGCGGACACAAACGACGAGGCATTTGGGGAGCTGGTGAATTTAATGCGGGAATGAAGCTTCGCGAATAGTTTACTTACCAGACAGACGAGTGATTCACTCGGTCTTAGAAGAATAATATAAGGGGTTGTCATGTCGGATAAAAAAGCAAATTTAATTCTCCCCCAAGGGGAGGGTAATATCGAGTTTCCAATGCATAGCGGGACTATTGGTCCGGATGCGGTTGATATCCGATCGTTATTAGGTAAGACCGGAAAAGTGACTTATGACCCCGGCTTTTTATCGACCGCGAGTTGTAGGTCAGCGATAACCTATATTGATGGTGATGAGGGTGTTTTACTATACCGCGGCTATCCCATTGAGCAACTGGCGAATCATTGTGATTTCCTTGAGGTCTGCCACCTTTTAATGAATGGTGAATTACCCAATGCGACACAAAAAGCTGACTTTGACCTGCGAGTCATGCGCCATACGATGGTCCATGATCAAATTAATAACTTTTTCCGTGGTTTCAGACGCGATGCGCATCCAATGGCTATTTTGGTCGGGACAGTCGGTGCGCTCTCGGCGTTCTACCACGACTCTCTTGATTTAGACGACCCCTCGCATCGCGAAATCTCTGCATTTCGGTTAATCGCAAAAATACCTACGCTAGCTGCGATGGCTTACAAATATTCAATAGGCCAACCGTTCGTCTATCCCGATAACGAGTTAGGGTATTCCGCTAATTTCATGAGGATGCTATTTTCGGTTCCGGCTGAGGACTACATCGTTAATCCCGTTCTAGCCAAGGCGTTAGACCGGATTTTCATTTTGCACGCTGACCATGAGCAAAACGCATCGACATCAACAGTCAGATTGGCCGGGTCGTCAGGGGCAAATCCGTTTGCCTGTGTTGCTGCAGGTATTGCTTGTCTTTGGGGACCTGCACACGGTGGCGCTAATGAAGCTTGTCTCGATATGTTGGAAGAAATCGGCGACATATCTCGCGTTGGTGAATACATCAAGAAAGCTAAAGACAAAAACTCAGGGTTTAGGCTTATGGGTTTTGGACATCGAGTCTATAAAAATTACGATCCACGGGCAAAGCTTATGCGTGAGACTTGTCACGAAGTACTGAACGAATTAGGCCTGGAGAACGACCGTTTGTTCAAGCTTGCAATGGAGCTAGAGCGCATCGCACTTGAGGATGAGTATTTTGTTGAGAAGAAGTTGTATCCAAATGTGGATTTTTATTCAGGAATCGTTCAAAGAGCAATGGGGATCCCGACAAACATGTTCACATGTATTTTCGCTTTAGCTCGGACAGTGGGATGGATTGCGCAGTGGAACGAGATGATTTCAGATTCAGAACAAAAAATCGGTCGACCCCGTCAGCTTTACGTTGGCGAGGCACTCCGTGATGTAAAAAACATTAATCAAAGGTAGCGCACCAAAATTTATCAACTTTTACTCACCCTAATTAAACATGATAGAAGAATTCGGAGGAAGCTCCCACTTATTTGGCACTAACGCCGCATTCGTAGAGGAGCTCTATGACTCTTATTTAGAGGATCCCGAAACGGTATCCAACGAGTGGCGACAATATTTTGATGGGTTGCAAGACGGGAACAAATTAAAAGATGTACCTCATCACCAAGTGGTCGAATCTTTTGTTGGGTACAAGAGTGGGGTAGGCTCTGCTACGACGGACCTGAACGGAGAATTGGGCAACGACCGTAAGCAAGTTTCTGTACTCCAACTCATTAATGCGTATCGTTTTCTGGGTGTGAGGCGTGCTTCTACGGATCCGCTATCGCTCGTAAAAAAACCGGATATTCCGGAGCTCACTATTGAACATTACAATTTATCGAAAGGTGATCTTGGTAATGTTTTCAATACTGGATCACTTGTCGGTCCAGAGCAAATGGCTCTATCGGAAATTATTAGTGCACTGGAATCCACCTACTGCGGTTCAATAGGTGCTGAGTACATGTACATTAGCGATGTGCAACAAAAACGTTGGATTCAAAATCGACTAGAGGGGCCGAGATCAAGGCCTCAATATTCGACTGATTTAAAACTACACTTATTAGAGCGATTAACCGCGGCCGAAACTCTTGAGAAATACCTACACACAAAGTACGTGGGGCAAAAAAGATTCTCCTTGGAGGGAGCGGAGAGTGTAATTGTCTCCCTTGATCATCTCTTGCAGCAGGCAGGTAAAGTAGGAATTCAAGAGGCCGTAATTGGCATGGCGCATCGAGGTCGACTCAATGTCCTTGTGAATACTCTGGGCAAAATGCCTAAGGATCTCTTTTCTGAATTCGAAGGAAAGTCGGCAGACCAACTCCCAGCGGGTGACGTGAAGTACCATCAAGGATTCTCTTCTGATCTTATGACACCCGGCGGACCAATGCATGTATCTTTGGCTTTTAACCCGTCTCACTTAGAAATCGTAAATCCAGTAGTTGAGGGATCAGTCAGGGCGCGGCAGCACCGTCGTAATGACCCTGACGGGAGAGAAGTGCTTCCGATACTAATTCACGGAGACGCCGCATTTGCTGGACAGGGTGTTGTCATGGAAACGTTAAATCTCTCTCAAACAAGAGGGTACCGAACGGGTGGCACTGTTCATATCATCGTGAATAACCAGATCGGTTTTACCACTTCAGATGCTCGAGATGTTCGCTCAACTTTATATTGTAGTGATATCGCCAAGATGATTGATGCCCCTGTTTTTCATGTGAACGGGGACGATCCAGAGGCCGTTGCTTTCATCACTGAGATCGCTCTCGATTATCGACTGGAGTTTGGGAGAGATGTCGTCATTGATCTTGTTTGTTTCAGGAAACTTGGTCATAACGAGCAGGATGAACCGATGGTGACCCAACCTTGGATGTATGGATTAGTAAAAAAACATCCAGGTGCGAGAAAGAAATACGCTGATAGACTTCTGATCGAAGGTACCGTTGAAGCTGAACAAGCCGAGGGTATGATCAGTAATTTTAGAGAAGCACTAGACGGTGGACATCATACTAATAAAACGGTCTTAGCGAATTTCAAACCACCGTTTACAGTGGACTGGTCGGCTTATCAGAATATCCCATGGACGCATTCGGCAAAAACAAGTTTGACCTTGCGGTCCATCAGGGCCTTGTCTGGAAAGTTGACATCCTTACCCGATGGGTTTGAGATTCATCCTCGCGTTCAAAAAATTATGAATGACCGTCTGTTGATGTCGCAAGGTAAATTACCTCTCGATTGGGGGATGGCAGAAAACCTTGCTTATGCGTCAATTCTTAAAGCAGGGTTTGGAATTCGTTTATCAGGACAAGATAGTGGCCGAGGTACTTTTTTTCATCGGCATGCTGTTTTGCATGATCAACGTAGACAGTACGCTAATGATGGGGTCTATATTCCTTTAGAGCATATTGAGAGAGGGCAACCTAGTTTTACGGTTATTGACTCGCTCTTATCCGAGGAAGCTGTTCTTGGCTTTGAGTATGGTTATGCGACCACTGAGCCAAACGAGCTTGTTGTCTGGGAGGCGCAATTTGGTGATTTTGCGAATGGAGCGCAAGTCGTCATTGATCAGTTCATTGCTTCTGGTGAGGTTAAGTGGGGACGAATGTGTGGTCTTGTCATGATGTTGCCGCATGGGTATGAAGGGCAAGGCCCGGAGCATTCATCTGCAAGAATAGAACGTTATCTTCAGCTGTGCGCGGATTACAATATGCAAATCTGTATTCCTTCAACGCCGAGCCAAATGTTCCACGTGTTGCGACGCCAAATGCTGCGGCCTTACCGTAAGCCCTTAATTGTTATCAGCCCAAAAAGTCTGCTTAGACATAAGGAATCCATTTCATCGTTGGACGATCTCGTGAATGGCGAGTTTAAAGTGCTAATTCCAGAGACCGATGAGTCCAAAGCATCGAAGGCCAAACGCGTAGTATTTTGCAGTGGTAAGATTTATTTTGAGCTCAATGCAATTCGAAATGATAAATCTTTGGATCATATAGCGATTGTTAGACTGGAACAGCTTTATCCATTCCCGCACGATGCATTCAAGGAGCAGGTTGAGTTATACAAAAATGCTAAAGAGATAGTGTGGTGTCAGGAAGAGCCAGGTAATCAGGGAGCTTGGCATAGAATTCAACATTATATCGAGCGACATTTACTCAAAGGGCAAAAACTCACTTACGCCTTGCGAGCATCTTCTGCGTCTCCAGCTGGTGGATATTCCGCTCTTCATGCTAAACGTCAAAACGCCGTATTGAACGCGGCATTAGGTTTGAATGATTAATAGTTACCATTTTTCGCGACTAACCATTACTGGGAGAGGTCATGCTGATTGAAGTTAGAGTTCCTGCACTGTCTGAATCTGTTGCTGAGGCTACATTATTGTCTTGGCACAAGCAAAAAGGGGAATACGTTAAAAGAGATGAAAATCTGATCGACATTGAAACGGATAAGGTAGTGCTAGAGCTACCTGCCCCTCAGTCCGGAATTTTAACGGAGATCGTTAAGGAAGAGGGTGGATTAGTCGCTGCTAACGAAATTATTGCCCGAATTGATACGGACGCAGTCGAGGACAAAAGGGATCAGACAACCGAGGTAAATGACGTCAAAAATAAAGCGCCCATATCCGCGGGCCAAGGCGCTGTACTTATGCCGGCTGCGAAGAAGCTAGCCGCTGAAAAAAACGTTTCGCTAGGTAACGTTTCTGGGACAGGTCGAGGGGGGCGAATTACCAAAGGTGATGTTATTGCAGCCTCGACAATTAAAAAAGTTCAGCCTGAAAAAAGTGCTGGCAAGCCACCAAGCATTGAGAACAATGTAAAGGGAAGAGCAGAACAGCGTGTTCCTATGTCTCGATTGCGGCAGCGTGTCGCAGAGAGATTGCTCGAGTCGCAAGCAACGGCCGCTATATTGACTACTTTTAATGAAGTCAACATGCAGCCGGTTATCGACATAAGAAGTCGTTACAAGGCTCAGTTTGAAAAAGAACATGGGGTGAAATTAGGTTTCATGTCTTTTTTCGTAAAGGCCGTTGTGGCCGCTCTCAAAAAGTATCCAGTAGTCAATGCTTCGGTTGACGGTGATGACATTGTTTATCACGGGTATTTTGATGTGGGGATGGCTGTAGGCAGCCCTAGAGGTCTGGTAGTACCGATTATACGAAATGCGGACAACATGGCGTTTTCTGATATTGAAAAAAGTATCAGTGATTTTGGGAAGCGCGCTCAGGAAGGCCGACTCACTATAGATGAGTTAACTGGAGGTACATTCTCCATTTCAAACGGCGGGGTCTTCGGTTCGATGTTGTCAACCCCGATCATCAACCCTCCGCAGTCCGCTATCCTCGGCATTCACGCAACCAAGGATAGAGCCGTTGTCGAGGATGGGCAGGTCGTTGTGAGGCCGATGAACTATTTAGCGCTATCTTACGACCATCGGATTATTGATGGTAGAGAGGCAGTCTTGTTCTTAGTAGCCATCAAAGAGGCCCTTGAGGATCCGTCCCGATTATTGCTTGAGATTTAG
>Ga0209251_1001279_pt1 | contig 19828 bp, 20 predicted proteins | sample SaaInlV_100m_DNA_6_FD_184665 | JGI IMG/M metagenome (GOLD analysis project Ga0209251, IMG submission 184665) | Marine microbial communities from expanding oxygen minimum zones in the Saanich Inlet - Saanich Inlet SI073_LV_10m_DNA (SPAdes) (version 2) | ecosystem: Environmental > Aquatic > Marine... | reverse complement strand
GCGCCCGTCCATTCAGGGTTTCTTGCTTGAACTGGATCTTGGGCATCGGGGCGACATCTCCAAGTCTCTGCCCACAGCAGGAGCAGAGACTTCAACCTTCAAGCACGCTAGTCACACTGTCTAAGTCTTGTCCAAGCAGCAAACCAATTGGCAGCATTGAGCTTAGACAATGCTGCAGATCGCAAAACCAAACTCCGACAGCAGATCAGATCAGTTGAGGGGTCAGCCAAAGGCTGAGATCAACCCTCTTCAATCGACTGCACAACACCATCACGAACAACGATGGCAACCTGCATTTTTTGGACGAGGTTGTCACCCACCTTGAGCTCACAGGTGCTCTCCAACTGCCCCTGTTCGACGATCTGATCCATCTCCAGTTCACGGACCTGAGCTTGCTGCTGCAACAGATTGCGCTTTTGCTCTTCGAGCTCAGCGCGCTTGGCTCCCACCTGTTGCTGGATCTGTCCCACTTGCTCCTGGACCCTTGGGTCGAGGGGGTTGGCACTCTGACGACGAACCTCATCCACCACCTGCTGACCCTCTTGTTCCAGCTGGGCCAGCTGTTGATCAACCGAAGCAATGCCATTACTGAGCTCACGCTCAGCTTCTTCTTTCCAGGTCGGTGTCACCACGGCACGCACCGTGATCGGACGCTTGATGTTCAGGAACGTGCCGTCAGACATGAATTTATAAAAAGTGAATTCAGCGTCACAGCCACTCGGGGTTCGGTCAATCACCGGAGAACCGCACCGATCCCGTTCGAGTGGCTTCCCTAACAGTTAGCGGCTGTATATCCCTCGGATTCGTGCGTGATCTCGAGCGGTGATTCGGTCGCGACGTTGCTTCAGGGTTTGCGTGAGTAACCCGTTGTCGATGGTGAAGGGATCGACCAAGACCACGCCCGCCAGCCGCTCATCCCCTCGGGCCCCAACGCGTTGCTTCAACAGTCGATTGCATTCCTGCATCAGCAATCGGAGCAGCGCTTGATCCCCTGGCTTTCCGCCTAAGTCGTCAGCAAGGTTGAGTCCTTGCTGACGAGCCCAATCAACAATCGCTTCAGCCCTAGGCACGATTAACGCCGCCAATTGGCGCTCGTCCTGGCCCACCAACATCACCTGCTCGATCAATGGACTCGCCACCAAGACGTCCTCCAACGGACCGGGCTCAATGTTCTCGCCACTGCTTAAAACAATCGTGTCCTTGGCGCGGCCGGTTAAGGCCACCGAGCCATCCGCTAACAACATCCCAAGATCACCCGTATCGAACCAACCCTCAGCGTCCAGAACTTTTGCAGTGGCTTCGGGTTTACCCCAGTAGCCCCCCATCACCTGCGGTCCGCGCACCAAAACCCTCCCCCTCTGACGAAAACCCAGGGGGACGCCTGATTCAGGATCCACAACGCGGAATTCGGTGCCCGGCAACGGCAGACCGGAGCTGCCGCGAATGTTGCGCCAGGGGCGCCGACAACTGATCACAGGACTGGTTTCGGTGAGGCCGTAGCCCACCAACAGTTCGATCCCCACCGCTTCAAAAAACGCATCGATGTGGGGGGCAATCGCTCCACCTCCACTAATCGGATAGGCAAGCTGCCCTCCGCTCAGCTGACGTCGCACCTTCGGCCACAACAAGACCGATGCCAAGGCATGCAAAGGCCAGCGGAGACATGCCACCCCAGCGGCTTGGAACCGTCCCGCCCAAGACACAGGCTCCAACATCAAATCGTTCGCCCGACGCAGAGCTTGTCGCTGGGCAGCACTGTTGCTGAGCGCAGCACGAAGCAAGCGTTGACGGGAGGGCGGAAACGTTTTCACCACCTCCTCGAAGCCGGCTTGCACCGACTCCCACAACCGTGGAACGGTGGCCATGGCAATCGGTTGCACCCGGGGCAGATCCTTTTTGAGCTGCTTAATCGTGGTGTAGGTCTGCGTGCAGGCACACGACAGGAAGTAGTAGCTGGCACTGCGCTCGTAGGCATGCCAAATCGGCAAAACACTCAACACCGGATCCCCTGGCTTGGGATAAGCCACACAGGCCAAGGAGCGAATTTGATGCAACAGGTTGGCGTGCGTGAGCGGTACCCCCTTGGGCTGACCGGTGGTCCCTGAGGTGTACAAAATCGTGGCCACCGGAGACGCAGCTCCAGCAAGGTCTTGGCTGCGCTGAAGCGGAGCCAGGCCCACCGCCGATGCCAGCAACGCGTCCCAACCGGTGAGTTCATCCACTGGATCACCCTCCAGCTGCACCACCACCTTCAAGCGCGTTCGCTGCTCCGGTGTCAACGCCAAGCGGCGCCACAGATCAGCGTTCTGCACCACAAGAGCTGTGGCTTTTGAATCATCAAGGATGTATCGGAGCTCCTCAACCGGAGCAGACGCACCGCGTACCGCATCAGCGGCACCACAACGCATGAGAGCTTGATCCGCCACCAACCAGCGGGGACTGTTTTCTGAGAACAACGCCACAACATCGTTCTCCCGGACACCCTTGGCTTCGAAAGCTGCAGCGGCCGTCGCAATCCGTTGGGCCAATTCACCAAAACTGAACTGTTCCGGATGGGTGGCGTGGGGGGCATCAAGGGCGGTGATCGTTCCATACCGATCCGCTAACCATGGCCACATGGCATCCACCCGGGAGAAGCTTTGGGTGTGGCCATGACGTTGCAGCGACGTCGTTTCCCTAGCGGTCGGGGTCCAGCTGGCCGTCATCCGAGACGTTGCATCGATCAGCACAGGCGTATCACGCCTGCGGGGTCCACGCCAGGTGGAAGCGTGCGGCAAGGGACTGGCGAAGCAAAGGCTGCACATCGCTCACCGTCAGCCCGGGCAACCGATCGCAAAGTCGTCCGACCTGTTGCCCGACCAATCCACAGGGTGTGATTTCGGCAAATCCCTGTAATTCGCAATCCACATTCAGCGCCAATCCATGTTGCGTAATCCAGCGGCGACAGCCCACACCAATGGCGGCCACCTTGCATCCCTCCATCCACACCCCCGTGAGGCCTGGTATGGATTCGCCCTGAAGTCCTAAATCACGCAAAACATCCAGCACCACATGCTCCAACTGCCGCATGTACCAGTGGAGATCTGGAGTGTGCCGTTGCAAATCCAAAACGGGATACGCCACCAACTGGCCCGGCAAATGGTGGGTCACTTCTCCGCCCCGATCAATGCGATGCAACGGGGCCGGCGGTTCGTTGGGGTCGAAATGCAAGTGCTCGGCACTGGCACCCCTCCCGAGGGTGTAACAGGCGGGATGCTGCAGGAGCCACACCGCTGCGGGGCTGGAAGGATCCTCGAGAAGGCGTTGCTGCCAAAGCTGCTGATCCCGCCAAGCCCGCTCAAACGGGATGAGCGCGGATGGCTCAAAAAGAAATGCCTCTGCGGGGTGTTCCGAAGAGCAACGCGTTACTAACTTGCCGATATCCACCGGCACAAGGGCAAAGGATGAAGGTGTTGATCCATGGTCGCAACCTCGAGATCACTCCTGCGCTGCGGGAGTACACCAACACAAAATTGGAACGGGTCACGTCCCATTTCGGTGATGCCATCCGTGAAGCCGATGTTCACTTGTCTGTGGCCAGGAACCCAAGGGTGCCCCAGCAAACAGCAGAGGTGACTGTGTTTGCAAATGGCACGGTAATTCGTGCCCAAGAACGCAGCGAAAACCTCTACGCCAGCATTGATCTGGTGGTGGGCAAGCTGGCGCGACAGCTCCGCAAATGGAAAGAGCGTCATACGGATCACCACCACAGCCACGGGCACAGCGCCAGCCTGACGCCCAGCACGGAAGAAGTGAGCGATGACAGCGCTATTGAGGGCTCACTCGTGGATGGGAAGGAGGCACAGCTCCCCGATCCAGGCGTACGACGCAAATATTTTTCGATGCCACCCATGACGCTCGATGACGCTCGGCATCAACTGGACGTGATCGACCACGATTTTTATCTCTTTAGGGACAGTGAAACGAACGAACTGCAGGTGATTTATCGCCGAAATCACGGCGGTTATGGCGTGATCCAAGCTCGCGATTAACGGGGGGCGAGCCAATAAACACTGATCACCTCCAATTGAGCACTCCCAATTGAGCACCCCAACTAAGCCCTGTGATGGCCGCAATCCCCAAGGACCTTCCAGACCTACCGCCACTTCTGGATCAGGCCATCCTCGATCCATTACTGAACGACGAACAACTCCATGAGTTGTGCGATGCCAGTCGCCAGGAAAACGTTCGCGCCATTTGCACAAGCCTGCAGCAGTTACCCCTGCTGCGTCAGCGGTTAGGAGCATCCGAAGGGGGGCCGAAATTGATCGCAGCGATCGGATTTCCATTTGGTGCCCTTCCCTCTGAACTCAAACAGGCGGAAGCGGAATGGGCTGCATCCCAGGGTGCTGAGGAGCTGGATGTTGTGCCTGATTTCCGAGCACTGGCCAATGGATCAATCACCACCTTTGCCGATGAGCTAGGCGCGCTCTGTGGCCTGGGATTACCGCTAAGGGTGATTCTCGACATGGCCCGTTTAACGCAGGATCAACTCACCCTCGCGGTGGAAGCAGCCATCGATGTTGGCGCTACAGGCGTTCAAACCGGCAATGGCTTCGGCCCTGCCTGTCACCCGGAGCAGGTGCAACAGCTGACGGGGCTCTGCCGCAAACGCTGCGCCATCAAAGCGGCAGGCGGCATTCACAGCATCGATCGCGTTACGGAGCTCGTCGAAGCCGGTGCCGACCTGCTGGGCACCAGCAGTGCCCCCCAATTGCTTCAATCCCTCCGCCAACCGATGGGCTAAGTGGCGGACCGGCGATTGGAGGGCCTGGCCCTGAAGGTGGGGCCACTCGGGGAAAACGATCGTCTCCTCAGCCTGCTGAGTGATGCAGAGGGGCTGACCCGATTTGCCGTACCTGGCGCGCGACGCCCCAAAAGCAGCTTGGCAGCGGCCGCCCCACTCACCCTGCTGGAACTCCAGGTGGGGGGTCGCAGTGGTCTGGGCCGCGTGCGCCAATTGCGAGTGCTGCGCAGTTTTTCCAGGCTGGGGAAACGTTTGGAAACCCTGTCTGCCGCCCAAGCCCTTTGCGACCTCTGCCTGCAGTTGGCCGCTGACGATCCAGTGCATGGGCTACTGAGCACTGTGCTGCTGCATTTGGAACGGTTGGAAGAGCATGCCGACGATGCTGATCTCGTCTTGGCAGGCACCGTTCAAGCCTCCATACACCTGCTCACACTCGGTGGCTATGGCCTACCCATGCAAAGTTGCTGCTTAAGCGGTGCACCGCTGGATGCTCCCCTGGGCCAATGGGACTGGCGCTGCAGCTTGTTGCCAGAAGACGGGTTCGCCATCGATTCGCAACCCGGCTCCGCCATCGAGCTCAACCCATCGGAACTGGCCCTCCTGCAGCGACTCGTGCGAGCCGATTTGCCACGCCGGCAGGACGGGGAACTGATGGGGCCCCAACGGGTTTGGCTGCGGTTACTACGGGTCGTTGAACTTTGGGTGCGCACCCACTTAGCGCACCGCAGTCGGGCCCTCGCCATGCTCCGCGAAACACTGATCAACCCTGCATAAGCCATCATGGCCGCGACGCACTGACTCCTTGAGCGGCCCAAGCCTGTCCACTCCAGAACCCGCCCTGCCTACAGGCGGCAACCCGGAAGGAAACCGGGGGATCCAGGCCGTGCTGGCACTGGGGGATTTTCGCAAGCTTTGGCTGGGGCAAATCTTTTCCCAGTTAGCCGACAAGTTCTACATCGTGTTGATGGTCTTTTTGATCGATCAACACCTGCTCGTGATGGGTGGTGGAGGCTCGGGAGTCCTGGCGAACATGGCCTCCGATTACGGGCTTGATATCAGCACCCGTACCAAGGTGATCACCCTGTTGGCGACCGGCATTTTTGTCGCCAACACCATTCCCGCCATGGTTCTTGGAACCCTGGCGGGCGTTTGGGCCGACCGTTGGCCAAAGCGACGGGTGATGGTGGCGTCGAATGCGCTGCGAGCCCTCCTGGTGGTGTTCGCTCCCCTGTTTCTTCTGCCTGGCCCTCTGTGGCTCGGGTTGCCATGGGGTTACTGGGGTTTGGTGGGGATGACATTTCTCGAATCAATCCTCACCCAGTTCTTTGCTCCCTCTGAGCAAGCGGCGATTCCAGTCCTGGTGCCAAACGAACACCTCTTGGCGGCCAATTCTCTTTATCAAGCCACCAGCATGGGGGCAACGATCCTTGGATTCGCCCTGGGGGAACCCATCCTCCGCTCACTGCATCATCTATTCGCCTTCGCGGGGATCGATGGCGGTGAATTTGTTCTGCTTCCGCTTTGCTACGGCCTCGCAGCACTGAGCCTGGCGAGGTTGTCCTTGCGAGAGGCACCAAAGCCACCGCCATCCGCATCGGTTTGGGCCGAGATTGGTGAGGGTCTACAGGTGTTGCGTCAGGTGCCCTCCGTTCGAGGAGCGATGCTGCACTTGGTGCTCCTTTACAGCCTGCTCGCCGCCCTCTATGTGCTGGCGCTTCAGCTCGCCGCCCTAATCACCAGCCTCGGACCTTCCGGATTCGGTGCGCTCCTCGCCATGAGCGGTGTGGGCATGGCGATCGGTGCCATCGTGATTGCGCAAATGGGACATCGGTTCAGCCGACGACGCCTCACCGCCTCAGGCCTTGGCACGATCACCTGGACGCTCGTGCTCTTGAGCCAGCTACGCGGATCCCTGGTGTTTACCTTGACCCTCTGCGGGATCTTGGGCATTGGTGCAGCCATGGTGGCCATCCCCGCCCAAACCACCATTCAGGAGGAAACCCCAGAGGCAGAGCGCGGCCGCGTCTTTGGGTTACAGAACAACTTGATCAACATCGCCTTGAGTCTTCCCTTGGTGCTGGCGGGCACCCTCGTGAGCAGTCTTGGCCTAAAACCAGTACTTTTTATTCTTGCCGGGCTAGCCCTAATTGCGGCGTTACTCGAGAAGCCATGGCAACGCTGCTAACTTTTGCTGTCGCCTAAGGAGGAGCAACCCGGTTGGTGCAAGTTGCATGGCTTGGAAAGAAGTCGCCCTTTTGCGGGAATGTCTCCTATGGGCTGAGCACCACTGAGGCGCTCCGCCAACGCGGCCATCAAACTCATTTCATTCATTTCGACACCCCCCTCAGTCCTGAGAGGGGTGCTGCATCCCTGTTGGGACATGATCCGGATGTAAGCCTCCCTTACCTGGTGAAATCCCAGGTGTACACAATCCCTTCCCTGGGAGCACAACGGGAGCTACGTGATTCCCTGGAGCGGATCAAACCCGATCTAGTCCACGCCAGTCTCACGCTGTCCCCCCTTGACTTTCGGCTTCCAGAGCTTTGTCAGCAGCTAGGGGTTCCGCTGGTAGCAACCTTCCATCCCGCCTTTGATGCCGATGCAGGGTTACGCAACTTTTCTGCCGGCACCCAACAGCTGTCTTACCAGCTCTATGCACCCTTCTTAGCTCGCTACGACAGGGTGATCGTGTTCTCGGAACTTCAGGCCGATCTGCTGATCAAGCTTGGGGTCCCGGCCAAAACACTGGCCGTCATTCCGAATGGCGTCGACACCGGGCGCTGGTGTCCAGCCAGTCCGAGCACGGTTTCACTCCTGCAAAAAAATGTGCGTCAACGGCTGGGGAACGAGCGGATTTTTCTCTACATGGGGCGACTTGTCACCGAGAAAAACGTCGAAGCCTTGCTAAGGGCGTGGCGCTTGGTCTCACCCGCGGGCTGTCGCTTGGTGGTGGTTGGTGACGGTCCCCTCACCAGTAGTTTGCAGAACCAATTCAGTGATCCAAAGATCCTCTGGTGGGGTTACGAACCCGATCTGGAAACGCGGATCGCACTGCTGCAATGCGCTGAGGTGTTTTTATTGCCGAGCCTCGTCGAGGGTTTATCCCTTGCCCTGCTCGAGGCGATGGCCACGGGAACGGCATGCGTCGCCACCGATGCTGGAGCCGATGGAGAGGTCTTAGCCGGGGGGGCAGGAATTGTGATGAGTACTCAGGGGGTGACCACCCAGTTACGCACCCTTCTGCCCGTGCTGCGAGATCAGCCCGTCCTTACCGCAGAACTGGGGCGTCGAGCCCGCGAACGGGCCCTGCAGCACTACACCATCGGTTGCAACATCGATGCCATTGAAAAGTTGTATCGCGACTTACTCAACGACTTCAGGGTCGCCGCCTAGTTATTCGAGACTGCGCCAGTCCAACCCCGGCCAATGTTCAGCAATCGCTGGGGTGGAGGCGGCATAGGCGACGTAGTCGGGATGCAGCTGGCGCAAACCCAACTCTTCAAACCGCGCCTTACCGCGCAACACCACCGCCAACGTCACGAACAAGCCGAGATGGACCAGGCTGCCAGTGGCCACAACCACCCCTAGAGAACACAGCAACACCGCCTGGTACATCGGATGACGGCAGTGGCTGTACATCCCCGTGCGAATCAGCTGATTGTGCTGCTTCGGCACCGGTAAGGGCGAGAGACTCGCCCCAAGCGACAACAAGGACTGAACAGCCCGAATCAGCCCCAAAGCCAAAAGCAGCAAACCAAGTGCAAACAACAGGCGCGGCCAGCTCACGAGGCCCCAAAACGCTGGAGCCGGCCAAATCGGCAAAAGATGAGCGGCAATCAACAGCAACTGCGCAACCAGCCACCATTCCCCACGGCGATTGTCAAACCAACCTGCCCAACTCAAACCCCAGCCGGAAAACATTGGAACGCGTCCACCCCTGAGCGGAGATTACGGCCATCTCCCACACGATCAAGACAACCTGGGCTTGATTTAAAGCTCATCGCGGAGCAATGTTTGCGCCGCTTGTTCGTGCTTCGGATCCAGGCTGCAATTAGCCCCGAGCAGCCCCTGAAAGCGAGGACTCACCTTTTCCACCAATGGGTTCTCTAAGACGCCCGGATCAATCCCCAAATCCTGCAGAGTGATGTTGAGAGCCTGAACAGCCTGCGACGAACTCAACGTTCCCTGGCGTACCAGGCAAAGGCTGTGGGCTTGCGCCATCGCGGCATACGCACGGATTCGTTGCGCCAAGATCACAGAAGCGACGCGACGCTGCACAACGGGGGATAAGGCTTCTTGATCCGCACGGCCAGGCATAACAGCCACAGCAAAAGCAGTGATAAGGCCAGCAGCCATCAAGCCCAACGGCATGGCAGAACGGAGGTTCAAAATCTTGAAACCCTTCTGCATCAATCCAGTTTTGGGAAGCGCTCAGAGATTTTATTCCCCGTAAACGTTGCCACCCAACCAACGGTGTTGTTGAACCAGCGCACAGCACAGAAGGCTGGCTCGCTTCCCATGTCAAACCAATGTTTTGTTCCAGCCGGAACCCTGATCAAATCCCCTCGTTCACACAGGGTGAGCAGCACCTCTGCACCGATATGCAGGCAGAACAAACCACGACCCTCCACAAAAAATCGCACCTCATCTTCTGCATGGATGTGTTCCTCAAGGAATTTGCTGCGTAGGGCACCCCGCTCGGGATGGTCCGGGGTCATCCGAATCGCATCGACCGTGGCGTAGTCCCCTTCGCTCTTCACACGGGCAATGTCGTTGGCATAGGCCTTCAGAATCCACGCCTGATCTGCTTCAGACGGCAACTCCTCGACCGCAGGCCACTGCTCGAAACCGATCCCACGCCGGGCGAGTTCGGTCTGAATCTCCACAGGAGTTTCCGACACCAGCAGCGGCGTTGGCGAGCTCTGGTCCATCGACGTCCAACCGTCTGGAAAGATGCTGAGACGACTCATCGCCTGGCTCCCGGGCGTTCCACTGCTGACCATCATCGATCCCCAGTCCCCAGGGAAGCTGACGCTTGTGGGGGTTGGCCCCGGCAATCCGTCCCTGTTGACGCTCGCTGCAGTGCATGCCATCGAAATAAGCGAGGTGATCGCTTACCCCGTGGCTCGTCCAGAGGCTCAGAGCATGGCAGCCCGCATTGCCAGCCAGTGGATCCGCGACGACCACACTTGTCTGCCCCTTCTCTTCCCGATGGTGGATGGGGCTGAACCCAGGCGGGCGGCCTGGCACGCCGCGGCAGACACCCTGCAGAACGTTGTTGCTGAAGGCAAACGAGTTGCTTTGCTATGCGAGGGAGATGCCTCCCTCTTTGCCACATGCAGCTACGTGCTGATGGCCTTGCAAGACAAATGGCCTAACTGTCCCTGCGATGTGATCCCTGGCATCTCGTCGGTTTCAGCCGCGGCAGCCGCTGGGCTTTGGCCACTGGCGCTGCAGCAGGACCAACTGCTGCTGCGCCCTTGTCCGGAGAGTCCCGCCGAATTAAAGCGGGAGCTGGATGAGGCGCAGGACAGGGGGCGTGTCTTGGCCCTACTCAAATTGGGCCATCGCTGGGAGTGGGTCCAACCGTTGCTGGAGGAACGCAATTTGCTTGCGAAAGCTTTGTTCGCCGAAAAAGTGGGATGGCCGGACCAACAGATCCAATCTGCCGACACCGTCGCTGCCAGCCAGCGCCCCTACTTTTCCCTGCTGTTGATTCGTCAGGCTTGGCCTGATGTTCTCCCCTAAGCCATCAGGCCAATTGACGGCTGCGCTCCGCTGCCGCCATCACCGCCTCAATCAACGCGGAGCGCAACCCCGCTTGCTCCAACTTGCGAATGCCAGCAATGGTGGTGCCACCGGGGGACGTCACCATGTCTTTGAGCTCGCCCGGATGCAACGCCCGTTGATCCAGCAGCGCCGCTGTTCCCGCCAGAGTGCGATGGGCTAGGCGATGGGCCAAATCCCTCGGCAAACCCGCCAACACAGCACCATCTGCCATCGCTTCCGCCACCAAGGCAATGAATGCGGGTCCGGATGAAGTGAGCGCAAGAAAAGCATCGAGCTTGGGCTCTGGAAGTTCAAGAACTTCCCCCACATCGCCAAACAATTCATTCACCCGGAGCCGCTGCTCCGCATTCACCGCGTCTCCCCAAGCCAGAGCCGTCAAGCCAGCTCCCACCAAGGCTGGCGTGTTGGGCACAGCACGCACACAGCAATGCCCTGGGAACAAACGTTGCAGACGCTCGAGAGGTACGCCTGCCAAAACTGAAATCAAGAGGGGTCGACCCTGAACCGGTGCACTGGTTTGCGCCACAGCATCGAGCTGCTGGGGCTTTACAGCCAGCAGCTGCATCGGTGCCCTCCAGACGTTTACAGCGAGTGAATCCGCTGCAGCAACGACATGAACGCCTTGGGGCAGCTCAGCCCGACGCAGGGCTGCCGATGCTTCTGACCCCACGACAGCCAAGAGCTGCTGAGGATCGACATGCCCCTTGGCCAGAAGCGGAGCGACGAGAGCTTGGGCCATGCGTCCCAGACCGATCACCCCAAACTCAGGCTGAATGTTGTTGGTCGACACGGGAGAACTCAGAGAGCTGCGGTGCCCCAGGCAGGGGAGGGAGCCGAAGCGGACTCCGACGGCGTTGCCACATCAATCTCACGACTCACCACCGTGGGAGATGACGTTTCGTCCTGGCTGGCATTGGTCACCGTGACGCAGCTCGGTGCAAAGAGAAAAATGCTCTCACCAACGCGTTCTTGATGGCCATCGATGGCGAATGTGCCACCAGCCACGAAATCAACGGCCCGCTGGGCTTGATCCGGCTCCATCATCGTGAGATTCAGGATCACTGTTTTGCGCTCTCGCAACGCTTGAATCGCCCGCGGCATCTCATCGAAACTGCGGGGCTCCATCACGTTCACTTCCGCGGCCGCGGTACTGATGCCTGGCATGCCGATCACGTTGGACCCTGGCAGGTCTCCACCAAAGTCAAAGGGGTTGCCGTCGCCAAGGGTGGCTAACACACCGCCGTCGGCCTGAGTGGCACGTTGGTCCTGATCCTGTTGCTCATCGTCGTAGGCGAAATCATCGAGTTCACCATCGAGATAGTCGTCACCGGCGACAACGGCACGTAAGCGGGAGATCAGCGACACCTTAAAAATCCTCTCAAGCTGAAATGTGGTTGAACAACCATGTCCCTGGATACCGTTTCAGCCGCTACAGGGCAAGTCAGCCCGCACCATGTTTTGGCACATCCCGTTGGCCAAACACAGCAGATCCGACACGCAACCAGGTGCTACCGGCCGCAACGGCCTCCGTCCAATCCCCCGACATCCCCATGGAGCACTCCGGCAATCCCAATTGATCGGCGAGAGCTCGGCACTCCATAAACAAGGTTTGACGCTCTTCTCCCTCCAAGCCGAGCGGAGCCATGGTCATCAACCCCGTGATCCGCAACGACGGCAATGCAGAGAGCTGGGGCCAAGCCGAAAGGATGTCGGCCGGTTCCATTCCACCCTTGGTTGGATCCTCACGGAACCTCACCTGGAGCAACACTTCAGGACAGCAGCTCTCTTCTCCAGCAATACGCGACACCCGCTCCGCTAGCGCGAAGGAGTCGACCGAATGGATCACAGAAAACGCCTTCACGACACCACGCACCTTGTTGCGTTGCAATCGGCCAATGAAATGCCACTGCAGGGATAAGTCCGACAGCAACGCCTGCTTTTCGACAGCTTCCTGCAACCGGCTTTCGCCAAAGGCTTCTTGCCCTAACGAGGCAACGGCACGAATCGACGCTGCAGGGTGGCCTTTACTCACCGCCAGCAAACGGCCCCTGGCGGGCAGCTTCCCCGTCAAAGTCGTCCAGCGTTCAGCTAGGGAATCGGTCAATGGATCAGATGAAGGTTTGATCAAAGAGTTGGCGCCAACTCGCCAAATCGTCCGAGCCATCACGCCGACATCGGCTGATATTCACCTCGGCGTGATGACGGGCATCCCCATAAGGGATCACTTCGAACTGCGCTCCACGCGGTTGCAGCGTGACTAGAAAAAACATGCGCTGGGCATACAACGTGGCGTACACATCACGTCCTTCTCCCGCCGGAGCGACCCGATAAAGCATCCCAAAAGTGGGATGGTTGAGGTAGCGCTCGGAAGCCATCCCTACAGACCCAAGTTAAAGAGCACCGTACTGACCACGCAGACCCACGACCAACATCAAGCCCAGAAGGGCGAGGGCATTGAGAAGGGGTGAAGGCCGCTCTGCAGGCAAGCGAAACCGCGCTGGAGCCAAAATCCGCCCACCTCTGGCCACCAAAGCATCAGCACCCTGCTCCGCCCGCAACAAAATATTGGCGAGCAGGCGTTCGCCCACAGCCAGCACAATCCCAAAGCCAGCCTTGAATCCCAAAGTGCGCAAATTCACAGCTCGGCTTGCCATCGAACGAAGCAGGTTTTGAAACTCCTCCTGAACGAGAGGCAAAAAGCGCAGCGCTAACAACAACTGAAATCCCAACCTCTCAACGGGGAGTCCGAAGACTGCAAACGGCGATAGATACCAGCTCAAACCCCAGACAAGATCCTCTGGGGTGGTGGTGATGAGCACAAGGTTGACGCTCTGGATCACTGTAAAAATCAAGGTCGACGTACGCAAACCCAGCAGAGCTGAGGCGCGATCCACCACAAGCGGACCAAGGCTGAAGCTGCCCCATTGAAGCGGCCCAAGCCTGATCAAATCCCAAGTTGGCCCGTCTGTCGCGGCATTGGGAAGTTCTGCAGGGTTGCGCAGGGAGAAGGCCGCGGGAGGATCCACCGCGGGGAGCAGCATGGACAGCAAACCAACCGCAAAGGCCAGAAGCACCAGCACTAGCAGTGATCGCCACCAGAGCTTGCGTGGCAAGCCGCTGAGGGCTGTCAGCACAAGCAAACTGATCACCAAACCGACGCGCCACAAAGGACCGGCCAGGACCGGAGTCAGCAGAAACATCAGGGACCAGGCCAGCTTCAGACGAGGGTCGAGACGCCGAAGCCAACCTTCAGAGCCATCGACGTACTGCCCCATGGGGATCTGACGCAACCAGTCCATCGCTCACCCCCTGCGGTTTTGTTGACGGGCCAACTCTTTTTCAGCGTCGCGTTGCTGTTTTCCTCGCCAAAACAATTTCACCGGTGTTCCGTCAAAGCCAAGACCTTCGCGAATATGCCGTTCCACATAACGGCGGTAGGTGTCCCCGAATAGTTTTGGATCATTCACGAACAAGGTGAAGCTGGGAGGCCGACTGGCCACCTGGGTGCCGTAATAGAGCTTCCCTTGCCTGCCCCCGCGAGTGGTGGGTGGTGAGCGCCAACTCAAGGCTTCTTTCAGCACCTCATTCACCACAGAAGTGGTGACGCGGCGGCGATGCTGCTCCACCGCCAGGGCAGCAAGCGCAAAGATGCTCTCCACCCGTTGTCCAGTAAGAGCAGAGGTGAAGAGCATCGGAGCCCAATCGAGGAAATAAAGCTTGGCCCTCAACTCTTTTTCCGTCGCCGACATGGTGTGGCTGTCTTTTTCCACCGCATCCCACTTATTGACCACAACAACACAAGCCCGACCGTCTTCTTCAATCCGTCCGGCCAAACGTTGATCTTGTTCTGTTACCCCATCAAGGGCATCAATCACCAACACACACACATCACTGCGTTCAATCGCCTTAAAGCTGCGATTAATTCCAAAATATTCAGGTCCATAATTCACACTGCGGCGGCGGCGGATTCCCGCTGTATCAACAAGTCTCCACGGGCGATTTTCTCGAACGATGTTGGTATCGATTGTGTCGCGAGTTGTACCTCGGATCGGGCTCACGATGGCACGCTGCTCTCCACAAATGGCATTCAGAAGGCTTGATTTACCAACGTTCGGACGCCCAATAATCGACATCTGAATCGGCTCTTCTTCATCACCTTCCTGATCCTTGGGCGGCAAAAATGTGAGGACTTGATCCAAGATCTCAGCGGTGCCTGCCCCATGAATTGCTGAAATGGGAAAAGGCTCTCCAAGCCCTAGCGACCAAAACTCAGCGGCCATGGCCAAGCCCTGTTCGACGGACTCACACTTATTGACCGCCAACAATGTGGGACAGCGCTGCTGTCGCAAAAATTCCGCAATGGATTCATCGGCCGCAGTGAGTCCTTGCTTTCCATCAACAATCACCAAGGCGACGCTGGCCTCATCCAAGGCCAATGCAGCTTGCTCACGAATCTCAGGCAGGAATTCGCTGTCGTCGTCAAACACCAACCCACCGGTGTCCACCACCTTGAACTCACGGTCACCCCAGTAACCGTCCTGATACGTGCGATCCCTTGTTACCCCAGGCTGGTCGTGCACAATGGCCTCACGACTTCGGCAGAGCCTGTTCACCAGGGTGGACTTGCCAACGTTGGGGCGTCCAATAATTGCGACGACAGGACGCGCCAAGGAGCTTAATTCGAATCAATCTTCGACCCTACAGACCCATCGAATCGATGTTCTGTAGTGGTTTTGATCTCATGAAATCGGGAGATCTCCTGGATGACCCCTAACCGGATCAGTGGGAATCGGCATCTCGGGGGCCAGAGGACCATGATCTGGCAGAGGCTCATCCCGCTGGGCCAGCCATGCCAACAACCAACTCACCGCGGTGGCACGACGGGTGCGACGCGGGTACAACCCGCCGATTTTGTATCCAGCGAAACCCAGCTGTTCTTTTAGAAGCTGTTTGAGAGGCTTGGGAATCGAGCGGGTTAAACGCACAGAGGCTGGACGCTGGGCAATCAACTCAGGGCCAAGCGGGAACGCATCAGACCAATCCTTCGATGTGGTGGGACCGGCATGCCATTGATCACCCTTGGGGACATATCCCAGCCGCGCCCAGATGCATTCGCAGACGAAGCGATCGGTGCAACGGTCCTCAAGAATCTGCTGCAGTAAGGCACGACTAACAGGCCAGAGATCACCCATTGCGGACGAAACTGAGTGAAGAGTTGTTCATCATCCCCAAGCCCTGAACAGGGCACACCCAACCAAGCTTCAATGATGCTCAAAGCTCTGAACCATGGCCTGCAAACTCCACTACAAAATCCCCTGCAAACCCCCATTCATCTTCCCGGCAATGGCACCTGCCGTCAGCTTCATTCAAGGGTTCTGCAATCACCTTTAGCTGGTGTTAGCGACAAGATTTTTCGTGGGTTAGTGCGGCGATGGTCGCGGGATTCCCTTCTGTTCACAGAAATGGTGAACGCCACAAGCCTGGAGCTCGGCCACGACAACGGAAAGATGGACGACCTCAAGGCCGAGCATGGCCCTATCGCCGTCCAACTCTTCGATCACCGGCCTCAGGCGATGGCCGATGCAGCACGGCGCGCAGAACAGGCCGGGGCTTTTTTAATCGACATCAACATGGGATGTCCTGTCCGAAAGATCGCGAAGAAAGGCGGTGGCTCAGGACTGATCCGTGACCCGGATCTCGCCACTCAGATCGTGGAGGCTGTCGTTGAAGCGGTGTCGATTCCCGTCACCGTCAAAACCCGCTTGGGTTGGTGTGGAACCAGTTCAGACCCCATCACTTGGTGCCAACAACTTCAAAATGCAGGCGCCCAAATGTTGACGCTGCATGGGCGAACCCGCGAACAGGGTTTCAAAGGCCACGCGAATTGGAACGCCATCGCGGAGGTCAAACAAGCCTTAACGATTCCGGTGATTGCCAATGGTGATATCAACAACCCGACAGATGCGCTCCATTGCTTAGACGTCACGAAGGCCGATGGCGTGATGGTGGGTCGCGGAACGATGGGTGCACCCTGGCTTGTGGGACAGATCGAGGCCGCATTCATGGATCGTCCAATTCCTGAAACACCAGATAGTGGCGCCAAACTTCACTTAGCCAAAGAACAACTGCATGATTTAGTGACATCCAGGGGATCCCACGGCCTCCTGATTGCTCGAAAACACATGAGCTGGACATGCACCGGTTTCCCGGGCGCATCACAACTCCGTCATGCCTTAATGCGCGCACCGACTCCAGACGATGCCTACCGGCTAATTGACAACGCTATCAACGATTTAAGTCAAGTAAGATCACTTTAAATGCACAACTGCAGCCTCAAGCTCAGACCGCTGTCGAGCAACAACAAGTCGAGCAATAACAAACAGAAGCCAATCAAAGACACAATCAGAACTTGATCGTGGTCTTACCTAAGGGAATCAATCGCCCAAGCAACCGATTGCGACGCCCCACCTATTCAGTGCTATTCACTTTTAAGTTCATGCGGGAAATCAAAGAACGTTCCCTACCTGTTTGCAAGTCGGTTTGACTAGGGGCAGTCCCAGGCCCATGGTGCCCAGCCAACGTCGTTCCGATCGGTCGCTCACCCAAGCTCTTCGACAGGTTGTTGAGCAGGGCTTTGGCTTGGAAAGCTTGCAGCCCAAGTTGGCGGAGCGAAATCCAGGCTTGCCAGTGGCATTCCTCGATCCTCGTCTCATCCCCATTCCTCTTCTGGTCACTCCCCAGAGCTGGACACCACGAGATAGCGGAATCGATGAAGAGGCACTGGGGCGAGCCCATCCAGAGCTAGTCACAGCAAAAGATCTTGTGAGCTCTGGGCGACTCACCCAGATCATCCGTGGGGAAGCACCGCTCTATACGGATCTACCCCCCATTCACTTGGAGGCCTATCTCGACGGTCTGCGTCCAGGCGCCAAAAAAGAACTTCACCGCCAGCACTTTTCCGCACTGGAACACTTGGCCACGTTCGGCTGGAAACGGTTCCGCCAGGGACGTGCACTCGGGAAAGACCTCGACCGCTACCAACCGGAACCGGATGAGACCGTTCACGCCGTCCTTCAAACCGTCACCCCACCACACAATCCATTGCCACTGGTTTTGGTGGTTTTACGAACGGAGCCTCATCCAGCCGACAACAGAGCGACAACCGCAGCTGATGGCGAGAACACTTTTGGCGAGAACATCCTTGGCGAGAACATCCTTGGCTGGAACCAGGTCATCCACGGCCTCCTAGGGGATCTCGATTCGGTGTGGTCAGCACTGCCTGCAGCCAACGAAGCTCTGGTGAGTTTTTGCCACAGCGACGACCGCTTGGCACCAGAAGCTCCACAACTGCTGAGTCAAGCCGCCGAAGCTTCACCCACCGCTGCGTTGTTCAGCTCTGATGAAACGTTGCAGTGGAGCTCCGAGCCAGCACAGCGCCCTGGCAACCGCCAAAACCGTGTAGCGGCCGTGCCTTGGCGTTTGCTCACCCGAGGATGCATCGGTGGTCTGGTGACCATTCGACTGAGCCGATTGCGCCAACTAGAACTCCCTAAGCAACGGTTATGCATTCACAATCTGGTTCTTGATCTCAGCCTGCAAGTCAGTACGCAAAGCCAGAAGTGTGAGCACTTAATACAAGATTTACTCAGTCGAAATATCACAACGAATCCCGCCATTCCAGATGTGGCGTCCCCCAGAGATCGACGGGTTTTCAGTGCATCGCAATCCCAGGAAGCCCTCAGCATCTGTCGAGAGCGCGGGGCCTATTTCCTAACGACCGGAGGGGGAATTAGCGCCCATCCAAGCTGGCCTGGATGCCATCAAGTGCATTGGACCCCCCCAAAGAACACCCTTGTTTCGATTCTGATTCCCTTTCGCGATAGCGCATCACTCACCAAAGTTTGCGTGGAATCAATTCGACGTTGTGCTGGAGACGTTCCCTTTGAACTGATCTTGATTGATAACGGCAGCACAAATTCAGAAACTTTGGATTGGCTCAATGAGCAGCGATTTAAAGCTGATGTAACGGTAGTACATATAGACTGCGACTTCAATTACGCACAAATTCATAATTTTGCACGCCCTTACTGCCAAGGAACACACCTCTTACTTCTCAACAATGACATCGAAGTCTGCTCTGATGATGTTCTTCAAAAGCTGCTCGATCCATTCGCCATACGCCACACAATGGCCGTCGGCGCCCGCTTGCGTTACCCCAGCAACAGCATCCAACATCATGGGGTTGTGCTCATCAAGGGAGAACGACGCTGTGTCTTGGAACCCGGCAAACACCTAACCGAACCAAGTGTTATCGAATTGTTCACTCCCTTGGGAGTTCAGGAAGAGTGGATTGCAGCCACTGCTGCATGCTTGATGCTGCGAACCGCTGATTTTGATCAAGTTGGTGGATTCGACGAACAACTCGCCGTTGTCTTCAACGATGTAGATCTTTGCCTGCGATTACGTCAATTAGAAGGCTCTATTGTTGTTACACCCTTTGTTGACATCATTCACCATGAATCGGTGAGTCGCGGCAAAGACCAATCAGGAGAAGCACTGGCCCGACATCAACGCGAGTCTGGTTATTTCAGACACAAACACGCAGGACTCTTTGAAACAGGCGATCCACTCTTTAGCCAGCGCCTCCATCCCCATAGCAATCGCTTCCAGCCCAAAGATCCTGCACCCCATTCATTGGGTCTCGTCAAGTCTCAGCGGATCAGCCAATGGAAACAACAGGGCTGGCAAGCGAACAACAACAGGCCCTTAATTGTTGTGGCTCATTTTGATCCATCCAACCGCTTACGCCCAGATCTTTTCAACCTTTTGGAGAATTACAATAAGTTCGGAGATGTCGTCTTGGTCTCAGCTTCGCCAGGCCTTCGATGGCATTGGAACACCATGCGAAAGCTCAAACGATGCTGCCGCGCGATTTTAATTCGCCGCAACGAAGGGTATGACTTTGGCAGCTGGATGGCGGCCCTACATTGGCTTGAAAAGGATCTAAAATATATCAATCAACTCATTCTCACAAACGACAGCTTTTGGGGACCAATCTCTCCCCTCGACGATTTATTTGCACAGCTAAAATCAAGCAATGCTGATGTCATTGGGCTTACGGATGATCAGATGTACACACCACATCTTCAATCGGCTTTTCTCGCTTTTCAAAAACCAGTCATTCAAAGTACCGCCTTCAAAAACTTTTGGAATCAGCTGGAATCATGGCCAAGAAAACGTGACCTGATCAAG
>Ga0209251_1001276_pt1 | contig 19897 bp, 26 predicted proteins | sample SaaInlV_100m_DNA_6_FD_184665 | JGI IMG/M metagenome (GOLD analysis project Ga0209251, IMG submission 184665) | Marine microbial communities from expanding oxygen minimum zones in the Saanich Inlet - Saanich Inlet SI073_LV_10m_DNA (SPAdes) (version 2) | ecosystem: Environmental > Aquatic > Marine... | reverse complement strand
CTTGAACCCCCGACATCAGGTTTTGGAGACCTGCGTTCTACCAACTGAACTAACGGCGCAAGGCGATGAACCCCTCAGCCAACATTGATGTTGGCGACTTGATTGAACGAGGTCGAAACCTCAGCGATCGAAGCGCTGCTTCACGCGGGTGGCCTTGCCCACCCGTTCCCGCAGATAGAAAAGCTTCGCCCTTCGTACTTTACCGCGCCGTTCAACCTTGATGTTGGCGACTTGTGGGCTGTGGACCATGAACACCCGTTCGACACCAATGCCCTGGAAAATGCGGCGGACTGTGATCGTTTGATTTAGCCCACCATGGCGCTTGGAGATCACCACCCCCTCGTAAGGCTGGACGCGATCTCGGTTCCCTTCGCTGATCCTTACGCCTACACGAACTGTGTCTCCGACATAGATCTCTGGAAGATCATCTTTTTGCTGAGCGACCTCAAACTCGCGAATCAGCTCTTCCGCACAAAGCTTCTTCGAAGCTGACGCAGGCTTTGCCTTGGTCGCCACGGTTTCTTCTTGATTGCTCTCTTCGGTCACCGTGGTGTCCTTCTGGTCGGCCGCCATCCCAGCTCCGCGTTTATCGCCAAAGAATGATCATACCTGTCGTCGCCAACGCTCAATCAAAAGTGCGAGGCCTGTGATCAGCATCCAGAGCAGTCCGACGGCATTCATCAGCACCACAATTGGTTCAAGGGTTGGTCCCAACCACTCCCCTTCATGCAGCGTCATTAACCAATGCACTTGCTCACGGCTGGCTCCAAACCAATCGCGGGCCAGGCGGTAGCCAACGCCTGAGCACACGGTGACGAATAAGGGCAGCAGAACAAACGGAGCAATGCGTTGGTGGAGTTCGCGCACCCGCACAAGCAACGTCATGACCTGCACCCAACTGCAAGCCGTTGATAGCGTGACGAATATTGAGCAGACCAATGAACATTTTCGCCGATCTGCTGGCCACGACTCAGGCAGCTCAGGGACAAGTCACAGCGACCGGACCACGAATTCAAAAACGGCGCGGCGTGGAAATCAAGTCTGCCCGCGAAGTGAAGATCATGCGCCAGGCCAGCAAAATTGTGGCCACCGTGCTTCGCGAAGTGATGGGCATGGTCGAGCCCGGGCAAACCACCGGAGACCTTGATGCGTTTGCTGAACGCCGCATCCGCGAAATGGGAGCGACTCCCAGCTTCAAGGGTTACCACGGCTTTCCGGCAAGCATCTGCGCCAGTATTAACAATGAAGTTGTTCATGGCATCCCCAATGCCAAGCGTGTAATTCACCGAGGCGATCTCCTCAAGGTGGATACCGGTGCCTATTTCGATGGCTATCACGGCGATAGCTGCATCACCGTCTGTGTTGGAGAAGCATCGAAAGAAGCACAAACCCTCAGTCGTGTTGCACGCGAATCACTAATGGCTGGAATCGGCCAGGTGAAAGCAGGCAATACGCTCCTCGACATTGCTGGCGCCGTTGAAGATCACGTCAAAGCGAATGGGTTCAGTGTTGTTGAGGATTACACCGGCCATGGTGTCGGTCGCAACCTCCATGAAGAACCGTCAGTCTTCAATTTTCGAACTGACGAGCTTCCCAACGTGACGCTTCGTCCTGGGATGACCTTGGCGATTGAACCGATCTTGAATGCGGGCAGTAAAGCTTGCCGGACGTTGCGAGATCGCTGGACGGTGGTTACGCGCGACGGCGCACTGTCGGCGCAGTGGGAGCACACCGTTTTGGTGACCAGTGACGGTTGTGAAATCCTTACGGACCGGGGTGATTGAGGATTTGGCTGTAGGCCCGTCGCCCGAGTTCCGTTATGGGCATAAGCAGATAGGTCAATGGGTTGGGCGTCACGATGATCAATCTCAACCCCCATCCGGCTTGCCATAGAACCTGATCGGCAACCCAGTTGGCATCCATGATCCCGATTGGGTTGAGATCCGACCGAAACGGGCCGAGGACGAGTTTCCGGATGATCAATTGGTCGCGCTCTGTGGGATCACGGGTGGCCCCTCGCAAGCTCACCAGTTGGCCTAACAACCGCTTGGAGATTTCATAAACAGGGCTAACAGCAGGTTGTATTTCTGCTTCTGAGGTATTCACCCAGATCTCCATGGGCTTCTCTCGAACATGGCGGCGGCTGATGTCCTCGTAGCGCTGCATGAGGCGCCAACTGCTGAGTGCATTGATCTCCAAAGCTCGGTTCACATCGTCAATGCTTTGACCGCCTTTCGGATTAATGCCGTGGTTCAGCACAAGAACATCCAACTGTGCCAAGTCAGCATCAAGGGCAGTTTCTTCGCCACATTGCCAAGAGATCCAACGATGGGGCCCTTCGTCGTCTTGTACTTCGGGTGGTGTGCGGTGGGTGAGGCCCACCACTTCAGCTCCACTGACACGAAAGCAGCGCGTCAGGGCGCGGCCGAGGGTGCCGCCAGCTCCGGTAATGCCGATGCAGCGGTTTTGATAACGCGTTGATTTGAGCTGGTCCATTCCCCTAGCTTGCGCCATTCTTAAAAGTGATTCATGGGCCCGTTGCGTCTTGTCTGACGACGCCTTACAGGTGCTTTTCGCTCCCTACTGCGGTGGGTTGGCACGCTCAGCAGCGCTGCGGGATGCGCTGACGCTCTTGCAAGCTCGACGCCTCGAGGGGTGCAGACCTGTGGCAGATGCTGCGGGACATGGATTTGTCCTGAGCTGGGGTGATGAACGGGCACCGTTGGACGTGATCCAGTGCCAGCTCTTGTTCCCGACCCAACAGGATGCCTCGCGACACTTCAGTCTTCCGACGCACCAATTGGTGTCTTGGCTCATGGAGTGTTCAGCATTCGTTGGTGCGAAACCAGATCTTCCAGATGCCTTTTGGTATTGGGTGCTTTTGGGACAGGAAGATGCGGTTGCAGACGCCTAGATTCATCAACGACTGAAGTGCGGTTCATGGGAACGACTTTGCTGATCGGATCATGTGAACCGTTCAGCGGAAAGTCCGCTCTTGTTTTGGGTATTGCTCAGCAGCTCAATCAGTCCGGTCATTCCATTCGGTTTGGAAAGCCCCTGGCCACCAGCTTGGACTGGGATCCCGACCAAGGTGCGTTGCCGCAACCGTTAATCGATGACGACGTGCGGTTTGTCGGTGAGACCCTCGGATTTGAGGCTGACCGTTTGTTGCCGTCCCTGCATCTGCTTTCTCAGGCAACGGCGACGAGTCGTCTGGGATCGGGTCAGTTGGACGCTGGAGAGGGGTTCGACCAGCTTCGCGAGCAGGTGGACCAACACGATGGCCTCACCCTGCTGGAGGGCGCTGGAAGCTTGAACGAAGGCCTCTTGTACGGCTTGAGTCTTCCGCAACTGGCCGAGGGGCTGGAAGCCAAGGTTGTGCTGGTGCATTTGTGGCAAGACAGCCGCAGCGTTGAGCCCCTCCTCGCTGCGAAGCAATCCCTTGGAGATCGTCTTGTCGGTGTTGTCCTCAATGCTGTGACGCCCGAGGAGGTCGACAGCTTGGAGCGTCAGGTGGTGCCCACGCTTGAAAATCTTGGCCTCACCGTGTTTGGCGTGATGCCCAGGTCGCCGTTGTTGCGCAGCGTCACGGTGGGAGAGCTGGTGCGGCGTTTGGATGCCCGCGTGATCTGTTGCAAGGACCGCCAAGAGCTTTTGGTGGAAACCCTGAGCATTGGAGCGATGAACGTGAACTCTGCAATGGAATTCTTCCGTCGTCGTCGAAATATGGCGGTGGTCACCGGCGCCGATCGCACGGATATTCAGTTGGCGGCGCTGGAGTCGTCAACGCAATGTTTGATCCTGACAGGTGCCGGAGAGCCCTTGCCACAGCTGATCAGTCGTGCGGAAGAACTGGATGTCCCACTCCTAAAGGTGGAGCGCGACACGTTGGCCACGGTGGAGGTCATTGAGCAGGCCTTTGGTCATGTGCGCTTACACGAAGCCGTGAAGGCCACCTATGCCTTTCGCCTCGTGGAGGAGCATTGCCATCTCGACCGACTGTTCTCTGCTCTGAACTTGAAAGTCCAGAACGTCTAATGGTTGCTAGCTTCCAGTGATATCAGACGGGATGTCGTTGGGTCAGTCATTGGATCTTCCGTCCCTTGATCGGGTCGACACGCTGGCGCAAGAATTAGCGCTGTTGCAGGACAAAGGGAAGCGGCGAATCGCCATCCTCGGCAGCAGACATGTGCCGGTGGTTGCGATTCACTTGATAGAACTCGTCGCTCGCTCCCTCGTTCAGGAGGGCCATTCCCTGATCACTTCGGGCTCCCAGGGGGTGAATGCTGCTGTTATACGCGGAGTATTGGAGGTCGATCCGTCCCAGCTCACGGTGTTGTTGCCCCAGAGCTTGGATCGTCAAGCTGTTGAAATTCGAGACCTGCTCGAACGGGTTTTGCACTTGGTGGAAAAACCGGAACAGGATGAACTCCCCCTTCCGATCGCCAGCAGTCTTTGCAACCAAGAAATCATTAGCCGATGTGATCAGCTGATTTGCTTGGCATTTCACGACAGTGAAACGTTGTTGGCGAGTGCGCGAACAGCCGAAGATATGGGCAAGGTGGTGAGCCTGCTTTATTTCGATTGATTAGCTGCCCAGAAAAGCTTTGAGTCCTTCGCTGTAAAGGATGCCGCTGCACAGCAGACCACTAGCCCAACAGAGGCCGCGGACGGGGGGCACATTGCCGACGTAGGCAGCGATATAGGCAAAGCGAAATGCTGGATGAGCAAAAGCTGCGACGACGGCAGCCCCTGGCAGTGGGCCGGAATGTTCGACTGCAATCAAGGCCAATAAGGCTGCAGGAGCATGCAAGGTGAAGGCTTCGAAGCTGTTTTGGTGAGCCCAGCTGGCCCGTTTCCCCCAGGCTGGAAAGCGATCGAACATGGCTCGCGGTGCGGCCATATCTTTCATCTCGAAATTGGATGCCGAGCGTGCTGCACCTAGAGGAATGATGCTGGCGACGACGCTTCCACCTGCCAAAACCAGAGACCAGGCATAGGGCGAAGCATTGGTAGCCGTGAAAAGTTGCAGCAACGACATGGTGTGGGCTCCGTACCTGGCCTTTTCTAAGGTGTGAGTATCAGTGACCGTGCACTATGGCCAGTACTTCCTCCTTCGATGTCGTTTCTGATTTCGACCGACAGGAGCTGGTCAATACCCTTGATCAAGTGCGTCGGGATGTGTCGACCCGCTACGACTTGAAGGATTCCAAGACTGAAATTGTGCTGGAGGAAACTGAGATGGTGATCACGACAGCCAGTGACATGACGCTCCAGGCTGTTGAAGATGTACTGCGAGCGAAGGCGACAAAACGGAATCTTTCGCTGAAAATTTTTGATTTTCAGTCGCCAGAGACCGTGGGAGGAAATCGAGTTCAGCAGGTGGTGAAGCTTCGTAAGGGATTGAGTCAAGAAATTGCTAAAAAATTGAGCAAAATTGTCAGAGATGAACTCAAAAAAGTAACTGTTGCGATTCAGGGGGAAAGTGTACGAATCACTGGAAAAAATAAGGATGATCTCCAAGCAGCTATTCAATTGGTGAAGAGCAAAGAAGACGAGTTAGATGTGCCGCTGCAATTTGAGAACTATCGCTAAATCATTGTTGGTATTTTTTCTTGAGAAAATAGTTTGGCTTTGCGTAATCTCAGCTATTAAGCCCGGTCGTTGGTAAAACTTTTCTCCGACATGAAAAAGGGGGGCTTGTAAGCCCCCCTTTTTCACTAAATGCTTGTGTTGGAGCTTGGCTTAGCCACCATTGCAATGCCGAACAGCTTGAGAATTCGTTTCTCCTTGGGAAATGATCTCAGCAACACAATCATTAAACGCATTGCTTTGCTGCTTGAGCGGGCAAAGACTCAAAGCAATCGCTGCTAGTGCAATGGCAGAAACAACCGTGGCTGAAATTTGAATGAATCCATAGGCCAACATGGCTTTCTTTTTGCCACCACAGCTTTGATTTGATGTGTTGCCGTCAGACATCGATCGAGAACATTTTCAATAATTTATGGGCAGCAACTGTTCAACCCCTGTTGTTGAGGGCGTGGATAACCGCCCAATTTTGAACATGGGCGGGAGGATGTGCACTTGATATCAGTCAGCACATCCAGCTCGCCTTTGTGGGCTGATTGGATCAGTCCCTTGATTGTGTTGTTATCACTCAGCCGTTGTGGTGATGCTTGAAAGGGATGTCGCGATAGGGCTGAATGCCAATCGGTGGTGGCACTTGACGCTTTTCATCCAAATCCACGGCACCCATTGCGTGGGCAAATGCATCACCCCACCATTGAAAAAGTGCTTTCATCACTGCTCCGGGATCACTGTCAATGTCATACACCCGATTGATCAAGGTCGCACTAGGTACTTAACCTGCGTACAACATTGTTGTTCTGTGATGTGAAGGGGCGTAAGTAGAAATGCCTGCATTGATGATAATTGCCCTGTCTATCTCGCCTTTAAATCTCAAATTTTTATTGCCATCTGATGGGAAGAATATTTTTCTTTTGTGGAGGATTGAGCTTGTGATGTCATTGTCTTGGCGACTGTATTTGCTGTAATGATTGCTGGGGCTGTTGCCCCTTCTCGCGCTGTAGGGCAGATGCATACCGGATCCCTTTGCCTAAGTGCTTTGCTAAGGCTTGGCGATTCAATCTCCGTGGTACATTTTTATTCAACAGCTGGCTGAAGTGGGTAAAAGTTGCGCCATTGTTGTTCGTGTGTTTGATGGTGAGGCTCCTTACCTTCAATCTTTTATTGATCATCATCGAGCGATAGGCGTCGACCAGTTCTATCCGGTAATCGCGCCAGGGGGAGCACCCCTTTGTCGTGAGATTTTGTCCCGAAATCAATTGAGCTTCACTGAGGTTGAAGGGCAATTGATTGGTGCCGTTCGTGGCTTGATTCAAGAAGATTATGTGGCGGTGATTGATGCTGATGAGTATTTGCATCCTGATCTTCTCCCTTTCATTCAAGAGGAGAAATTTCAGTCTTTAGCGATGCCGTGGCGGATGACCGCCACTCTTTCTGATTCAGGGTTTGAATCGAGTTTGAAGCGATTTTTTGTTTTTCCTCAAATTAAGTCTGTGATGCGCACTCGCTCATTGACGGGACTCGGTTTGCATCGTTCAGGCACAAAGGGTGGTGGGCGTTGTTTGGGTTTAAAGGAGGGCTTGGCCTTCCCTGTGCATCATTACTATCTGCGTGGTTTGGATGACCTCATGCTGAAGGAGGGTGGTGTGGTGAAACGCACATTGGCCCACAGCACGGGTCGGAAGAGTGTTGCTCTTGGGGAAGGATCCACGGGGAATAAGTTGACTGCATTCCCAAGTAGACATGCAAGGGTTGCCTATTTGCTGAAGGTTCTTGACCAACTGCCTGAGCAAAAAGATCCCTATACAGTGTCGACTGATCAAGTGATGTTAAATCGTTTGCGCGATCAAATGTCTGTTGATACAGATCTAATAAAGGCTGAGTTAAAGCAGAGTATCGATAGCATTTGTCGAATATTTCGTAAACGTTCTATCTGCAATCAAATTAAGGATATTGAGCATATTTTGGCCGATAATCCTAGTAAGATCAGTTATCAGAAAAGAGTGCTGCGTCAATTGAGAGCTGACTATAAAACTCGTCAGTCTTGGCCTTATCGTGTGCTTAGTAATTTAGGGATTGAAAATAATGCTTGGTCAGGTTGATCGTCTTTGTATGCATCACAAAGGTGGTGTTTGATAGATCAGCTGGATCATTGTTTGGAGCCTGAATCAACAGACTGCCTTTGAATGCCAAGCGATGGTTGGCATCACCTTCTGTCGTTGGATCTCTCGGAGGCCCGTCGTTGATCAATGATCCTGGCGAGTTCAAGCACGTAGCCGGCCGTGCACCATCGTCCATGGCTGCGGGAACGGTTTTCTAAATCGGAGCGGATCTCTGCAGTCTCTGCCATCAGAAGATCGAGCTCCCCCTGCTCGAGTTCATACAGCTCCTGGAGCTCTACGTCGCGCGATAGCAGGTGACTGCGAAACCACTTGCGCATCTGCTCTTGGGGAGGAATCTCTTGAATCATGGCTGCTGATCAAGCATTGAAATGCCATTCTCATGGCATGAAGCAACTCAGCTGGGCTGATTTTGATGCCTGCGTCCAAGTCCTTACACAGCGTTATGGCGGTCGTTCTTTTGACGGTGTGTTCGGCATTCCTCGCGGCGGTCTTTGCTTGGCTGTAGGGCTGAGTCATTCTTTGGACCTTCCTCTTCTACCGGCACCCAATAACCACTGCTTAATCGTCGACGATGTCTTTGAGACTGGGCAGACGTTGCAAGGGCTCCGGGGGCAATGGCCTCAGGCCACCTATGCGGTTTGGGTCAGCAAGGCGCCACCGCAATGGTGGGATGCCGCTGAGGTGACCGCGAGTTCTGAGTGGATTTTATTTCCCTGGGAAAATGCAGCAGCAGTCATCGCTGATGAAAACAACTATCGCCAATCTCGTCTTGGCTCTTAATTAGATGCAACGCACCATTTATCTTGCTTCGCCCTATGGCTTTTCTGAGCAGTGGAAACGGCTGTTGCTTCCTGAATTCATTGATGCATTAACTGCCCTTGGACTAGAGGTGTGGGAGCCTTTTTCGCGTAATGGCCAAATAGATTTTGCGCAGCCTGGTTGGGCGTATCGAGTTGCTCAAAAGGATTTGCAAGATGTACGGGATGCTGATGCCCTATTTGCGATTGTGAATGGAACTCCTCCGGATGAAGGTGTCATGGTGGAACTGGGTGCTGCCATGGCTTTAAACAAGCCAATTTTTTTGTTTCGTGATGATTTTCGGCGCTGCACCGACTCTGAGGAGTTTCCACTCAATCTGATGATCTTTGCTGGATTGCCAGAGATGGGTTGGCGAGATTTTGTCTATGAAAATATTGCAGATATTGGCCGTCCAGACATGGCACTCGCGCGTTGGTTGAGCCCAGTTGCATGAACAACGATTTGAAAAAAATATTTTGCTTCAGACAACATAATTCCCTGATTGATTGAGCAAGTCTTACTGCTCTTGGGCAATTGCCTGAGACGATTGAATCAGGATTGTGGCACGCATCTGCCTGTTGCAAGTTCGCTCAAGCTGTTGATTAAATTGCTTGATTGCTCCTGTCTTAGCGCTGAAAGATTGCGCAACTCGAATTGCAGTTGCGAGTCGAGTTTTAGGACTCCTTCGACGAAAAGAGTTGACTTATTAACTGTTTGGGACGTTGTGCCGCGGTTTTGCTTGGCTACGAAACCAAGGGGGGCTTCGAATGACCACTTGTAGCTGAGCAGGCTCTCATCGGGGGGCACCGGCTTCGAACGCCCTGATGCTTGAAAATTTTCAGCCAGGCTGGTCAGCCGACTATCAATCACTGTTCTTGGTTCCACTCTTGGTGGCGCCATTCGTTCCGAAGCACGAATCACTCGGAAGCTTTGGCGTTGAAGCTCACGCACACCCTGGATGGGTGTGTTGTACCAGCTGCTTTGCACCGTTTGGATGGTGCAAAGCAAAGCGGGTGGTATCGGTGGAATGGATGCCAGCAACGATTGGATTCGAGATTTAGCCGATCACGGCAAAGCTTTCGCGGAACGCGTTTAGCGTTGCTTCGATATCGTCGTCAGAGTGGGCTAACGATGTGAAACCGGCCTCGTATGCCGAGGGTGCGAGATAAACGCCGCGCTCAAGCATGGCTCGGTGCAGCCTGCCGAAACGCTCAGCATCTGTGGCTTTTGCCTCTTCGAAGTTGCGAACAGGTCCTTCACAAAGGAAGAATCCAAACATCGCGCTGACGCTGCCACCCGTGATAGGGAAACCGGCATCAGTAGCAGCACTTTTGATGCCAGTAATCAAACGCTCAGTGGTGGCCGCGAGCTTCTCGTAACTCCCAGGTTGTTTGAGTAACTCAAGGGTCTTGATACCCGCTGTCATCGCCAGGGGGTTTCCGCTCAGGGTGCCGGCTTGATACATCGGCCCAGCAGGAGACACCATCTGCATGATGTCTGCCCTTCCCCCATAGGCTCCAACCGGTAGCCCGCCTCCGATCACCTTGCCCATCGTGGTGAGGTCTGGTGTAACTCCAAAGTGAGCTTGGGCGCCGCCATAGCTGATGCGGAATCCAGTCATCACTTCATCGAACACGAGAAGCGCGCCATTTTCTTTTGTCAGTTCCCGCAACCCTTCAAGGAAGCCTGGCTCGGGCTGAATGAATCCAGCATTTCCAACAATGGGCTCGAGGATCACGCCACAGATCGCATCTGGATTCTCTGCGAACAGAGCTTTCACGGCCTCGAGATCGTTGTAGGGAGCCGTCAGGGTGTTGGCGGTGGTGCTGCGAGGTACACCGGGCGAATCGGGAAGTCCCAGGGTGGCAACGCCGGACCCCGCCTTCACCAAAAACATGTCGGCATGGCCGTGGTAACAGCCTTCAAACTTGATCACCTTGTCGCGTCCTGTGAAGGCGCGCATGAGGCGGAGCACAGCCATACAGGCTTCGGTACCGCTGTTTACAAAGCGGACCATCTCAACGCTGGGCACAGCATCGATCACCATCTCCGCCAGGGTGTTCTCTAGGGCGCAGGGGGCGCCAAAACTTGTGCCCTTTTCAATCGCTTCCTGGAGCGCGCTGATCACTTCAGGGTGGGCATGGCCGCAGATCGCTGGGCCCCAGCTACCGATGTAATCGATGTATTTATTGCCATCGACATCCCACGCATAGGGACCCTTCACCCGATCGAACACGATCGGCTGACCGCCCACAGACTTAAACGCTCGCACTGGAGAGCTCACCCCACCGGGCATCAAGCCCTGCGCTGCGCCGAAGATGGCCTGGGAGCGGCTGGTGTTCAACGCAGGTGTTGTCACAGGAACCGACGCCAAGAGGCAAATACAAACCGTGCATCATCCTGACCCAAGAACGTCCAGATGCGTCTGTTCTGTGTCCCAATCGCGGCAGATCGCCAGCACGACCTGCCTAACATCCTCCTATCTGGAGGGATGACATGCCCTACGACTGGTCAGCTCTGGAGAGGGATCTCCGCCGCCTACTTCCCCCCCGTGGGGTTGTGTCGAAACGTCAGGAGTTACTCAGTTACGACTGTGACGGTTTGACGTTGGAACGCCAATGTCCACCTTTGGCGGTGTTGCCCGAAACAACGGACCAAGTCGCTGCTGTTCTTCGTTGTTGCCATGCCCACGGCATTCCGTTTGTGGCGCGGGGGAGCGGAACTGGCCTTTCAGGAGGGGCTTTGGTGGATGAGGAAGCCCTGCTTGTGGTCACCAGCCGCATGCGCAAGGTGCTTGCACTGGATTTGGCGAACCACCGCGTCACCGTGCAGCCAGGGGTGATCAATAGCTGGGTCACCAGGGCTGTCGCCGGTGATGGGTTTTATTACGCACCGGATCCTTCCAGCCAAGTGGTCTGCAGCATTGGGGGCAACGTGGCTGAGAACTCTGGAGGTGTGCACTGCCTCAAGTACGGGGTGACCAGCAATCACGTGCTCGGTTTGGAAGTGGTGCTTCCCGATGGCAGCGTGACCGAGCTCGGCAATGGCTTGGCTGAGTCTCAAGAGCTCGATTTGCGCGGCGCCTTCATCGGGAGTGAGGGGACGCTTGGGATCGCCACCGCCATCACGCTTCGACTGTTGCGAGCGCCGGAATGCGTCAACGTGCTGCTCGCTGATTTCGAAACGATGGAGTCTGCGGGGGAAGCTGTGCGGGCTGTTACAGCAGCGGGTTTGCTTCCGGCCGGGATGGAAATTATGGACAATGTCACCATCAATGCGGTGAATGATTTCTTCGGGTACGACGAATACCCACGGGATGCGGCGGCGGTGCTGTTAATCGAACTTGATGGACAGGAAGCAGAGGTTCAGGCCTCCGCTCAAAGGGCTGAGCTGTTGTGCCGTGGGGCTGGTGCTCGTGGATTGCGTCGAGCCGAAGACCCCACGGAATGTGCGGTGCTTTGGAAAGGGCGTAAATCAGCGTTTTCAGCGGTGGGAAAAATCACCCCGACCTACTACGTGCAGGACGGTGTTGTGCCTCGAAGCAGCCTGCCAGTGGTCTTGGCGGCGATCGAACGACTCAGCCAAGAGCATGGGCTGCCCGTGGCCAATGTGTTCCACGCCGGTGATGGCAATTTGCATCCGCTGATCCTGTATTCCGCCGCGGAGCCAAACGCTGAAAAGCGGGTGAAGGATCTTGGCGCAGCAATTTTGAAGGAGTGTCTTGCTGTGGGGGGCAGCATTAGTGGCGAGCATGGCGTCGGTGCGGACAAACGCTGTTATCTCGATTGGATGTTTGCGCCGGAGGATCTTCAAACCATGGGATTACTGCGGCGCGCGTTTGACCCGGACAATCGAGCCAACCCTGGAAAGGTGCTTCCCACACCACGCACGTGCGGTGAATCCGCGAAGCGTTCCGTGACGCTTCAAGCCAGCGTCGAACTGTTTTGACTCAAAACTGCATGTCGTCGCTTTCGTTCTCGTTCTCGTCGTCGTCGCTCGGAGGCCAATCCAAATCAACACTCACTGGAGCGTGATCGCTGGGCTTGTCGTTACCGCGCACCTGTTTGTGGATCACACAACTGCGGGCTAAACCCAACAACTCGTCGCAGAGATAAATGTGATCGATCCGCCAGCCGCGGTCTCGATCCCATGCGCCGGTGCGGTAATCCCACCAACTCCAATGTCCTGCATCTGGTTCAAAGACACGAAAGACATCCTGCAGACCGCTCTCGAGGGCCATTTGAAGTGCTTGACGTTCGGCATCGCTGGCCATGATCCCGCCGCTGAGTCGATCGGGATCATGCATATCTCTGGCTTCTAGAGCGATGTTGAAATCTCCCACGACGCAAAGCGGCTCGCCCCTTTGCATGGGTTGTTCCAGATAGCGCTTGAGGCATGTCAACCAATTGAGCTTGTAGGGATATTTGTCAGACGTGAGGCTGGAGCCGTTGGGCACATAGAGATTCACAACGCGCACCCCATCAATCAGCGCGCTGATGACGCGCTTTTGTTCTCCCAGTTCAAGCGCCTCTGAATCGTCCCTTAGTTCTCCAGCGAATCCGCAGCGCACGTCGTCCAATGGGATACGACTCACCAGCGCGACGCCGTTGTAAGACTTTTGACCATGAAAGCTGACCCGCCATCCTTTGGCCTCAAAAGCTTCTGCGGGAAAGAGTGGATCATCCACTTTGGTTTCCTGAAGGCAAAGCAAATCCGGTTGAGATTGCTCTAGCCAAGTCAACACTTGATCCAGGCGTGATCGCACTGAATTCACGTTCCAGGTTGCGATCCTCACAGCTGCTCCGCGATGGACATGACGCTTAGCATCCACCAAACCTCAATTTTCCGATGTCTCGCCGTTGTGCGGTGCCTTTGATGGCCATGGTTGCTCTTCTGCCGGTAGCCAGCCAACCGGCTATCGCTCAGATGGGGAGTAGCTATGAGACCCCAGAACAGCGTCAGTTGTACAACCCGGATTCCACCGGATCCGGTGGCGGCAGTGTTCTGGATGCGACGAATCCCATGGACCTTCTGAACCGCATCCGCAGGTCCGGTGCGATGGAAGACGCCACCCCCCCTTCTGATGCTGTTGATGCAGCACTCAAGGCCTATCAGCAGCAGCCCTAGTCGTTGGGATTGTCGTTTCTGTTGGGTTGATGCGGGCTGCACTTAACCCCCAATTCACCGCCAGTTGGTCGATCAAGATGGTGTCTCCTCCAGCTGCCGTCCGACGTTGACGTGTTTGTTGAAGGAGCGCTTGAACCTCCTGAACCTGTCCTTGGTCGCGTTTGAGTAATGCAAGGGCGAGTTGAGGACGGCTATCGGTCGGAGATTCAGCGGCGAGCTGTGCATACATTTTTGCCGCTGCCTGGGGCTGCCCGTCTTGGCGTTGGACGTCGGCAACCAATAAGCCCAGCTCCAAGCGGCTTCCGGGTGGTTGGTCGCTGAAGCGCTTTTGTAGGTCTTGAAGGGCCTTTGTCCCATTGCCATTGGTTTGCTCGACCAAAACCAGGAGCTGCAGCACTTGGGCATCGACTGGATGCAAGCGCAGCAGTCGTTTGAGTTCTTTTAATGCTCCATCGGTGTTGCCTGTTAGCCGATGAAGATCGGCACTCAATAAGGCCAGATTGAGGGAGCGAGGTTGCTCTGCTAGCCAAGGCTGGAGCACGATCAAAGCGTCCTCAAAACGACCTTGTGCGAGGAGGATGTCCAGGAGTGTGCGACGCGTGTGCGGCTCGACCTGGAGATCTTCATCCGTCCGATTGGCAGAGGCCGTGGTTTGGCTGGTGAGCGATGCGGCAATGCTCCACCCCAAAAATGAAGCACTGACAAGGGACAGTCCCAGCAGCAACAGTCGTTTTGGGCGAGGCATGGTCCTTGATCAGCCCCGCCAGTCTGAGGCGATTGCTGAGAGCTGGCTACAGTCACCACACGGATTTTTTGCACCGCCCGGACCAGCTCAATGCGCGCCCATCCGATTCCCCCGGTCACCGAGCCGTTGCAGTTCCGGGCCATCGGTCTTGTTCGCGGCACATACACCCCGACAGACCCCGATCAGGTCACGCGTGGCGTGCTGACGGATTCCAATGGCCTTGAACTTGAAACAGTTGTGCTTGGCAGGGTTTTGACCCTGATGCGCCGTCATCTCGCCATGGATCAGTCCCATCTGTGGGTGGTGTATCCCCGCTGTCGGGATAGCGAACACCTTCACCTCCAAATCGCTGGAGTTTGGGAGCCGAGCACCTTGGCTCCTGATCAAAACGATGGGGATGACACGCTCCCAGAAGGTGACGACTACTTTTCCATTCGTGGGGAGTTGATCTACACCAAGCCTGAAACGGGCGACATGGTGGTCAAAGTGCGACAGCTTCCTCGTCCAGATGGCAAACGTCCATTGCCGTTCAAGGTGTCGATCAAAGGAGAGCTTCCCCTCGAGCACCTGCGCCATTTCGTGAGTCTCGATCTTCGTCGTCAGGGTCAAGAACTCCATCTGGAGCAGCATGAGGTGATCGCACCAATGCCGACCCGCGGCGGTAAATCCAAGGGTGGCCGTGGAGCGGCTACCTCCCGCAATAGTCATTAATGGCAGAACAGGGTCAGGGTTCCACCAGCACCTTGCGAGCCGGTTTGGTCGTGGCGGGGATTACTGGTCTTGGTGCCTTCGGCCCTGCGATGGGTTTGTCGTCGGCCTGGATTGTTGTATTCGTGCTTGGCGGTTTAATCGCATTCAGCGTGGATGCGGCGAGCTGGCAAGGGATGGGGGGCCATATTTTGGCGGAAGCCTTGCCTGGAGGGCAGGAGCGTTTGCGCCGGATTGCAGTGCATGAAGCGGGGCATCTTTTGATTGCCGAAACTGAGGCTTTGCCTGTTCAGCGGGTTTTGGTCGGCACGCTTGCTTGTGTTCAAGCAGGTTTGGCGAGTAACGGTGCCACTGAATTCGTTGTTCCTGAAAGTGTGCGAATGACGCTTGAGGACTTGCGTCGCTGGAGCCGAGTCCTTCAGGCGGGTATCGCTGCAGAAAAGTTGGTGTTTGGCAAGGCACGTGGTGGTGCTGATGATCGAGCTCTCCTTGGCCGTCTTTGGGGCATGTCTGGCCATGACGCCGGTACGGCGCAACGGGAGCAACGCCGTGCCCGACGCGAGATCGAGCAGCAGTTACGGGATCAGCGCGAAAACCTCGAGCAGCAGGCGACAGCCCTGTTGGAGATCGCCCCACGCTTGGCGAGATGACCACGCTTTGGGTCGATGCCCCGACCGGCTTGGCTGGAGACATGCTCCTGGCCGGTCTCCTCGACCTTGGTATTCCAATCTCGGCCATTGAAAAGCCGCTGAACAGCTTGGGACTGGCCGGTTGTTATCGCATCGATGTTGCAGAGGCTCGAAGTGGTGGTCTGCGGGGAAAACGCGTCAGTGTGACGGGATTGGAGGTCCAACCGCCTCATCGACACTGGGCTGATATTCGACAGCAAATCGTTGAGGCGTCCTTACCAACGTCTCTGAAAGATCGAGTGTTGGCGGTGTTTACGGCTCTTGCTGAAGCTGAATCAACCGTGCACGGCTCGTCTATGGAGTCCGTGCACTTCCATGAGGTGGGTGCGGTTGATGCCCTTGTCGACGTGGTGGGTGTCTGTGCGGCGCTCGATCAGCTCAACCCTTCACGGATCTTTTGTTCTCCTCTGCCCGCCGGCCGGGGCACGGTGCGGACAGCCCATGGTCTTCTTCCTGTGCCCGTGCCAGCTGTGTTGGAGCTTGCCCGCCTTCACCAAGTTCCACTTCAACAGAGTCCCCATGCACCTGAGGGGGAGCTGGTGACTCCGACTGGGTTGGCCCTAATGGCCGTTTGGGCTGATCGCTTTGTGCCACCAGCCAGATTCACCCCAGCATTGGTGGGTGTTGGGTTAGGACATCGTGAGCTGGATCGGCCAAATTTGGTGCGGCTAATCCTTGAGACCGCTGATCAAGACAGCACTGATCAAGAGTTAGCGGATGCTCCGCGATGGCAGTCGCTTGTGGTCCAGGAGGCATGGCTGGACGACGCCACGCCTGAGGATTTGGCGTTGCTCATGGAACGTTTGAGGGAGGCAGGGGCCGTTGATGTAGCAGCCCACCCCTTGGTGATGAAAAAAGGACGATGTGGCCATGGGGTGATCGCCCTGGTGGAGGAGGATGTGGCAGAACGGGTGCGGCAGGTCTGGTTCAACGCTGGCACCAGCATTGGAGTGCGGGAACGCCGTCAGGGCCGCTGGTTGCTTCCACGCCGAAGCGGATTGCTCGACACTCCTTGGGGCATGCTCCCCGCCAAGCAGGTCAAGCGCCCCGATGGGCGTTTAACGGTGAAGCCTGAGGCCGATGATTTGGAGTTGATGAGTCGCCGCACCGATTGTTCTGTGGCGGATTTGCGAGCGGCGGCGGTGGCGGCTCCATTCATCAGTGAAGCGGACTGGAGTTGGTGATGGGCAAGTGGCGGTCGCCAAAGTTGTGGATCACCCTGGCGAGCCTCACCTTGATTGGTGTGGCTCTTGTTCAGCAGAGTGCGCAATTGCGCCAGCAGAGCCTGGATAGCCAAGGCTGGTGGTGGTTGCTGCTTGGGCTTGGGCTCACTTGGCTGAGCATCCTGATTAATGGCCTCGCTTGGCGCGTGGTGTTGGGGTGGCTTGGTTCTTTGCCTGAGGACCTGGCGGTGGTGCCGTTGTTTGTTCGCAGCAATCTGCTGAAGTATTTGCCAGGGGGCATTTGGCACTTGGTGGAGCGTGTGCGGTTGCTGCGCCCTTCGATGGGAGGAGGTCCCGCTTTGGCCGGGGTCATCCTCGATCCTCTGCTGATTGTTGCGGCATCTGGTCTGATGCTGATGGCCGGTGGATGGCAGAACGGTCTGGTTTTGTTGGCTCCTATCCCGGCGTTGATGTTGCTGCCCCGCTGGCGAGAGCCAATCCTGCAGCGCTTGGAGCGTTCGAAAGCGGCGCAGCTTCAGATGGCTGGGGATCAGCCTCTCGAGATCGAGGGCAGTGGCCGCTCGGGATATCCGTGGTCGCCATTGGTTGCCGAGCTCACCTTTGTGGTGTGTCGCTTTTCGGGTTTCTTTTGTTGCGTTCAGGCCTTTAATTTGGCCCAGCCTGCGCCATCGCAGTGGTTAGCGGCCTTTGGTTTGGCCTACGCCGTTGGTTTGGTGGTGCCTGGTGCCCCCGGTGGGTTGGGTGTTTTCGAAGCCACCCTGCTGCTGCGTCTTGGTGGAGGTGTGGCGGAAGCTCCTCTGCTAGCGGTGGTGCTCAGTTATCGACTGATTTCGACGCTGGCTGATGTTGTAGCGGTTGGATCCTTTCGTGCTGATCGCTCAATCGCTGGTTGGCTGGCCCGGCGGAATTAATCCGGGATTGATCTGTTGTTGGAGCTTTGATCAAGGGTGGGGACCAGCGCCATGGATGCCATCAATCCCAAGACCAAGATCATCAGCGCCGGGAGTAAGGCTTCGGCCAATCGCTCGTCACTCGCGTATTGGTACACCCGCACGGAAAGGGTGTCGAAGTCAAAGGGACGCAGCGCGAAGGTGAGCGGTAGTTCCTTCACGGTGTCGACAAAAACCAGTAGGAGTCCGACGGTCATGGGTCCGCGTAGAAGTGGCAAATGAATGCGGCGTAGCACCTGCTGCCAATCGAAGCCCATTCCTGTGGCGGCTTCATCAAGGCTGGGACTGATGCGTTCCAAGGCTGCATCGAGACCGCTTTTGGCGACGGCCAAAAAGCGGTCGCTGTAGCCCCAAAGCAATAGGGCTAGTGGTGCGATTTGCCAGGGTGCTCCGGTGAGCAGAAGCGCGAGAGCTAACACCGTTCCAGGGATGGCGTAGCCCATGCCCGCCAGAAATGTCAGGCTGCGCAACCAGGGTGCAGTGGTCCAGCGCTTGGCAATCGCTAGCAACACTGCTGCACTGACGGCAAGAAGTGCGGCTGCTAACGCCAGAAGCAGGCTGCGCAGGCTGAGTTGGAGCAGGTCGTTGGTGAAGTTGTTTTGGAGTTGATCCAAATTGGTGAGCGCCCAAAACAAGGGTGTTCCCAGGCTCAGTAGCGGAGGGATGGCAGCGAGTAATTGGGCCGTAAGGGCACGGCTGCCTTGCAAGGGCCAAGCCGTGGCATCGCCACCAGCAACGCCATCACTCCAGCGGCGGCTGCGGTTTCGCAGTCGCCGTTCGCCGATCACCAGACTCAGCACAATCACCAGGGTGATCAGAGCAAGGCTGATCGCACCGGTGGGATTGCCATCGGCTTGCCAGGCTTCGAGGATCCCCGCCGACAGACTTGGGATGCCGAGGAGTTGAACAGCACCCAATTCATTCACAATTTCCATGCCCATCAAGGCCACTCCAGCGCCAATCGCTGGTATGGCGATGGGAAGTGCAACCCTGCGGAATGCGGCCCAAGGACCCACCCCCAAACTGCGGCAGGCCTCCAGCTGCCGCCGTCCACTCATGGCAAAGCTTTCCGTGCTGAGGAGAAAAACATAGGGATAGGTCGCTAGTGCCATAACCACGACTCCCCAGCCCAGGCCATGGATGTGCCAACCTTGGCGACTGCCAAGGTCGACCAGGGTGGCCGAGAGGAGATAAGCCGGTGTCGCCAAAGGGATGAGCTGCGCAATGCGAAGCCATCGCCGTCCAGGGAAGCGGCAGTTGATCAGGAGCCAGCCGTTGGCTGTACCGATGACGGTGCCAATGAGGGCGCTTCCGAGGAGCAATGAAAGAGTCCCGCGGATTTGACGACCTCCGTCAGGCCCTAGGGTCCCTAACCCATTCAGTAGGCCTCGCAACCCTTCTCCAATCAGATTGAATAGCGGCCAAATTGCGAGTATGGCCAGAGCGGCGGCTAATCCAGCCAGGACTTTCCGGCTCATGGCTCTGTGAGGCTGTTGTGGGGTCTGAGGGCCGATTCGGCGTCGATTTTCATCTCATGCGTTTAAACAGACGTTGGATAGCTCCCACTCAGGCTTGGCGGAAGGTTTGGCTTACCCCGCTTTTATTCGCCGCGATAGATAAAAAAAAGCCCCACCGAAGTGGGGAGTATCAGAATTGCTCGGCGTGTGCGCACTAACGCTGGTTTCGACGGACTGGGATCGGCACCAAAACAGGTTGTCTTAAGCCACCACCACTGTTGTCATCATCTGAGTCCGCCAAAAGCCACAACAGAAAGCTTGTAACCAAAAGGAGCGAAACAAGGACGAAGGGCTCAGCCATCAAGGTGTCTTGCATGCGCTCATATTAGTCGAGTTTTTTGGCTTGTGCCTGTTCAGGACAAACCTTGTCCAGCATCCTTGGCTACACAGGCTTGCAATTGTTGGCGCAAGCGAGCGTGGTCGAGGTCCCGGCCGATCAAAACGAGTTGGTTTTTGCGATCACCGGTCCA
>Ga0209251_1001257_pt1 | contig 20137 bp, 16 predicted proteins | sample SaaInlV_100m_DNA_6_FD_184665 | JGI IMG/M metagenome (GOLD analysis project Ga0209251, IMG submission 184665) | Marine microbial communities from expanding oxygen minimum zones in the Saanich Inlet - Saanich Inlet SI073_LV_10m_DNA (SPAdes) (version 2) | ecosystem: Environmental > Aquatic > Marine... | reverse complement strand
ACTTTTGTTTCGTAATTTTTCTTGTTAATCTCGCTGTCTGATCGAACTGAGAACATAGCATATTTCCAAGTGTTTAGAAAAGAAAATACCTGTTGAATGACCTCTTGCCGTTGTTCCTCTGTTTCCAAGACATTGAGTACGAAGTTACAGACAACAAGTTGGAATTTGCCTTTGGGATACTCGGAACGATCTTCAAATCCTTCACGAGGATAGGGATCGTAAGACACGCCTTCGTAAGATAAGTCTAAGGCATATTCGCGGTCTTCATCAGGATCAAAATACTCACTTATCAGCTGTGCATCGAAACTCTTCCCAGCGCCGAAATCGAGGACCCGACAATCACCTAGAAAGATTGCAGATGTCAACAAGTCCTGTGGCCCGTTTTCCAATAAGAAACGAGTTGGCATGGTCATTTTGGGGTTGCCATCGCGACCCATTCGATTGATTGCTGTTTTTTCTGGTGCAAATCTCATTGAGTCACGCTCCTTATCTTCACACCACTATGGTCGGTTTTCTTACTCTTTCGCAAGTCATGGAGGTAGTCCACCCACTGCCAAGCCTGAGAATGAGCAAGCGCCAAGTCACAACGAAAAGCACTCAGTTTCCCTTTATTCATGCGTTCAAAGGTTGCTGACCATGGCTGGTGTTGCCCGAGATCTGTGAGGTTGTACCGCTCACACAATTCGACGAACTATTTGCGTTCGTAAGCCTTCGTCCATGGCGAAATTTCATTGCCGTACCATCCGTCTTCAATCGTTGGAGCGAGTTTGAACAACAACTCGAAGAAATGTCACCGTGGATGGCAGACGTGTTTTCGTTGGGACAACCTGTGTTCCAAGATGAAGCGTTGGAACCCGTTTTCTTGGATGCCATGGGCAACCTCGCTGCACATGACGAACTGGTCCCCGCTCCCATGAGAGAGGACCCAGCAGGAAACGCTCAACCTCTCGATTTAGCGGGGACTATCCGAACGGCTAGAATTAGAGTCCCCGCTCCCAGACTTGAACTGGGGACACCCTGATGTCTGCTGAGACGTTTGTTTTTACACAACTACAGTCAGGTGCTCTACCAACTGAGCTAAGCGAGGTATTCTGTCGCACTTGCCTCCACTACTTAACCCTCATCAATCGCAAGAACGGTGGCGTTGGTGAAAATCATGCGAATTTCGCCGTTTTTCCACGGTCGAATGCGTACCTTATCAAGGGTTGAGGGTCAAGGACAAAACAGGTGCTTTGGTGTGCGAATTCCACTTGCAAAATCGACCTCTCAAACCTCACGGGTATGGTCGCGGTTAAGTAGGGAAAGAGTAGGCTGTGGAAATCAGGATGTGTAGGGATGGGACCCACAGGTACGCCAAGTTCAGGAGCTGAGAATCGAGCCCTCGCCGATATGGTCAGTCAGATGGCCAAATCAGCGGTGAATCGCGGCGCTACGGCCTTGATGGACGATGAAGTCGGAACCCTTGGCGTCCCGAATCCACGAATCCTCATCGTTGGTTGCGGTGGCTCAGGAAACAACACCCTCAACAGAATCACCCACCTTGGCGTTGAAGGCGCTGTCACCGTTGCAATCAACACCGATAAGCAACACCTCGATCACACCCGTGCGCTCCAGAAACTCCTGGTTGGGCGACACATCACCCGAGGTCTTGGTGCTGGAGGCGACCCATCCACTGGTCGACGCTGTGCTGAGGCTGGGCGGGAAATGATTCGACGCATCGTGACCGGTGCCGATTTAGTGTTCATCGCAAGTGGACTTGGTGGCGGCTCTGGAACTGGCATCTGCCCAATTGTTGCCGAAGAAGCAAAGGCCGCTGGAGCCTTGGTGGTCGGTATTGTCACCACCCCATTCCATGTCGAGCGCCGTCAACGAATGGCAAGAGCGCTCGAAGGATTGGAGTCGCTTCGACGAACGGCAGACGCTGTGTTGGTGCTTGACAACAACCGGTTGTTGCATTATGTGCCACACCTCCCACTCGACGAAGCGTTCTCAATCATGGACCAACTCGTTGCTGAAATCGTCAAAGGCATTGTGGAAACCATCACCTTGCCATCGCTCATCAACCTCGATTTCGCTGACGTCCGCGCCATCATGGCCAACGGTGGCGTCACCATGATGCTCTACGGTGAATCAGACCGTGGCCCACAAGAAGTGGTCCATGAAGCCCTGAACCACCCGCTGCTCGATGTCGATATCTCTGGCGCAACGGGCGTTTTGATTCACGTCACGGGCGGCCGCTACATGACGCTCGAAACTGCATCTCAAGTCGTTGATTTGCTCACCAGCAAGGTCAGTGAAGAGGCCAACGTGATTTGGGGCGCTCGTCAAGACGCTGGCTTTGGTGACACCATCAAGGTCATGGCCATCATCACCGGTGTCGGGGGCACAGATCTGCGCTCGCCGCAAATGACGCCTGACGTGCTCGGAGACGCATTACGCCTAACCCAAAATCGGAACCCACAAAACGGTCCTCTCGGCTTCCAGCGCTTCGATTGAAGCCTCCTTTGGCCCCTCAAATTGATTGGGTCATCCCTTCGTAAGCGTCAAATGGGGGTAGCATCCCATCTCAACCATGCGAGGCAAGGCCTTTCTCTGCTTACTTGTGGTTGCACTGCTCATGACGCCTGTTCAGGCTGGCGATGTCAGTGCTATGCAGCAACAACCTGCTGAAGATCCAAAGCAACCGAACGCCAACAACACCACGATGTACATCTGGGCAAACGGAATGTCCGCCTATTGGACCCACTTCAACACAAACGATACTGAATCGGTTGCTGAGAACGAATTGATGGAAGACAAGGACAACGGTGTTATCTCGATTAAGTATCGATTCACCATGGACCCAAGCCTCGACAAGCGCCTGCAAATGACCGAGGGCGGCGAGATGCGCGGCAACTTCCAGGTGTACTTCGAAGGCGACCAAACAAACGGCGACAACAACGGACCGTGCCAATCGGATTGCGAATTCCTCAACATCACTGTTTTCCGCGGTGCAAACAAGGTGTACCAGCACACTGAGCAACCTTGGCCTGCTGGCAACTGGAAGAACATCGTCTTCTCCCACACCCTCACCGAAGAAGGTGGAAACTTGCTTTGGGATGGCACCAATGACAATCCAATCATCGAAGTCACCATGAAAGTGAAAGGTGATTATCAAGAGAGCAACGTCGTATTCGCAAGTGGAGACGCAGCAGCGTTTGGAATCAAACTTGGTGAAGAAGCACGTCTCGAACTCCCAGTTGATCCATCAACATGGGAAGAAGCCTTCCAAGCCGGTGAAGACGGCATGGCGGACAGCGAAGACACACCAGGATTCACCCTCGTTGTGGCCTCCGCTGCAATCGGAATGGCGATGTTCATCAACGCTTCAAAGGACGAAGAGCCTGAAGCGTGATTCAGCGCATGGCTTGAATCGCTGAAGCAATGGCTTCAGTGGTCAGTTCAACCGCCTGTTGTTCACCACTGCTCAATGACTTCACCATCGCTTGACCTGCTTCCAAGTCCTTTGGACCAATCACAACGGTGAACGCAGCACCTGAGGAATTGGCCCACTTCATCGCTTTGCCAATCTTCCTTCCACGCAGTTCGAGATCAACCCGTTCACCAGCGTTTCGAAGGCCTGCCACAAGTGGAAGCACGTGGTTGACATCAATGCCAAATGGAATCACCGCAATGGTGCCAAGCGGATCGAGTTCACCAGGAACCACTTCGGCTCGACCTGCTGCTTCTGCTTGAGCTTCGAGCGCCAACAGCACGCGGTCGAACCCAAGACCAAACCCACACGATGGGTCGAGGTCAGGCAGACCAAACAGATGCAGCAATTTGTAGGAACCACCGCCAAGCACTTGCCCTTCGCCGCCCATTGCTGGAACCTTGACTTCGAACACCATGCCGGTGTAGTAATCCAACCCTCGAGCGACCGTCAAATCAACAGCGAGTGAAGGAGGGGTTGGCGCCAAGTGCGCCACGGCATCCAGCGTCGTTTGGAGTTCATCCAATGCTTCGAGGGAGACACCGGTAAGGGATGAAAGGATTTCACGCGCTGGTCCAAGCGTTTCTGCCCCGCCTTCCAAATCAGCGAGCGCACGCAACGGTGCAGTGTGAACTGGGTCGATGCCGTTTGCTTCAAACAAGGCTGCTAAGCCAGCGTCATCGCCCTTATCGAGGAAGCGCATGGCGCCAGCAACCGGTGGTTCACTGGCACCTTCTGGTGTTTCTGAAGAAAGACCGAGTCCAGTGAGCGCTCCTTTGAGAATCCCAACGTGACCGATGCGAATTTCCCAATCGGTGAGCCCGCAAGCATCGAGCATGTCGATCGCCAACGCAATGACTTCGGCTTCGGCCAGTGGTCCTGAAGCGCCAATCAATTCCACACCGTATTGGAAGAATTCACGGTAGCGACCTTTCTTGAATTCTTCATAGCGATAGCATTGACCGTAATAGGACAGGCGCAAGGGCTTCGTATCATTGCGCATTTCTTCTGCAATCATTCGCATGACAGGAGCAGTCAGTTCTGGCCGAAGGGTGAGCGGACGCCCTCCTTTGTCCTCAAAGGCGTACAATTGGCTGATGACGCCGGGCCCAGATTTGGCAGTGAACAAATCCAGCGACTCGAAGACAGGTGTTTGCACTCGCTTGAAGCCGTGACGGCGGGAGCGCTCTTCCAAGAGTTGCTCGAACGCAAGGCGGCGCGCCATCACCTGCGGGGTGAAGTCGCGAGTACCACGTGGGCGTTGCACCATGCCTCATGCCACTCGCTAACCGTTCATCACCCCTTCGCTTTGAATGAAGGTGAAAGGGCGTGTTCATTCCTCTTCATCTGGAATGGAGGTCCACTCAACATCCCATTCATTGGGATCGTTTTCTTGCTGTTCGTGTTCCCATTGAATCACATCCTCGTGATCGGGTGCAGGTGGCGTCACAGCACCCCCAAGGGAATCCAAATCTGGTGCATCAGGGAGGTCCGCAGTCGCCAAAGCGCCAAGATCTGGTGCTCCGGGTAATTCGGGATGTGGTGTCTCTTCAACGGCGTCGGCCTTGGCGAGCTGGTCGAGTTTTTCCACCAGTGCCCAATCTGGCTCACTCACTTCACCCGCCGGTGCAGCAACGACGCCGAGGTCTTGACGTACGTCGACGGGGGCCGATGCCAGCAGCACATCTCGGTCGTCTTCGACATCGAGTTCTGCTTCATCGAGATGGGTGGCTTCCTTTGGCGCTTCCACGCTGCCTTCGAAGGATGCATGGCTCGCTTCTGTGGTGGCTACGGCCACGGTGCCGAAGGCTTCCAAAGCGTTGTTGAGCGTACCAACGGCCGGAGGCTGCGCACGTTGAGTCTGCTCTGCCTTTTTTCGCAGATAGAGGGCTTGCTCTTCCATCTGGGCTTTTTCTTCTGCCATCTGAGCTTCGACAGCGCGCCACATTGCTTGCTCTTCTTTTTTCTTGGCGAGTTCTTCTTCCCGTTCCAATTGAGCCTCGCTTGGCTGATCGTAGCGTCGCCAAAACCACCACACGATGAAAATGAACAATCCAGAGACTAGAAAGCCTGTAATGAGGGTTTGAACGAGGTCTTCCACCCGTGTCACGTCCTTTCGTCAAGCGCTAGCTTATGCATTCAGGTGTTCAAAACCAGGTGCTACATCGCCACGGGCAACAACCAAGTCGTCGTCGCCACCAGGCAAGGAACTGATGTCGACATCTGCACCTTCTGGGATGTTACGGTACAACGGGCGTTGCACGAGGAACTTGTTGAATGAGATGAACAAGGCCGCAATGACCCCCCAGAACAAGAGAATGATCGAGAGACCCTTTGGGTTGGCTGGGTCCCACACATCTGGTGTGTTCGCAATCATGTCTGCGAAGTAGGAAATCATCAGAACGGAGAACAGGATTGGGAACGCCAAGTACATCAGCAAATCCCACCATCGTCCAACTTCCATGTCGTTGTCACCCGTGTTGATGAAATCATCACGGAAAGCGGAGACACCGTAGCCGAGGTAGCCTTTGAACCCGGGCGGAGCGACGCCTGCTTCAACACCAGACTTCCAGCGGAGGTAGCCGTACTTCCAGATGGAGAAAGCGATGAACAAACCAGAGAACATCAAGCCATAGCCCCAAATGTGGTCTTGTACTTCCAAGAATTCAGGGAATGCAACGCCTTCACCGTCGAGTTTGATCCACATGATGGCGGATGGAATACCGAACAAGAACAGGGCTGCGCCAGTGAGCGCAACTGACTTCTCTCGGTTGTAGCCGTGGTCAACAAAGTTACGAACGCACAATTCAACGGTCGAAATCATCGATGTCATCGCAGCAAAGGACAGCGCAAGGAAGAACCCTGCCATCATGAACAACGGGCCGATCGGCGCGAACGGTGCTTTGGCAAACACTTCTGGCAGCGCCAAGAACGTGATTGCAGAGGAGCCACCGGTGACGGTTGCCAACGGGTCTGGGCTCACTGCAAAGATTGCAGAGAGCACAGCAAGACCGGCAATGATGGAGACGCTGTTGTTAGCAAGACCCATCGTGAATGCGTTGAGGACCGTGTCCTCGTCTTTGCTCATGTAGACTGCATAGGTGATGCACATGCCCATTCCAGCAGAACAGGACCACGCAGATTGCGATAATCCATTGATCCATACTTCTGGGTCTTTCAGCATCTCAAAGTCAACGGTGAACATGAACATGGCACCGTCGAGGCTGCCGTCTTCCATGTCCATCCATAGAGAGAGGAACAAGGTGAGGAAGAGCAGAGCAAACAGGGAAATCATCAGGTAAAAGTTGACCTTTTCAATCGCTTTTGCGCCCTTCCAAATCGCAGCCAATGTCAAACAAATGACAAGGAATTGGAAGAAAATAACTTGACCTGGTGACTGCAAGAATGCGTTCCAAACTTCAGTGGTGTCAACACCTTCACCAGTGAGCGCACCGCTGATTCCGAGTTGGAAGTACTTGATGGTCCATCCAGATACAACTGCGTAATAGAAACCGATCGCAGTTGAAATCCATGCTGTCCACAGACCCATCCATGCAAATTTCTTCCCTGCGAAAATTCGGAAGGTACCAATCGTACCAGTTCGGCTTCGCTTCCCCATTGCATATTCAGCAATGACGAGCGGAATGGACCATGCAAACAAGAAAATCAACCAAGGAACGAGGAACGTTCCACCGCCATTCGCACCCACCATACGCGGGAACCGCCAGATGTTTCCAGTTCCGATTGCGGCACCAATCGATGCAAAAATGAGGCCCATTCGGCCGTTGAATTGGTCAGATTTTTCTTCTTCACTCAATCAAAACCCTCCTCAAGATTTCGCTTCTTCTTCAAGAAGAGCGTCTGCTATGTCAAATGCCTCTTCGTCATCCGACAGCATCATTCGCAAGCAGATTGCGAGGCCACCCCACACAAAGGAAGCGGTAAGACCGAACATGAAGAACGAGCCAAACAAGCTGCCGTAAGCCGCCCGGTACGAGAGGTCAAGTTCGTAGTAGGGAAGGTTGTTGGGATACTGGTACAAGTCTGCTCCAGAGAGCGTGGAAACCGTGGCCTTGTAATGCAATTTACCCGTTGCAGTCTCCGAAATCGGGACCATGCCCCGCAGGATTGTACCGTTGCCGTTCGACACGGAACAGGTTTCGCCTTCGACCGCCATCACCGGCACAGATTCCCAAGCAGTGGTCGCCCATTCTCGTGGACCATAGTCGCTTTGCAAGCGACTTGGTTTGACGGTTCGCCATTCAATCATCGAGTTGGATTCACTGTACGGGAAAGCATTGGAAACGCACAAATCGATTGGGATATCACCCTCAGGTGGGATCTCCACCTTGTCATCAGACTTGAGGTAATTTTGTTGAGAGATGTTGGCGATTGCTAAGTCAGCACGCTCACGTGGACTGTCTGCAATCTCTGCGATGTAGAAGCCGGTTCCCAAGTTGCGGACCGCAATGTGGTCAATGTCGTCTTCGTGCTGGTGGAACGCCGTTCCGATTTCAGAAGTGTAGCAGTATGCGCCGTGAACACCATAATGCCAATCACAGAAATCACCCGAGGTTGGGTAGAGATCCGAGGATTGGAGGTTGGCGTACTGAGTCATGTCCGCCATTTGTTGTCCATGGTACTTGAGTTGCTCATGGTCAGGGCTTTGGCAGTTTGTGCAGTGGCCCCACGGGTAGAGAATCAATTCCGAGAAGGAGTGGTGGGTAATGGTCGCTTTGAATTCGCTTGCACCGTCACCAGTGTCGTCGTTCATCTCGGTCAGGTCTTGAATGAACTTGGTTTCTGGTTCGGAGTTGCCGCCCCACCAGTCTTCATCGGTGAGGCCATCTCCATCATCGTCCTTACCATCAACGTGGTCTTCATTGACACATTCTGGAGTCGGCGCTCCTACACAATCGCCGTCATTGTCGGTGTTGTCGACAGGACCATTGTACACATCGTTATTTTGGCCTGCATAACATGCACCAGGGAACAGTGGGCCAGTTGCACCCAAAGGTGCCCCCCACTCAAATTGATAGTTTCGATTGAGGTCGACGCCGTCACATCCTTCATCAACTGATTCATCCAAATCAGGAATCGGCGTAACGCCTGTCACGGTGTTGTCACGGAGGTTCTTTCTCCAACCAGCCGCCGAGCAATCCCAAGGGTCTTCTCCGGGGCATTGGCCTGGCATGTAGACATCACGATCGTAGATGTTGCCATCCGTGTTCAGCATTGGAATGAGATAGATTTCACGGGAGTTGACAAGATCGGTGATAAACTGCTCAGAGTAGTCTTCATCGACGCCAAGGTCGCCAGGGCCACACGGTGTACCATCGCCGTTGGAATCTTGGAACGAGGGGTCCAATCCAAGGCAATCGCCGTCGTCATCAAGAGCCCCGTCACCATTTGCATCGCCCCACGGATCTTCGTCAACTTCGCCATCACCATCGTTGTCGTAACCGATGTTGTCGTAGGAAAAGGCGATGACTTCCATTTGCATGAGAGCAACAGTGTAGGACATCCACTCACGTGCGTGGTGGTTGCCCACAATCATCACATCGTGGCGGTCGTCGTAGTTGCCGGTGTCGCCAACGAAGGGGTTGTAGTCTCCATCTTGGACATCGCCGGTGATTTTCAACCATGGTGATGCATGGCCGTAATACCATCCTTCGTAGGCATCAGCTGAGACTTCTTCGCCCCGATCGTTGGTACCACCGTTCATGCCTTCATGGAATTGGAAGATGTCTGGATTGTCTTCAGCGAGGCGAAGCATTCGTGTCTTCATGGTGTCATAGGTGTGGTATTCCTTGAATTGCAGAATACGATCATCTGCAGAGGCCCACGGGAAAATCATGTTGTTGTAATCATCCGACCATATGTCCTCTGGAGCGTACCCTGTTGCCTCATCTTGTGCCACGCCGGCGTTGGCGATGGGGGCAAAAAGGGACAACAAAAGTGGGAGCACAATGAGGACTCCAAAAGACGGGCGGGTGCGCAGAACCTTGCCATTTTGCATCATGGTATCGCTTCACCCAAACCGCTCCACTTCTTGAAGCGTTCGCGTTGCCGCTATGTCCCCGTAGGGGACGAAACCCATGCAAAACAACCAAAGCAAGCAGGTTGTAGCATGACCATGAGTGGAATCTTACACCCTGCTGAAGGCTCGTTCTGGGCCGAAGAATTGTTGTTCACCAACAACGCAACAGTCGTGCTGTTGTTGAGCATCCTCGTCATTGCAATCATCACCCGCATTGGCGTGATGGCCCTCGCCCCTCGCATGTTGAGGAAGATTGTCAAATCCGACTCGATTCAGACCAAGACCATTCGAGATTCAGACAAGGCCCTCGGTACCGCCGCTGGCGCTGGAGTGGCGTTGTTTTTACTCAACACGCTCATCGAGATGATGGAAGAGACCGTCACCAGCATTGACTTGCCTGATGTCGCCATCCAAGTGGTTCCCAACATCCTGCAATTCATCTTTGCAATTTCCCTTGTGGTGTGGGCGTTCCGCTTGGTGTCCATTGTCCAAGATGTCGTGGGCTTGCTTGACAATGATGATGAATTGGATGGCTCGGAGCGAACGTTGATTTCTGCCGTTGAAAGCATGCTTCGATTCGCCATTGTCTTCATCGGTTCGGTCTTCGTTGCTGACGCTCTTGGATTCAACTTGACATCGCTTGTTGCAGGTCTTGGAATCTCTGGACTGGCGCTTGCTTTGGCTGCAAAGGACACCATCTCCAACCTGTTCGGGGCAACCACGGTGTTGCTCGACCGACCGTTCAAGATTGGCGACTGGATCATTGTTGATGCCGTTGAAGGGGAAGTGGTTGAAATCAGCCTCCGAACCACCCTTGTTCGAACCGCTGCTGATACCATCGTGACGGTGCCAAACGCTAACTTGGTCAACACGCCTGTCGAAAACTTCGGCAAGCGACGCTGGCGACGATGGCAAACCACGCTTCACCTCGACCTCAATTCCGATCCTGCAAAGGTCTCGAACTTCTGTGAGAAGGTCATGGCTTCCATCGAAGAAAGCCCGGTCACCGTCAAACCTGAATCCTCTTGGTGCCAGGTCAGCATGCTCACTGCGACCTCTTTGGACATCTCCGTCAACCTCTACTGGGACGTCGCCGGCGGCGCTCCAGAACGCAAAGCCAAGGAAGACTTGGTGTTGGGCATCATGCAGTTGGCGAAAGACAACGACCTCTCGTTCTACGACCCACGCATGGTTCAAGCGTCCTAATACGGCAACGGATCTTTCGCCCAATACATGCGATTGGTAACGCCTGCGAATGCGATGCTCCCCGCAGCGAGAAGCCAAGATTGCATTGATGTAAACGTGCCCCAATCGTTGCCAACATACGCAACGATCACGCCAGTGAGACCGACCCAAAATCCGGACTTCCACATTCGAAGTGTGCCCAACCTTGCTTGCAGCCGAGAGACTTCTCCCAACCAGTCAAGGCTGTCCTGTTCAAGATCAGCGTCGCCATAGGTGCGAGCGTGGAGAAGCTGCTCCAACACAGCGTTGTACCGCCACACCCACGCGCCACCCAACGCTGTCGAGAGGGCTTTTCCTTTCGACCACGTCTTTGGGGCAGCATTGCTCCATGACTCAAGCAACGCCTTGCGGTGAGATTCGTCCAACGGTTGACGGCGAGCGAATTGGCGCTCAAACCGCATCAACGACGCAAGCGACGGCAAGCGTTCAGGTTGACAGACCAAAGCATCAGCAAGGCTCCGAGGCATGGCCACCCAATGTGGTCCGCCCTCACTGTTCGCCAAATGATTCAGGTCCAAATGGAGGTGGGGCAAGCCAACCGTGGCTTGGGTGTGAGGGGCTCGCCACAGGGTGCGGGGTTTCAATTCGTCTTCCATCGCCTTCAATCGATCGTTCCACAACCGTTCAGTGTTCGGCGTTTCAAACGGCACCATTGATCCGTGAAGCCGACCAATGGAGGCGGCGAGGGCGTTCATGCCTTCAAGATCGGTTGGCGGTGGTGACGATTCAAACAATGGATAGAGCAACACTCGATCGTGGCCTCCTGCTGTCCATCCACCGATTGGAAGCACAATGGATTGGTCTTTGAGGGCCTCGCTCCAAGGCTCGTACCGTGCTAAGCGAGACGTGTCTTCGCCAACCAAGAGCGGTGAGATCCTGGCCAGATAGGCATCATCGATGCGCAGCATCAAGCCGTATGCATCTTCTCCAACCAGTTCAACCGATGCAACCCCTTTGGGCCACTGGCCCCAATGAGTGCCATTACCGGGTGGCGTTTGCCACCATGCGACAGAATGGACTTCGGAAATGTCCCACATCTGAACGCGGCCGAGCGATGTGCGAAGTTCACCTGCTTCTCGGGCTTCCTTCATGGATTGCTGAGCAATCCCTGATGGCCACCAAACAGGCTCCTCCATGACCTTGCCAAGCGGTGAGGGTTCTCAAGCGTGCCGTTCTCCAAGAATCACTGATTTCATCCGCGACTTGAGTTCTGCATAATTCAGAGTTGCTTCAATGCATTGAGTGTTGATTTCTGTGACGATGTCCTCGGCGCTCCCAAATACCAGAGCGGTATTCTCGCATGCCTCCAACGCCAATTTAGAAGGGAGTGAATGGCACACAGGCAAACAAATGTAAGAGCATGTGCCTTTCATGGCCTCAATCGCTTCAGCTATCTTTGCAGTTTCCAAATATGGCCCTTCCCCTTCACTCCCATCGCTCAAAAACGCTTCATGCCCATCATGATCACCATGGCCCACGTGAATCCATGCAAACGGGGCCTCGTCGCTCCCCAACAACCCTTCAGTGATTGTTTCACTAAATTTCACCACCATGTCATCAAAATGCTGAAACGGATCATCGCCTGTTTCCATGCCTGCTAAAATGGCGTTGCCCAGGTGAACGAAACGCAACTCTGCACATGTGCTGAGAAGATGAAGCACGATGTGATGAACACCTCCTTTCCAAGAAAAAAGGTCGGCTATGGATTCAACCGACGCCTCGAGACCTGTTACGAGGAATCGTGTTTGTCGCAAGGGCTGGTGCTTGGTGTACCACGCATTGACCTTCAATCGGTTTTCGTTTTCGGGGGTGTGTCTCTTCGGTGTCATGCAATCATTTCCATTACCACTCACAGTTCCCTGTGAACGCTACAGCGCAGCATAAGTGGCACGGGTTTAAAAATGCATTGGTTCGTCCAAGGCCCCCTCATTCGAAGCCCAAACGCATCACTGCGTGCTATTTTTTTATTAAAAAATTAATAATAAGAATTGTACATGCTTATGAAAATTAATGCCAGAAAATAAATTCTATTTTTCGAATATCCGATTAAAATAACATACCGTTCCATTCTCTAAAAGAAGGCTTAATTGCAAATGAACGGAGTGGTTAATTTACCATTTTATTTGTTGAAGTTTGAAGCGATGAAATGAAACACCATGCCTTCTTGGAAGGGTCGAGGGTGAACATGGGTATTTCTGAACGCATGGGCGATGTCCTCGGTTTGGCCGTGGAATCCAAACTCATGCGAGAGATTGCTGAGCACCCGGTCAACGTCAAGCACTTGGCGATCATCATGGACGGAAACCGTCGCTTTGCTTGGAAGAGCAACATCGCCACCGGCATCGGCCACCGCATCGGTAAGGAAAAACTCGAGAAGGTGCTCGATTGGGTGCTCGACATCAACATTCCATGGTTGACGGTCTATGCACTTTCGACAGAAAACCTCAATCGCCCTGAGAAGGAACTCGCGGGGTTGTTCAAGCTCTACGTCGAGGGGTTACGAGACATTGCAGAAGACCCACGGATTCACGATAACAAGGTCCGAGTCCAAATCATTGGACGGCGAGAACTTCTCCCAAAGTCGGTCAACGATGCCATCGATTACGCTGAATCGAAAACGAAGGATTACGATGCCTTTGTGTTCACCGTTTGCCTTGCTTACGGCTCAAGAGAAGAAATGATTGACGCCATTCGTTCGATTGCCAGCGAACACGCAGCAGGCGATTTACCGCTTGATTCCATTGATGAGCAAGCCGTATCCGACCGACTCTACACAGGTGACATGCCCGATCCAGACCTTGTGATTCGTACAAGCGGTGAAGAACGAATTTCCAATTTCCTGTTGTGGCAAATGGCCTATTCTGAACTCTACTTCACCGATGTGTTCTGGCCTTCCTTCCAGAAGAAGGATTTGCTCAAAGCGGTTCGAACGTTCCAAGACCGACGACGACGATTCGGAGAGTGAAACCATGGTCGTGTGCGATGAGTGCAACGGTTGGCTGAACCCTGCGTTGGCTGCCGACTCGGCGGTTCGCAGGGGTGATGAAGTTCTGCTCATCCAACGAAAGTTCCCCCCCATGCAAGGTGCGTGGGCCTTTCCAGGTGGCTTTGTTGAACGGGATGAAGATCCAATGAAGGCCGCCCTTCGTGAACTGGAAGAAGAGACTGGTTTGGTTGGAACGGATGCAAAACTCCTGATGGTGATGGGGGATCCTGAACGCGACCCACGCAAGCACATCGTCTCAATCGTCTACGAAATTCAAGTGTCTGAAGACCAAACGCCGATGGCTGGTGATGATGCTCAAGACGCCCGGTTCTGGCCCATTGAGACCCTGCTTTCGGGTGAAGTCGAGTTTGCTGGTGACCACCTCACCATCCTCAAAAATTGGCTCAATCAATGAGGTTCGAGCCAAACCACTGCGCCAGTTGGCGGCGAGCATCAGGCCACGCTGCTGGCTCCAATGCTTCGGTCAAATGCAAGCCGGTCAGAAATTGGGCGTGCAGGTTGTGCCAAGCATCGCCTTCGCACGCCTCAGTCCATCGGAACAAGGGGTAGCCTTCGTCTTGCAAACGATTGAGGAATCCTCGTTGGGCTGCGCTGATGAGCAAGGTTGGCACACCCAACAACGCTGCCTCGCTTGCGAGCGTGACCGACTGGGTGATGACGCCGTCATGGGCTGAAAGTTCCTGTACGAGCGACCAAGGATTGCCTTGAAACCCACCTTCATCGGCATTGGTGATCAGCAGACCGTCGGTGATGTCTTCGGGCAGAGCGATCACCTCCCCTCCGTCATGAATGCCATCGCCATCGATCCGGCGAACGACCACGCGTGGGGGATTGCTGACAGCTGAAGGGCGCAAACTTGGCCGCAGGTGAACGTGCCCGTGCAACCCGTCGAGTCGGTGAACGGTTGCGTTGGTGATGCGATTAAGCAGGCCGCCATCGATGTTCGAATCCCAATGGGTCGGGAGGACATAATGAGTCGCTGCCTTCTGCGCCAAACTGTGTGCGATGTGGTTGATTTCGGTGTCGCTGATGTACCAGCGTTGCTTGATTGAAGACAGCCTGCGTTTCAGCATTGGCGAACGCCAAGCCATCAATTCAATCGCTGCTCCGATCGCTACAATGCGTTCAATCGGTTCGGATGAATCCGTGCAGCATTGTCGAAGAAAGGCGTGGCTGGAGCGCCAACGAGCAAGCGCAATGCGTCGCTTCTGTGGACCAACGGCTCGTTCGACCCAATGCGTTTGTCGGCGTGGAAGATGGCCATCGCCTTTGTCGAGCAAGGATTCAACTTCGGAGCGACGTGTGGCGATGATGACGTCGTTGCTTTGTCCTGAACGCAAGAAAGGGGCGAGCAGGCGAACATGCGCCGGATGGTCGAGCACCCAGCATGTTCGCATGGACTTACCTTAGGCCCCTCTGTTCTCAATGCATCGGTCATTTGCGAGAAGTTGATGGGGCGCTTCGGGCCACGCTGATTCATGGAAAAGACACGCATCGACCCGCCTGGCACCAAAAAATACGCTCCGTACTCTCCGGGCGTAATGGTTGGAAACACAATTTGGCTATCGGGCCAAATCGATGTCGATTCGGGCGATACCATCGAAGTTCAAACGCAAGGTGCACTCGACAAAGTCGATGCACTCCTCAGTGAGGCTGGCGCTAGCAAGCACGATGTGGTGTTCGCTCAAGTGCTGCTCAAGTCGATGGATTTCTACGCACCGATGAACGAAGTCTACAGCGCATGGGTTGATTCGATGGAGGTAATACCTGCACGCGCTGCTTTTGCTGTTGATGCGCTTCCTGCCGATGCGCTTGTCGAGATCGTGGTTCAAGCCATCCGTTCATGAGGTCGTTGAATGCCGGGCTCACCCTACCTCGATGAGCCACCTAAAGGCCTGATGACATGGCCGAGGTTGTTGAAAATCACCGTCCCCTTTGCGGTGGTTGGAATGTTTGCTGCGGTGTACGTGGATGCTGTGTTCCAAGTTCTGGCCGTGTTCACTGGTGTGTTGTTCATCACGGCTTTTGTGCGTCGTTGAATCCCATAGGCACCCTTGAAAGGGTCAAGCCAATCCACGAAGCATGGACGAGTGGCCTGTTCAATGCTTCAAAGCCTACGACATTCGCGGTCTTGCAAACGGCGATGGCTCAGGAGAATTGACCCCTGAATTCGCCTATCGACTTGGAAGAGCGATGGCCACCTACCTTGGTTGCGATGCTTTTGCTGTTGGTCGAGACATTCGTGATTCTTCCCCTGCGCTCACCCGTGAACTGATTCGAGGGCTTGTCGAGGGCGGTGTTGAAGTGCATGATTTGGGCATCGTTTCCACAGGTTGCGTCTACCACGCATGCTGGACTTTGCCTGTCGACGGTGGCGTGATGGTGACGGCAAGTCACTTGCCTATGCCAACCCATAACGGATTCAAAATGTGCCGTGGAACCCTGCCACTCGCTGGTGAAGAGATTCAAGAATTGAAAGACGTCTTCTTGGCTGGAGAATTCCGAGTTGGTGAAGGCACGGTTCGTGACACACCGCACTTGGACACCTACATTGACGCCATCATCGAATCGACTGGACCGATTGCCCGCCCAGTCAAGGTGGCTGTGGATTGTGGCAACGCTGTCCCTGGTCCTGCAATGACCAAGTTGCTCGACAAGATGGGTGTGGATCACGTTGATTTGTACTGCGATTGGGACGCCAGCGAACCAAACCACGGTGCTGATCCGACTCGACCAAAGAACATGGTTGACTTGGGCCAGGCCGTTGTTGAACATGGCTGTGAATTCGGACTTGGTGCCGATGGCGATGGCGACCGATTGGGTGCCGTCGATGAGACTGGCGCCTTCGTCTATCCTGATCGCTTGATTGCGCTGCTTGCTGACGATGTTGTTGGCACAGAGGAAGGAAAAGACCTGCTCATTTACGATGTCAAATGCTCGATGAACGTTGAGAAAGCGATTGTTGCAGCTGGTGGCAGACCAATGATGGCAAAGACTGGCCACTCGTTCATGAAGCGCGTGTTAGCAGCCCACCCAGATGCACTCATGGCCGCTGAAATGAGCGGTCACATCTTCATGGCTGACCGAGGATGGTACGGGTTTGATTGCTCACTCTACAACGCTGCTCGAATCATTGAGTTGTGGTCTCGCACCAACGGACTCGCGTTCAGTGAAGAATTGACCCGCTTGGCACCAAACTTGCCAACCACTGGCGAGGTCAAGGTGCCTTGCGCTGAAGACATGAAACTCGAAACGGTGGCTGCCATTCAGGGAGCCTTTGACGACTATGAATCCTCAACCATTGACGGCATTCGGGTTCGCTTCAATGACGACGCAACTGGTGAGCAAATCGGATGGTACTTGGCCCGAAAGTCAAACACTGAACCAATCCTTGTGATGCGCGTCGAGGCTGTCGATGATGCGGTGCTTACGTCGCTCTTGGCCTTGATTCAGCAACGAGTTTCACCAATCATCAACGTGGATGCATTGAACGCTTGAAGGTTCAATCAGGCTCAAACATCGGTGATTTCGATGAAGGGCGCAATGGTGTAATCGAAGACGATCAGTTCGACGACGTAGGAAACATCCTCGCCGTCATCGGTTCTTTGACAAGCAATTGGTGGGACTTGCCCGCCAGTGATCGCTGTTACCGATATTTCAACCATGTGATCTCCGAGTCCAGCACCCATTGAATCAATTTCCGAAATAATTTCTGCCTCAGTCAAGCCTGAAATTACCCCTGTCATGGAAGAATTATACCATTCTGCAGACACATCATGCGCTCCATTCCCACCATTGTTTTGCCCTTCGCCTGTGTTTGATATGTTAAGATGCGAGGCCGTTCCTGAGATGGTATCTGCTCCGTTACCACCAATGCAAGCGGCAGTTGAATCTTCATCTTCGCCGTATGAGAGAGTTAAGCGAACTCCTACAATGTTTAGTTCATCTGCCGAATCGATAGAATCGGTATTGAATGTTTCAGACCAGGTTTGACCGTCTGCAACATATTCTGTACCGGCATCAAGTTGAACAAAAGTCAATTCGCCAGAGACCTCGTAGTCTCGGACCCCACCTAAACCTGCAGCACCGTCAACGCCGCTTGCTGCAACGGAGAAGTACAATGGGAAAGCAATGAGGAAAAAGCCAATGCAAATGGCCGTGATTTGTGTATCACGGTCGGTTTTTAGGTCATCTAAGGTCCACATCTAGACTCGCCTCTATCCAATCGAGGGGGCTGGAACCTCTATGACTTTCGGTCAGTCGCTCGCTTCTGAATCGTCCTCATCGGGGTCACTTTTGCCTTGAACCAATGAGGGTTGTTCTCCCTCTTTGATGAAACGAGTCGCCACCATGAGGGTCACGATCAACAAGATGAAGGCGATGATCGGACAGATCCAATAGGCATCAAAGTCGAAGGTTGGTTCAGATTGTCGTTCCGGCACGAAATAGGGTTCGGCAGCGGTCTCATTACGAAGCGAAGGTATGCTGGAATCAAGGTCGGTTTCGAGGATTTCAATCATCAGCGTAAACGTCACCGGCGCCATTTTTCCGGTCACTTGAACGGTGTACATTGTCATGTTTTGTGGGATGATACCAGCCCCGCTGATGGTTCCGTTTGTGAATTCCATGCCAATCGGTAATTCTGGGGAAATCGTCCACACTGGGTCATCGTTCTCATCGAAGTAGAACAGCGGCGATAGCGGTCCAATCGACTCATTGACATCGAGCACAAAGATGGTCTCTGGATAGCGTGCGATGAAGAACGGTTGATCGATTGACAGGATGAAGGTCCCATTTGCCGAACCACCAGTGTTGTTGGCCCATACAGTGAACACCGTTTCTGAGAGGTTGGTTTTGGGCATACCGATGATCAGCCCGTTGATCAGTTCCATGCCTTCAGGAAGAGCTGGTTCAATAGCCCATGAAGCAGGCTGGCCCCCAGTAATGAGAGGGACGACATAGCCGGTTGACACACCACTGACAAGTTCCACAACACCAGCGGGGTATTCGATGATTGCAACCGGTTCGAGAACGGTCAAATTGAATTGAATGGTGACATTCCCACCGGTGTTATTTGCCCAAACGGTGTATGTAATCATGGTGCTGTTGACCATTGGTGTGCCATGAACGACTCCATCCACAAGTGAAACGCCGAGTGGCAGGGTTGGTTCAACCTCCCAAGTGGCGACAAATCCACCGCTGTTGTTGATTGTGAAATTCAATTCATCTTCACCACGGGTAAGGACAAACTCATTCATTTCAATCGAGAGGTTCGCTGGCGGTTCAAGCACGGTGATGGTAAGGGAAGTGTTCACGGAACCTCCGGTGTTTGTTGCTGTGATGGTGAAGATCGTTTCCGTCATGTTCACAAGCGGCGTGCCAGAAACTGTACCATTGACGAAGAGGAGTCCGTCTGGAAGGTCTGGACTGATGGACCATGTTTCAATAAATCCACCATCAGAAATCGAAGTCATATTCTCCATAGGCTCGTAGCGCATCAGTGTGATGTTGTCTGGCGTGAAGCCAATGATTGGAAGCGGTTCATTGACCGTGATGGTGATGTTGGCCACAGCAGAACCACCGCTGTGGTTCGCCCAAACAGTGTACACTGTCTGCGTCATGTTGACAGCAGGCGTTCCTGAGATCAGTCCGTTGTTGAACACCAAGCCTTCAGGCAATTCGGGTTCAATAGCCCATGAGGATGGAACGCCTCTCGTCAGGTTCGGCTCCAGGGTGAGCATGGCGAGGTCTCGTGTGAGCGTCAGGTTGGAAGGGTCGTAGGTGAGCACGCCCAACGGTTCGTTGATGGTGATGTTGATTGTGTGTGAAGAAGAACCGCCTGTGTTGGTGGCATACACTGTGTAGGTTGTTCGTGTCATGTTGACCTCAGGCGTTCCGGAGATTACACCGTCTGTGAAATTCAATCCAAGTGGCAGGGTGGGTACGATGGTCCAGTTGTTAACAACACCAGTGTATGTCGGTACAAGATCGATCATTGGATCATCACGGGTTAACGTCAAGTTCTCGGGTGAATACGAGAGATTTACAAGGTCGTCAACAATTGTGATGTTGATGTATGCTGTTGCATTTCCACCGGTGTTGGTCGCCGTAATGGTGAACATTGTACGTGTCAACAGTTGAGTTGGGGTTCCACTGAGCACACCCGTTGAGGTATCGAAAGACAAACCGCTTGGCTCTGATGGACTGATGACCCATGACACAAACTCACCAGAACCAGTGATGGTTGGTGCGAGCGGGAGGTCGATCGAAGCACTGTTGTTGGTCATGTTCAAGTCGTTTGGTGAGTAAGCAATCGTCGGAACTTCGTCAACAATTGTGATGTTGATGTACGCTGTCGCTTCTCCACCAGTGT
>Ga0209251_1001256_pt1 | contig 20147 bp, 13 predicted proteins | sample SaaInlV_100m_DNA_6_FD_184665 | JGI IMG/M metagenome (GOLD analysis project Ga0209251, IMG submission 184665) | Marine microbial communities from expanding oxygen minimum zones in the Saanich Inlet - Saanich Inlet SI073_LV_10m_DNA (SPAdes) (version 2) | ecosystem: Environmental > Aquatic > Marine... | reverse complement strand
AGGGCACTTGTTCCAAGTAATACGGTGAGGTGTCCACCTGCGGAGAAACCAAGAACCCCGATTTTCTCAGGGTCAAACCCACGCTCTTTGGCTGCCTGGCGTACCAAACGAACCGCCCGTTGCCCGTCCTGCCAAGCACTTTGATATATGGGTAGATCTATGGGCCTCGGTGTGCGGTAGGTAAGGCTCACGCAAACATACCCAAGATCGGTAAACTTCTTTGCCACGCGGTCGATCCACCGCCAGTCACAGCAGTTCTGATATCCTCCGCCGGAGATGAGCAACATACAGGCACCATTTTTCTCTGCCGGAGCATCGAACCATTCGAGGTAGGGCATGGTATGTTCCTCGCGTTTGAATCCTGGTTGTTTTACCTCTTTTGTAGTGGCAGCAATTTGCTGGGGTTGGAAATTGGGAATCTTGCCTTCCGGCCATAGCGATATGCGCTCTCCGGCACAGATGAGAGTAAATAGAAGAAAGCTGCAACTGAAAGTAAATTTATTTTTCATCGGACATATTGTATCGTTAGCCAGCAATTATTCTGACGGTAATTGCGGTTAGAGGGGATGTATGAATGTAGTATAAGCGAATTGTATTATCACGCTTATTTTTGAGTATCGTGGATTTCTAATTCGATTGATTTATCAATATCGGCCTGAAAGATTTTCTGAAATTCTTCGATCGATAATTTACCACCCGGGTAGAGCAGGGGAGAAGAATATTTACCCCCTATCCATTGAAGGTTACGAAGTTCCCGCTTGCCCGGCCAGGTTCCTCCGCTGAGGATAGTTTTCTCTTCGCCCGGAATCCTGTGCAATCCTGCCACAATTTGAAGCTCAGTAATACCCTGCCAACTTTTGGGACGATCCGAAATACCCGAGCCTCTTGGCTTTAAATCGGAAAGTTTGATGGTTACTGTTTGCCAATCCTCTGTTTTAGCAAGTGCTTTCACGCAATAGTAACCGCCTTTGGCTAAACCTGGATACGCACCCCAGTTGTTTACATCAAAGGCCATGAGGAAATAGCCACCCTGCGGATCTTTTACATCTATGCTCAGGGTAGCTCCATCAGGGCCACGCCATTTAGGGTCGGTTAGTTTTCGGGTTCCTGCAACGGCATGCTGGTGATTACCCCAACTTACTTGATACCAATCTCCCCAATCATCAAAACTATGCTGGATTATGCGATCTGGGCGGTCGATTGCTTTTACCCCTGCTTTCTTCAAGGCGGTTGGATCAATGATTGTTTCCCAACTGCTGACGAGAAAATTCTCGGGGGAGTTCCCCATATGCCGAGAACCTATCAACTGCTGTGGTTGTGGATATTCCACATTGGCCATCACAAATAGGGGCATATCGGTGCTCAAAATGGGCAGATGTGCTATCCAATTGTTCCGATGCTTAGCAGTCGCTGCACGGCGCCAGAAGCGTGTAAGGGAATGCGGGTTAATGCTGTAGAAAATCTGGACATTTTGAACCTGACCGACATCGTGCGGAGAGACTGAGGCAATGGGGATACCATTGGCTGTTTTTAGATTTACGGATAATTCTGGCCTCTTCGGGAAAGTACCTTTTCCTTTGAGAAAGACATCAAAGAATCGATAACGAGTGAAAGCGGATTTCGCGATGTGGCGATGGTTGAGGTGCGGAGAAATACTGAAGTGTACCAGTGAGGGGTCGGGGATGACTTTCCAGTTATAGTTTAAATCATCGTAGATACAGTTGAAGTCATTTTGTGGCGTTTGTCCAAGGATAGGGTATTTTAGATTTTTAAGTGATGCAGTCGTATCAATGGTGGAGGAATATAACCTGTCACCAACTCGACGGTCCGAGGATGCTCCTGGTCGGGCAATATTTTCTGCCTGAGATATGCCTGCTCCACCGCAAGAGGGGACCGCTGCCTTGATTCGGTTGTCAAGGCCGGCCACCTGTCCGGTAATCGTACCTCCCATGGAATGTCCGTAGACTCCCAATTTATCCCTATCCACAATGGGTTGCTGTTCGAGAAAGGTCAGACCTCGGCGAGTAGCGAGAGTAAGGATAAACCAATTATTGTTTCGCGGGCTGTAAATAGATTCTGCAGTTTTGTCGTCTGGAGTGAGCCTGAAGTAGTGGCTGACATGTTTTTGAGTCGGGTCAATGGCTCCCCAGTCCGTGCCCGGCTCGCCAGTTTTTTGATCTTCCAATTCACGCCCTCCCCAATTCAGGGATAGGCTGGCATATCCATTAGCCGCATCCACGACTACAATATTTTTATCTGCCCGCTGACCTCCTCCGTGTACTTGAACAAGCCCGGGAACTTTGTCATTAATATCCTTTGGGTAACCATAGTAAGCAGAAATTCGAGAGACCTCATTTTTGAATGTACCCACAGTAAAGGTGAGCATCTGAATTCTGATCTTTTTTCCTTCATAAGTCTCATCCCATTCACGGATCACTTTGCTATCTAATGGCTCAATTCGGGGATCATAACCCTTCCATAATTCACTTACACCCTGAGCCACTTTTCCTTTTTCAATTGGAGATAGTGAATTTTTGGAAAGCAAAGCATGACCAAGCGTGGAAAGTAAAAGTGAAAGGCTGAGAATTTTGATATTCATCAATTTTTTGGATTATTGAGCCCCAAAAACATCAATTTCGCCGAAGAATGTTGGGCCGTGAACTTCAATCAATAAATATCTATACCGACCAATCTGTCCCTTCGAGGCAAAAATAGAGCATGCTTGTTGTGCGGGTCGATCGATGTCTTCCTGGACATCAAAGAAACGGTCACTATTTACTCTTACTATTCTGTTCCATCCCGTTTCGTTGGCTGGCAGATTTAAATCTGGCAGTTCTTCATCCTTCAGCCCGTATAGCGTAAATACCTGTTGGGCTCTATTTTTATGATCTTTTATTCTTTGGTGTTGATGCCAGGAATATGAATTTACCTTATCAATTCCTATTTCTTTACCCAAATCAATGAGTAAATTCCCGTAAGTCCCTTCTTGTATTTGTAAAAAGACTGATTCTTTTGGAGAATCCGGTTCAGTCTGACCTTTTCCATCGAGTAGGGACATGGGATTTACTTCCCAGTTTGGTTGTTTGAGGATTTCCCCTTTTCCTACCGAAACACTTGCGAGCCCTCTTGAAGTATCTGCATAATCATGGTCACTCGGGGGTTGGATTGTAGGAAAAATAAATGATTTTGATTCATCTCCTGATTCAATTTTAGTTAAATATTTTCGCTCTCCTGGTTCCACAAATATTGCTTCTCCAGCCTGAATGATGTGATGTTCATGGTCTTGCTCCACAATCAAATTAACTTTCCCTTGAGTCACATCCAGTCGACTTAATCCGTCTGGGCCAACACAAGCAGCAAAGGCGGTTCCCAGGTCAACGAAGGTAGAGCTTGGAGTTTTAATTGAAAAACCTTGTGATTCCTTTGTATCTGCTATGACCGCAGCCCTACCTAGGGTAAGAAAAGCCGAGTTGGCCGAGTTGACCTCAACGATTGATGGCCCTCTCAATTTCATGATAGCCCCAGTATTAAAATGAATGTGAGCGACTCCTGATGACAGCTCAATACGATCATTCACAAAAAGAGAACTCCCTCTAGCTATTTCATGGTCGGGGTTCATCCACCTACAATTGTCAAGTTCTTCAAAATGGGCAACGGCCTGTTTGAGTGGACTTTCACTGAGCGAGTTTACTGACTTGAAGTTTAAGGCAAAAATAAAGATTAAAATCGCTGCAATCGATGCCCAAGCAGGCCAATAGGAAATAAGGGAAGTTTCCTTGTTTTCCTTCTTTGGTAGAGTAATAGCATAGGGTAGTGCGGCATCAAGCCGTGCATAAGCGAGAAAATCCTTTCTAAGCTGATCGTCTTCTCGCATTTTTTGTTCCAGTAGATGAACATCTTTGGATGTTGCTTGCGAATCAAAGTAGAGCCTTACAAGTTCCAAATCTTCTATGGATGATTTCATGCGAGACCTTCCTCATTTTTTAAGTCTTCCCGAATACAGTCTGCCAATGCAATACGTATTCGATGTAATGCTTTGTAGAGAGACATGGGAGTTCGCCCGGCTCTTTCAGCCATTTTGTCGATTTTGGTTCCCTTCGAATAAGCCTGTTGCAATAGGATTCTGTTTTTTTCAGGTAACTTGTTGATACATTTCTCAAGAGCCTTTTCTTCCAATGCTGTACAATCAGCTTCTCCGTCAGCCTCAGTTGCTAATTGACTCACTAATTCCTCGCTAAAAACATGGCGATCGCGTGCTTTATCCCTGCGATAGGAGAGGGCCTCAAACCTTGCAACCCCAAAGGCCCAACGCCTGAAATTATCGGGAGAATCTAACTGATCAAACTTTCGCCACAATACAGCAGCAGTACCTTGCATCACTTCTTTTGCATCTTCCAGGCTGGGCACAAGTGAGCGCACGAATCCACGGAGAGAACCTTCTGTTTCAACATAAAGTCGTAGGAATTGATCATGCTTATCTTTTTCTTGTAGATTCATTGTCTCTTAAAACACTCCACAAGTATTAACATTTGCCTATAAATCCTTAAGCACTATTCCCAGCCTTTCATAAAAGCTACAATGTCCGCAACATCCTGCGGGGAGAGGGCAAGCTGTTCTGCAGATAGCATTAAGGAACGCTTCATGCGTTTGGAGCTTTTTACTTTGGATTTTGGAACCATTTGCGTAAGTCCACCTTGGGTAAGAACTAAGGCGGGGTCGCCTTGGGACTCGGTAATTCCATGAATCATGCCACCGTCTTTCAGGATATATTCAGTACCTTGAAATCCATGAGCGATTCCTTGGGATGGGTTTACAATCGCATGGATGATGGCAGTGGTTGATTGCTTTGCTGCCCAGCCTTCTAAACGGGGTCCGTAATTAGCACCAATACCATTGACCTCGTGACACATCGTACAACGCATTATGGTATTTTTGCCTTTTACCGCATCACCCTTCAGTAACGCGATTGAATTCACATTAAGCGTTGTTTTGGCAGAAGGCTCTGGCGTGCTTATGGGGATAAGTTTTATTTTTTCCGGGTCATAAATTCCTGAATTTTTCAGTCTTTCTTGCAGATTGTATTGATTCCATGCCGTCAGGCTACGCTTTAATATCCACTGGGTAATGCTCTGTTTGATTTTTGGATCTTTAAGGCTTTGTCCTAAGGAAAATAGGGCATCAGGTGCATCAGGATGATTAATAAAGGCAATCGATTCGATTGCGAATAACCGGTCGCTCATCGAAAGCACTCTAGCAGATACTCGTTCCTTTAGATCTGGAAGGGCTTTGCTAGTGCCTAATCTCCAAGTGATGCGGGCAAAGGCGGAGCTCCATTGTAAGGGATCTTTCATTTTCATTGAATTCTTGAGCTGTGACCAAAATGATTCCTCTTTTCCTGCTGCTCCAAGCCCAATGGATTCAACATAATTTTTATCCACGCCATCATATCTTTTGGATACTTCCAAAAGTACAGAATTTGATTGTTTTGCGGAGTATGCACGCATGGACAGTGCCACATCTCGGCGCACCCCAGCATTTTTATCTTTTGCTAAAACCTTTGCATGCGGAATAAGGTTTTGGCCTGATCTGCGTAGACTTCGATAGGCAACGAGACGATATTGAGCATCCTTTGACTTTAGAAGTGATTGAACTTTTTTTATTCCGGCATCTCCCAAATATGGAAGTAACCAAATAGCTCGCGCAGCTAGGTAAGGATTTTTGTGATTAAGTAATTCGATCACTGCGGAATATGCTTTATTCCCATTTTTTTGTAGTGCCTGGAATCCTAAAAATCTAATATTAGGTTCCGGGCTCAAGAGAGCTTCTATTTGGCCATCAATAGACTGTAGATTGAGAGTCGGTATAACGGTTTTAAAACCCTTTGGAGCAATACGGTAAATTGCACCCGAGGAGGATTCATCGCGGGTGGCGTGCCCCCCAGATCCCGGATCATACCAATCTGCAACATAGATGGCACCATCCGGTCCGATTGATATGTCAGAAGGTCGGAAGTGTACGCGTTCATCTCTTTCTTCTTCGCTAATATTAGAAGATAAATTCCGGGTAGAAAGGAAATTAAAACGATCCATACTATAAGTGGCTCCTTTAGGCCTGGGTTGGTATCCAAATACAGTATTTCTTGAAGCTTCACAGGAAAGGTATGTGCCACTCCACTTGTCACCCAAAGCCCCGTTTTCATAGAATGTCACACCGGTTGGGCCTCCCGAACCGTAGACATCACCTGTGTCGAATGTCCCCGGGTCATCCTGTCTCCAATGTGCTCTTTGTATGGCTTGCCCAGGGCGTTTGTCAGCCTGCCACTTGTGTTGTCCGTCCAGAGAATAATACCCGGCAGATCCAAATTCCAAGACATATGAATTTCGGCAACTCGAATAATCGTCGTTATCACTTTGATACATGTCACCAAGTGAGTTGACCACCTGTTCATAACTGTTCCGGTATCCATGGCCAATAATTTCTGCATCAGTGCCATCAGGATTCATTCGCACGCTGAAACCAGAAGTCCATACATGACCATCATCACTTTTAGCACCTTTAAGTTCGTGGGTGGGGGTATAGAAATACTTTTCACTGGCACCGCCCCGGTAGTTGGTATTCATCCGAAAGGTTTTCCCTGAATTATCCGTAAAGATCGCCCCGCAATTCCCACTATTAAAATACCATTTTCCATCTGGTCCAGAGGTGATAGAATGAAGGGAGTGGTCATGTTGACGACCATTAAAACCAGTAAGCAGAATTTCTTTTTTATCGATTTTAGGATCAAATTTCAGATCTCGATTTACATCGGTATAAATCACAATATCCGGTGGTTGAGAGATTATGATTTTGTTATCAAAAACAGAAATACCAAGAGGTGATTCGAGGTATGGGTCTTGGAGAAATACTTTTGATTGATCTGCCTTTCCATCCTGATCAGTATCGATGAGAACCATGATTCGGTCACCGGCATTTCGTCGAATTCCCAGTTTTTCTCGATAGTTAACTCCTTCCGTTACCCATATTCTTCCCTTTGGATCAATAGACATATTGGTCGGGTTGTAAAATAATGGACTTTTTGCCCACAAGGTAATTTCAAGGTCAGGATCCAAATCAAATTTATCCACATCGACATAGTTAGTCTCGCTCGCCGGAGGCCATGACATGATAGGTTTCTTGGGGGCTGCTGAAAGTGCAACCAAAAGAGATGAGATAGTGGGAATCAGTATTAGAGCTGAGAGCTTCATGTTTGCAAAGAGGATGTTTATTTCTTTTTTGGTTTCTTCGGTGCACGTGGTGGCATCCGTCCGTCAGCTCCAAGAGTTGGTTTCTTACCCGGTTCCTGTTTCAGAATTTCACTCGTAGGTAATTCAATTTCCTCTGGGAAGTCGGGACGGTTTAAATTTTGATTAAGCATGGATTTGGTAACAACTCTGGATGGAACTCCATCTTCAGGTACATTGACACGAGCAACCCAGGCAATGGTGTTAAGGATGAGCTTTCGGTAATTCTCTATTGCCCAGTTCCGGTGGTAGTGCCCGCCTACAAACCCTGCACCCCTTGCTCCTTTTGCGGGATCTGAGCACCAGAGCAAGGCTTGTGGAGTTCCAAGCTTATCTTCTGCCTTTTTATTCCAAAATTTGGAACTACCGTAGCGAATCATATTTTTTTCGGTAGGGATTGCGGTGGCGAGAGGGTAGCAGTGTTTACAATTTCCAGGATCAGGAAAATTTAAATTCCAATAAAATTCATCATACGCAGTCAGCGAGTCAACGCCACGGCCAACTGGGTGGTTTTTCTTGGGAGTGATGTTTGCAACCCAGGAGGGATTTACGGAGAAATCGTCGTCATAGAATCCACCGATCCATGAGTGATAATATTTTTCTGCTACTTCTTTGGTTGGATGTACGCCGTAGTGCATAAACATGATACCCATTCCTCCTTTAACTTTTTGATCTAGAAAAGCATATTTGTCTCCAAACTCTCCTCCTCCGTCTGCATAGATTATGCAGGCATCGACATCCTTAAAAATAGATTCATCTTCCGGCCAACCATACCAATGAACATTCGCACTCACTGGTAGTCCACTCTCATTTAACGCATTAGCCAGTATGATAGACCCAGCTTTATACTCATGAAACCCATGCCGGTGCTTCGTATCCCCCGCGATAAAGAGAATATTTTTTGTATCCTTTCGGGGATGATCTTTGGCTTGCGTGGGTATACTGCAATATAGCACTATCAACACAAGTGAACTTGAAGATTTGGTAATAATGGAGAGGGCACGAATGAGAGAATTCATACAAACAAATTAGGAGACTACCCATAGAGGGCAATCCAAATGAAGCGTTTAGGCTTCCTTAGATGGAAGAGGCCGAGGACTTTGGAAAGGTATTCCGAAAAGCAGGCAAGTTTAGATCGTAGGGAAAATTTTCTACAATCCAGAGGTTACGAAAAGAAACACCCGTTCCCTTATGATCCTGTATCATGAGAGGCCTTTTTCCATGATTCTTGTAGGGCCCACCCACTTCTCCATAAACCCAAGCATCATCATGAATCAAAATACCGTTATGAAAAGCTGTAACCCGGAGGGGCTCTTCCACTGTTCCATCTGTTGAAAACACGGGGGCTTTCATGATTATGTCGTAGGATTGCCATTCCCCTGGTTTACGGGATGCATTTACATGTGGGGGGTGCTGGCCATAAATGGAACCGCATGTACCGTCCGCAAATGTGGGATTTTGGAAACTATTGACCACTTGTATTTCATAGCCTGACATGAGAAAGATTCCCGAATTTCCATAGAGCTGACCTTTCCAGTCCGGGTTATCGGAGGGATCAAAACGAAATTCCAAATGGATTCGTGCATCCCCGTAAGCCTTTACTGTGGAGTTATTCCCTTTCCCTCGGGGCATAACCCCCTTTTTATCAAATACCCAATTAGGATTTGTCCATTGAGACGCATTCAGTACCGTTGCAGATTTAGGAATCGGAAGGATGCATTTTTCAACGGGTAGGGGAGGCACGATAGGAGGTACAGGGCGGCTTTTATCGTTTCGATTCCAGCTCGATCCGGCAAGAGACCAACCCACATTTCTTCCGGGTTTGGTTTCACGGACTGGGCGTAATTGATTTAATGTGTAGTAGATGGTATCGAAATCCAGCAGTTTGGCTTCAGTATTTTTTTGCTCGGTAAAAGTAATGGCGTATATTTTCTTTTCGTTCAAAGGGACGTCAAATGTGACCGTTTTACGGTCTTTAGAAAGTTGATAATTACTCACTTTTAACTCCTGCTGATCAACTGGGGGAGATCCATAGGTACTATAATAATGATATCCCCAACTGGAAACTTTTGGAGTCATTTTCTTACCAATCTTTTCGGTGAAACGAACAGAGAACCCAGTCTTGGTGAGGCTTGCTGAATGAATCGCAAAAGGTGTGGTTTTATTGTCCCACTCAACATATTGAATGGCGGTACGCTTACCTCCTTTGCTAAACCATCCTCGGCCCACTTGAGCAGACCAAAGACGACCTTGTGTATCGAAGGACATTTTGACTGGACCACTTTCTAATCCACGCAAAAAATCGATACACCAGCCTTGGTATTCTCCGTTAATTTTCTCAACACCGCTTCGAAAATAATTGGATTGTCTTTGGTCACCTATAAACATTTGTCCTTTAAATGGACCGAATTTACCATTCGTAGTATCCCATGTCGGACTACCCGGAGAATTGGCAATTTCCTCTCGTACTAACCAAACTGCAGGAGGCGTACGAATCTTCTCAAAATCCTCGGCTTTCATGGATAAAACTTTGTCTTTTGTGAAATCAGGACGAGCTGGAAGGGATGCAGGGTGCCCATAAAAATTACCTTCTCGTACATGATAGAGAGCACAATCCGCAACCCAGTCACCCTGATTATCTGTGATGAAAAGTTCATCATTTGGGCTCATACCAATTCCACAGGGAGAACGGAAACCACTGGCAAGAGGTTGGAAATGGCCTTTGCGGTCGGAGCGGTATACCCAGCCGCGCCAGGGTGCGTTGTAGGACATATTTCCTCCACCTTTCCCAAATGGTTTGCCATCCGGAACAGTAAACTCACCACGGGCCGCTAGATTAAGAGAGGCATATTTTCTACCTAATGAATCAACGACCGGACCAAAATGATATTCATGGTATTCTCCGGATATTCCAAATGCATCGGTTATACACTCGTAACGATCGCAAACTCCGTCTTTATCGAGATCAATCAGTCTGGTTAACTCAGGTTTTTGTCCGACATAGTAAGCATCTTCTTTTTCATCGAAATAGATTCCATTCGGTTCCATCAAGTTTTCGGCAAACTTTGTCCACACCTCTCCCTTCCGTTCCCACACCTCGCCTTCCCATGTGCAAATCGCAAGTGTACCATCTGGTTTGTGACACAATCCAAGAACGGAAACTGAACCTCGGGGCAAGGAAATAGATTGAATTTTATATCCATCAGGTATCTGAGCAGATAAAATTGAGAAACTGAATAAGATAAGCAGTGCAGAAAGTATGTTCATAGACTTAAAAATAAATTAGAAAGAGAGTTTGTAGGAGTTTTTACCTTCTGGACTAATACTGAATTTCTTCTGTTGCCCATCCACAAGTGTGGCAATTATTACTGAGTCTCCCGAGGTTTCGTAATGTAAAAGATTAAAACGATCACCCTCCAATATCGTTTTTGCGATACCGGTTAATTCCTTTCCTTTTACTTCAGACTTTTTTTGACTTCGGCTGTCCAAAGAGGGCGTTTGGTTGATAAATGCCGATTCCCAACCTTTAATAATTTTACCGCTTGCGGAGTCATAGGCTAATAAGACTTGATTGGGTAAAAGTAAAAGCAAGGTTCTCGGGGGCAAGTCATCAATCCATTTTCGAATGACTTTTGCTTTTTGGCCTGAACGAACAACTTTGGGAACGCTTCCCTCCAAACTTTTCCCAGTCAGCATCCAATGTTTACCATTCAGTTTTTGAAGCCTCGCATGAAATCTCATCGAATGAGATGTAGGCTCTTCGTGTATGATTTCTAGATCATGGATCCCGGCGGATAATTCAAAGTCCTTATTAATTCGGGTCGATTTATCTTTTTTATCGTTACTGTAAAGTACCTCATCTCCGTTGACCCAGATGGATGTACGTCCTCTTCCCCCCGTGGTGAAACGATATTTACCGGGTGATGAAATATAGAGCTTTGATTGGCCACGAAGAATACCGTCAAACATCCTATCAACATAGTAAAAATTTTCAGGTAATCTGGTTTGAGAGGTTGATTCAATCGAATCAAAAAGATCGGGGTGTAACCTTTTCCCTTCAAAATAGTCCCGAGCGTAAGTCGAGCGGAGGGTTTCCCGGTTTCCTTCCTGTTTATATATAATAAATTCGGTAAGCGACTGGAGGTCCTTTTCAGAATAGACTAATTCGTAAGCGATCATTTCGGTTCCGGATACCCCTTTGGCGATGCTACGGTAAATAGCATCGTGAGAATCACCATTTTTCCAGTATGAATCCACCAAATTGGGACCAATTCCACCATCCAGGTTAGGACCGTGGCAATTAAAGCAAATCTGATTGTAGATCTCCTGTCCCCGTTCAATAGTAGCAAAGGCAAAAGATAGTCCAATATTGAAGATGGTTAGGTATTTTAAGAATTGAAATTTCATTAAGTTAAAATTTTTTATCTATGGGGATTTCTTGTGAATACACACCGGAAATAAATAAGATTGTTGAAGTTCAGATTGATGAGCAATTCATAATACACTCCAAAATTATAATGACTTGCCAAATAAAGTTTTTCGAAAAACATAAAAAAATTCGACAGCCCCAATTTAAAAAGAAAGAATTATTTATGAAAAGAAGAGAATTTTTGACCACAACTTCTGGTGCTTTATGTTTCACTCATTCGGGAAAAGCTGAAGAATACTCCTTTAAGGGGAAAATTAAGAAGGCAGTTAAATTTGGCTCCAAACCCAATGAACAAAAAATGCAAAATTTAAAGGACTTGGGCTTTGATGGAATTGAGGGTTCCGGGCCTGGCTTACAGATTGAATCGATGAAGAAAGCATGTGCAACGTACGATTTGCCCATGCATGGAGTGGTTTACAATAAGCATTGGAAGGTCAGGTTGTCCGATCCCAATCCGGAGGTCCGCGAAAAAAGCAGGATCGGACTATCACAGACCATGCGAGAAGCCAAGGGAGTCGGTGGGACATCCGTTTTATTGGTCCCCGGTCGGGTTAAGGGAGAAAAGGAAACGCATCAACATGTCTGGGATCGTTCCATTGAACAAATTCGTAAACTGATTCCTTTGGCAAGCGAACTAAAGATACATATTCTGATTGAAACCGTATGGAATGGTTTTTGTTACAAGCCTGAACAGTTTAGGGATTATATTGATGCAATCGATAGTCCCTGGGTTCAGGCTTATTATGACATTGGAAATATGCAGAAATATGGACCTAGTCATAAATGGATTCGAATTTTGGGAAACCGCACTCTTAAGTTGGATATTAAGGATTGGGGGTCAAAAAATGGATTCTGCTCACTCGGGGAGGGAGACGTTGATTGGAAAAAAGTTCGCCACGAACTTGAACAAATTGACTATAAAGGTTGGGCAACTCGAGAGGGGAGTGATGGTGGAGTAGAAAATACTGCGAAACTAATGAACGATTTGCTCGGACTTTAATTTCCCCAACCTCCTCTCAAGTTCTGATGCTCAAGATCGTATGATAAAACAAGCGATCTTCGCGAAACTAGTTTAGTACCTAATTCCATGAGCTAGACTCTCTTCTCTCTAGGTCAGCTTTGCAAATTGGCGGACAAGGCACAAATCACCTAGGCACCCGAAAGGGGGAATTGGAACTGAATGAATTATGGTCGCGAGTCGCTTTACGAACATCCTTAAGCCCAAGGATCATGGCTACTGGATGACCTTCATAGATTAGCCCCTTTGCCATTTTATACTTATACGGGTGATGTTATGGAGATGTGGACATGGCAGAACACGATTTAAAAGGGAGCAACTTCCACGATTAAGCCGTCTAATTCATCTCTCATTTCTACTTGGCAACTCAGTCGGCTTCGCTCATCGGTTCCCTCTTCAATATCAAATAAGTCCTGCTCGGCTTCAGTAGCTCGGCCGGTTTTATCCAACCAATCTTGATGTACGCGAACATGGCATGTTCCGCAGGAACAGCACCCACCGCAAGCTCCCAAAATTCCTTCGACATCATTTTCACGGGCAATTTCCATTAGGTTTCCGGTTGCATCTTGTGCCACCACTTCGTTTCCGTCTTCAGTTATAAAAGTCACTTTCGCCATGTTCGATTTATTTTAAAGGTAATAAAAGGAATATATTACATTCGTGGATAGCCAATGAATCAAATTTAAAAACAAATTCATGCGTTATTAGTTTCTATTCAACAGGAATGGCAAATTTAGCGAATTTTTCTTTTGTTTTAGAAAGACTGGCATAATCTGGGGTTTCAGGGTAACTGACTAGAAAATTATTTTCATCAATCAAGTTAAGGAAGCAGTGAGTAGCTCCACTTGGAAAAGAAAAGCTCACCCCCTGAGAGAAATTTTTTGGGCCAACAATTCTGAACCATTCCTCGTGCCGCTCATTACCGTTGAGGGTATAGATCAAGTCTGCCCTTATTACTTTTGCACCTTTCTCTCGAAATTTAAAATGAATAGTCTGCCCCTTCACATCGTGGGAGGTTACTTGAGGTACTTTAAGTTTTTCGGGGCCAACATGCCGAGCGTGTGGATTATAGTAAGGAAAACTGGCCTTCATTTCTTCCAATTCAGCCGATAATTTATCATCAAGTTCTTTAGTAAGTTTGGGGAACTTATCTACGAGATTATTGGCTTCCTCAATATCCACACGAACTTGTTCTCCATCTATTGTGCGGTAGAGTTGATACATTTCCTGCTCAGGGTTATCCTTGTAATATAGGTGGTTGTAATTACGAACCAGTTTATATCCACCCACTCGAATAGTACTTTCAAAGGCGGAACTATTTGGGAAATGCCAGATCATCGTGTCCCGCGTTTTCCCTTTCTTATCCTTAATCAAATCTGAATCCATGGGATCCTTAAGAAGCAGGTTACTCAAGTCGGCACCATCTAGTGTTTTATTTTTCGGACACGGAGTTCCAGTGAGAGAAAGAATGGTCGGATAAAAATCTAGGCCATTAACCATTACGTTAGATTCAACTCCTTGATTAATTTTTGGACCAGTTATTATGAGAGGTACTCGTGTGCCACCTTCCATCGCAGAGATTTTTCCTTTATCCAAAGGGTAATTATCAGTTATCACTTCAGCCGCATGCCCTTCCATCCCGCCGTTGTCAGAGGTGAAAATGATAAATGTATTTTCACTTAATTTATGACCGGGCCACCGGGGATCTTCCGTCTCATTTAAATAGGTGATGACTTTGCCGATGTAGTAATCAAGTTCTTCCACCATGGCACAGTAAAATGGATTCTGCTGACCTTTTAAGGTCCAATCTTTGTTTTCTTTTGGTTTTTCCACTCCAAGTTTTTTACAGTATTTCTCTAGGAGTTTCTCAGAGCGCGTGTGAATGGGGGTATGAACCAGCCAAGTTGCGTAATAGAGAAAAAAGGGTTGGGCATTGTTTTGACGAAGAAAAGTGAGCGCGTCTTCACTTGTCTGATGAAACGGATAGCCGTTTTTATCCAGGCAGAAAGGGTCTTTCTTTCGATTTGTTGCAAATCCGGTTACTCTACTTTTCATGCTTGAACGAGCACCCCGACTGCTTCGGGTCCAGTCGAATCCTTGGTCTTCTGGTTGGGGGAAAGCCTTGTGGTCAATTGCCATGTGCCATTTTCCGGAATGACCGGTAGTATATCCATTTTGTTGTAAAACTCGTGCTATAGTCATTTCATTTGCCGGCATTCTGCCACTGTACCAAGGGGCAATCATTGACCAGGCGAATTTATGATTAGGTGTGGGAGGGGCACCTCCTACCACATGTGTCTTTTGTGCACGGGCTGGGTGATTACCGCTCATTATCGCACACCTGGATGGTGCACAGGTCGGAGCAGGAGAATAGGCCTGCCAGAATTTAACTCCTTTTTGTGCGAGTGCATCAATATTTGGCGTCTCCATGGGAGATGGCTCATCAATGTCGTAGCATTTGACATCCTGCCAACCCAAATCGTCGGTGAGGATCAACACAACATTGGGTTTAGATGGTCGTTCTTTTCCGATTGAGAAAAAGGGCAATATTATGGAGAGAATAAAAAGTTTGAAAAGTTTCATAGTTTTAAGAAATTAAATATTATTAAAGAGGGAAGTTTGGGAGAAGTTATCCATATATTAGTAAAGAAATAAAAAACAGACTGTTGAAATTACAAAGGCACCAATAATATTCAATACTAGACCTTCACGAACCATTTTCCCAACCGTGATTTTGCCAGTTCCGAAAACCACTGCATTGGGAATGGTCGCTACAGGAAGCATAAAGGCACAACTAGCACTCATGGCTGCGGGTATCATAAGTATGATCGGGTCTATATTGGATGCGGTCGCCGCTGCTCCGAGAATAGGCATGAGAACATTAGTGGTGGCGGTATTGCTGGTCATTTCGGTCAAAAAGGAAACTAGAAGACAGACACCCAAAAGGAGAACGAAAAGAGGCAGGCTTTCAATTCCGGAAAAGAGGGTGGCAATGGAAGCACTTAAACCGGACTGTTTGAAGCCCTCCCCAAGGCATAGTCCTGCCCCAACTAAAACAAGCATTCCCCAGGGGATTTTATTAGCAGTTTCCCAGTCGAGTAGTCTTGCCCCTTTTTTTTCTCCATCGGGAAGGCAGAAGAGAATAATAACAGATATGAAAGCCACACTTGCATCATTAGCGGCGGGTAGATTTAGCCATGTTTTCCATCCGCCAAAAGGTTCGGAACGGGAAATCCATGCCAAGGCGGTCAGGCTAAACACGATAAGTGTACGAATTTCTGCCTTTGTCCAAATACCGGGGTTGGGCAGTGCGATGTTATTTTTACCTGTAATTCCACGGCTTAGCCAAAGCCATGTAACCAGGACCATAATAATCGTGACAGGAGCGCCAAACTTCATCCACTGCGTAAAAGATAATTCTGGAAACCCCAAATCTTTGTAAGCTCCTATCATTACCAGGTTGGGTGGGGTTCCTATGGGGGTTCCAATTCCCCCAACATTCGCTGCAAAAGCAATGCCGAGAAGCAGGGGGATAGTCAGATCTTTATTTTTACTTCCCTGAATTACTGCTAGTGCCATGGGTAACATCATCAATGTAGTAGCGGTATTTGAAATCCACATACTCAAAAATGCAGTTGCAATCATGAAGCCGAGGATGATGAATTTTTCCCCAGCAGGACATGCATTTACCATCATGAGTGCAATGCGCCGATGGGCACCGCTTTTTTCCATAGCTTTGGATAAGAGAAACCCTCCGAGTAAAAGCAGAACCAAGGGGTGCCCATATTTTTCTCCGACAGTTTTGGGAGAGAGAACTCCAAAAAGGGGAAGTAAGGAAAGGGGAAGAAGAGAAGCAATAGGAATAGGGACCGTTTCAAATATCCACCAAAGTGCAGTCCAAAGTGCAATACCCAGGGTCAGGGTTGCCGCTAATTCTAAACCCCCCAATTTCCAGGTTATATAGCTAATCAACACAGACAATAAAGGGGCGGCCCAAAACATGTGGCTTTTGTACCCAATATGCAGTTTACTTCTCTCTGGGTTTTCTGGAAATGTCATACTGGGTTCATTCAACCAAATCATTTCAAAGATTCCGAATTTATTTTACTTGTTCCATTAAAATAGCCACAGAATTAACGATGTACACATTTGCTCTTTTCTTTCCTTTATTCTTGGTGAGTCTTTTTCTTTCGGTTCAGGGTCGTCCCAATGTAATCGTCGTTCTTGTTGATGATATGGGATACTCCGATCTTGGATCTTTTGGAGGTGAAGTCAGGACTCCCCATTTGGATAAGTTGGCGGCGAATGGTTTGCGCTTTACACAAAATTATAATTCCGCTCGTTGTTGCCCATCCCGAGCATCCTTACTCACCGGTCTATATTCTCACCAGGCAGGGATTGCTAATTTTACGGGTCGAGACTCCACGGATCGTTTGGGTCCTGCTTATCTTGGTAGGTTGAATAAGCAATGTATGACCTTGGCGGAAGCACTTAAGACTGTGGGTTATCAGACTTATGGTGTGGGTAAGTGGCATGTCGGGCATGATGAATCTCCTGTCAATCGCGGGTTTGATGAATACTACGGGTACACCAAAGGACACAGTACAAGCCAATGGGAAAAGGGGAACTACCGTCGCCTTCCTGAAGGAAGAGATCATGAATTACATTTCGAAGAAGATTCTTTTTTCGCAACAGACGCTTTTAATGACTATGCGATAGAATTTCTTAAGCAGGCTCAAAAAAAAGAAGATCCTTTCTTTCTCTATCTCGCTCATTCTTCGCCGCATTTCCCCCTCCATGCACCAGCGAAGACAAGGGATCGATATCTTGATACCTATCGAAAAGGCTGGGATGTTTTAAGAAGGGAGCGATATAGTCGTCAGGAGAAATCGGGCTTAGTCACAGACTCTTGGGGATTTACAGGTCTTTCTGATGTGCCGGATGATCGAGACGATATAAGCAATTATTTTGCCGGTAAAGCAAATCCTGATTGGAAGAATATTGACCAAGATCGCCAGGAAGACTTGGCCTATCGAATGGCTACATTTGCCGCGATGATCGATCATGTTGATCAGGGAATTGGTGAAATTATTAGTCAACTAGAAGATAGTGGTGATCTTGAAAATACCCTCATTCTATTTACCAGCGATAACGGGGCCTGTTATGAATGGGGTCCCTTTGGTTTCGATCAAAGTAGTCGGAAGGGTTTCACTAAGCTGCATGAAGGCAAAGATCTTCAGAATGTTGGTGGGCCGGGCACTTATCATTCAGTGGGGAGTGCATGGTCTTGCCTGAGTAATACTCCATTGAGGATGTACAAGCACTTTAATCATGAGGGTGGAAATTGTAGTCCACTCATCGCTTACTGGCCTCAGGGTATCAATAAGTCAAATCGATGGGTACGATCTCCTGTTCATTTGATCGATATAATGCCTACTTTACTTGAGGTGTCTGGTGCCAAGTACCCAAAAGAATGGAATGATCAAAAGCTCACTCCTGTCGAAGGTCTCAGCTTAACTCCTCACTTCAAGGGGATTACGAAATTTAAAGACCGGGTACTCTGTTTCGACCATTTTGATTCCAGTGCGATTCGTAAAGGGGACTGGAAATTAGTCCGTGGGAATAATCGATATAAGGAACGGATTTGGGAATTGTATAATCTAGATGAAGATCGCTGCGAGACAAACAATCTAATTGAGGCTAACCCGGACAAGGCCAAAGAATTGGAAGCCGAATGGTTGGCCTGGGCCAAGAGGGTAAAGGTGAATCCCTACTACTTACATAAACAAGCCAATCCTCCGGTTCAAGAGATAAGCAAACTTAAGCGGGATGCCCAGGGGTTTTATCTTCTTAAGCACGGAGATCAGGTGCCACGGGAGAACGCACCTGTTTTTTCACAAAAGGCAATAGAGGTTAAACTTTCAGTCACAAGGGGAAAAGAAAAGAGCGGCGTATTAATTTCTCATGGTGGAAGTCGTTCTGGGTATTCCCTTTACCTACAGGGTGGAATCCCTTTTTTTTCCTGTCGTCTGGATGGGGTTTTATATACTTATCGGGCTACCCAAATACTTCCTGAAAATCGGATATCTTTATCATTGATAGTCAATCCTGCAGGGCAGGTTTCTCTCAATTCTGAAGACGAGATTCTAATCGAAGGAAAGCTACCAAGTTTATTAAAAAACCATCCTCAGGATCCACTCGAAATTGGAAATGATTCGCTTTCAACCGTCGGAAATTATAAGCTGGATCCTCGCTTTAAGGGGTTTATCCATCAAGCTAAACTGAAACTTAAGTAATTCCTTTCCTTTAAATAATGAAATCTACATTACCTTTACTACTCGCCTTCGCACTTTCATTTTTTTCGTTTGCTAAGAATGAAACGAGTACCCCAATTTTTGGAAAACAGGTAAGTCAAAGTGGAATTAAACATTCATTTCTAATCTGTGGAAATAGAACAGTTTTGTTGAATGAGAATTCAGAAATTATTTGGCAAACCGAGGGATATGGTCGCGATGGCTTCGTTCTTCCCAATGGGCACATATTAGTTTCAGTCGGAAACGTTGCCAAAGAAATTACCCGAGAAGGAGAAATTGTATGGAGCTACAAACTGAGTAAGGGAAATAAGGAACTGGGTTCCTGTGTACGGCTTCAAAACGGAAATACATTGGTTGTAGAACGCGGGGTTAAACCACAATTACTTGAGATAAGCACTACTGGTTCGATCGCAGTAACTGTTCCCCTTAAGCCTGAAACCACAAATGCTCATATGCAAACGAGGATGGCACGAAAGTTGGCCAATGGTAATTACATTGTTCCCCACCTCCTAGCCTTCGCGGTTAAGGAATATAAGCCAGATGGAACGGTAGTGCGAACGATAAAAACGGACCTTCCTGAACTAGGTGGTCGCAAGGAAAGAAATTGGCCTTTTACCGCAATTGAAGTGAAGGGGAGGAACCTGATGGTAAATCTAACCAATGGTAACAAAACAGTTGAGCTTGATCATGATGGAAAAGTTGTATGGCGGGTGGACAATTCCCATGTCAATGGAAGATTAGCAGATCCATGTGGCGGACAAAGATTAAGGAATGGAAATACCGTTATCTGCAGTTATGGTCAGAAAAAAGGTGACATGCCAAAACTCTTTGAAGTGAACCGGGAAAAGGAAGTAGTCTGGGAATACTTTAATCCTGAAGTCCGTGCACATGAAGTCCATGTGATTTCTACGAACCGTAAACCAGAAGGTTTGTAAAAGTTTTTTTGTCTTTCTTTTCTGGTGTGTTGAATTGTTAGCCGATAATACTTAGTGAGTCGCTGAATGTCAGAGAAGTTTCGCATTAGATATCGTTAATGTTGAGTAGTTTATGGCACAGGTCTAAGGAAGTGAGCTCGGCTTTGGGTCTAAGTTTTCGTATGATAGAAT
>Ga0209251_1001249_pt1 | contig 20216 bp, 31 predicted proteins | sample SaaInlV_100m_DNA_6_FD_184665 | JGI IMG/M metagenome (GOLD analysis project Ga0209251, IMG submission 184665) | Marine microbial communities from expanding oxygen minimum zones in the Saanich Inlet - Saanich Inlet SI073_LV_10m_DNA (SPAdes) (version 2) | ecosystem: Environmental > Aquatic > Marine... | reverse complement strand
TAGTATTCAACTTGTTGCACTTCAAAAACAATTAGACGACGCAGCAACACGTAACCGTGAAAATAAAGTAGACACAAACTCACAAATCGGTTACCTTGAGGATCAAACACGTAGAGTTGAAAAGCTTGTACGAGATACCGAAGCAGATATAAGACAAATAATTCAAAATGCTGAAGAGCGCTTTGATAATAAAAGGGATGCGTTACAAAACCAATATGATACCAAAGCATCCGATTTGCGCGAGTCAAGTGGTCAGCGTATGACTGACTTAGAAGAAAAAATGGTTCGACAAATGAGAGAATTAGAAACTCAATTAAGCGATAAGTTACAAAGAGCTTTAGATAATCCATTAGCAAACTAGGAGGGTATTATGATTGAACCAAAACGAACATGCACAAAATGCGGACATGATTGCCATTGTTATAGACCTGATTGTAAAGAGTGTATTAACGACGTATGTACGAAGTGCGAATGTAAATGAAACCATTTCTTATAGCAGCCTTTATATTGGTTTTCATATCAGCTTGGACGGCTGTCGTACCAGCGAGTAAAGCGTACTGGTTAAACGTTGGGCCTCATGTAGATGAAACTTTAAATCCAAATAAATATGAAGAAGACAAATGAAACGGTGGTTTGAGTTGTTTTTTAAAGCATATATTGATGAATTAGTAGACAAACGGTTCACGGAGAATATGATTGAAAGATATTGGGCACAAAAACGAAACGAAACAGCAAGGCGACTCCAAAAAGCAAGAGAACGCCATAAGATGGATAGCCCCGAATCGTACGAAAAGCCAGCAGAGAAAGACCATGTTGTATTGTCCAGTGCTAACGTTCGATGGGAAGACGCTAAATCCAAGGTACAAGCAAAAACCACTTCATCTTCGCTAAAGGATAAATTAAAGAGGTTAGATAATGCTAAGTAAACAATGCAAATTACATTTAGAAGAAGTTGGCGAAACAGGATTGCAGCATGCCAAAGGCGCGGTGAAGGCTGCTATTAGATTACAGTTACTTGTGCCCGCACTATTAATACATGCTGTTGCACCCAGATGTTTTACGCATACAGCATCAAACGTAATGAAAGACATTTTAAAGGATAGAAACAAATGATAGAAAACTGTGCTAAGATGGCAGAGTGCGCTGAAATTGCATATTTAGATGCAAAGCAAGCTAAGCCTAAATATAAGAAATTAGGATATACTACACACCGTTTTATTGAACACGACGGGGCTCAATGTCATATTATTTCAAATAAGCAAGAATTAGTCATATGTTTTAGAGGAACAGAACCTGGCGAGTTTTCAGACATTAAAGCCGATTTAAACGCATGGCCAGATAAAGCAAACAATGGTCACGGGTATGTACACAATGGATTCCAAGAAGAAGTAAATAAAGTTTGGGATCAAATTAACACTGCCTTAGGTAGTATGAAAATAGAAGGTAAATTATTTTTTATATGTGGTCACTCATTGGGTGGTGCAATGGCTACAATCGCAACTAGCAGATTCGGTAATAAAGTAGATTGCTTATATACATACGGATCTCCAAGAGCAGGGAATAAGAAATTTGTTAAATCGTTTGATACCATACCTCATTTCCGCCATGTTAACAACAACGATTTGGTCACTTGTGTTCCTTTTGCTGCAATGGGATATAGACACCATTCGCAACCGCGGTACATCAACTACTTCGGTAATATTAGAAAAATGAGTAAATGGCAAAGAACAAAAGATAAATGGCGTGGAAGATGGCGTGCGTTTAAAAAAGGAATGCCATTCGACGGAGCATACGATCATGGTATGAACCATTATTGCAAGTATACCAAAGAGAATGAAAATGTCTAGTGGTATAAATTTAGAGTTTTATCTAAAAGTTTATAAGTACCACGAAAAAAACGCAACGTCTACGAATGATAGACAAAAATTTTGGAAGGAATACCAAGATGAATTGGTTAAAAAACAGATTAACAGAAAGAACGACTTGGGATGGAGTGATGCTGGTAGCGGCTGGTTTAATGATGCTAATAGCACCTCTTAACCTTATGGCATACGCTGCAATTGCATGGGGCGCATGGACAATTTGGAAGTCTGAATAATGGAAATGCTCACAAGAATGTTTGGTGATACTTTATGGATCTACACCGCAATTGGCGGATCTGTATTAGGTGCAGCTTTTTTAGCTTGGTTTAGAAACACAAAAGCTGCACTCTATTTAATGGGTAAACTAGACAATACCTTAGATTATTTAGTAGATCGGTTTGGTTGGGAATGGTTACAAGACGATCCTAACGCTTGGAGAAAACGTTATCCAAAGGTTACTAAAAAAATTGACGACCTTGAAAGAAGACTTAATGCTGTTGAAGCCAAGGCCGGAGTAAAAGTTATAGGCGGTAAAAAACCTAAAAATTAATAAATGTGTTGAACACCAGTGAAACCTTGGCCTGATCTACAGCACCAGTCAAAGTCAAATAATTGATCAAGGTTTCCGTGTTGACCGCGAACTTCCCACCAATTTTTAACGTATTCGTAAGATCTGACTGCCAATTCTTGCTCTACCGGAAATTCTCCTAGTGGATAAGATATAGATGGATATGCATGAATATTATGGTTAAACAAAGGATGTATATAAACTATTCCTAATCCATAGATAACGTTTTCAACAGAAGGAGCAAATCTTTTTGACTCGTCTGTTTTTAATTTCCAAGGCATTTTAAAATTAATTGTACCATCTTCTTCAAAGTAATAATCAATTAATTTTTTAGCATAAGATCGTTTAATTACATAGCACTGTAGTCCATGATCGTGGCCTGCTCTATGTCTTGGATACATAACACCATAGCCTTCGTGCATTAAGCATAACTGAAGAGCATCCCACACCGCGCCCATCTTTGGTAAGTAATCTTCCCACTTAAATTTCCATTTTTCTACAGTACTAAAATCACAGTCATCTTCAAAAAATGCTGCCATTTCTTCTGTGGTAGTTTCATACCATTGTTTAATACTATGAAGGTGGGAAGTCGTAGGACCGAGCTCGAGATTTTCTAGTACATCTTTATCCCCGTGATACTTATAAGAAAAATCTGGTGAAGTAAATTTTGTGTGCTCAAAGATAGTAAATTTTTCTATTCCAAGCTTTTCAAAATTAGAACGCATATATTCTTTTCTATCATCGTATCCTTTAACGTTGATTACGTAACAGGGTGGAAACCCTTTCATTTTTTCTTTTAAGTCCATTGGTAACCTCTTGTTCTTGCATCTTGTTTTATGCCTTGGAGTCTTTTTTCGAATACTACGACACTATCATAAAACGATATGCTATTAGTATTTTTTGTAATTTCTGTTGTAGGTAACTTAGCAGCTCCGGCATTTACTTCATCAACTTTGTTTTTAGCATGTTCTACAAAACTCATTGGATGTTTTAATCCACCGGCATGGCTAGGCCAATAACAAGCATGAGTATCTTCTACTATATATGTTCCGTTGGCACTAATTTTATTATATAAAATATCAAAACAATTAATCATCTGCCAACTAATATGTCCGCCATCGTCAATAACAATATCAATGTGAGGATATTTTTCTAGAATTTGGTTTATAGCTTTTGGTTCATGTTGTTTACCTATAAAGACTTCTACGCCTTCTTCTTCGTGGTCTTTACATTCAGGACTAATATCTAATCCCACAACTCTACAATCGTCGTCAAAGTAATCTTTCCACATCTGTAGGGATCCACCTGCCTGTACGCCAATTTCTAAAATGACAGGACTTTTCCCTTTAAATCTTTGTAGATGATGTTCGTAAATATCAAAGTAGTGAAACCATTTATGGATAGGCTTACCGCCGTTATTTAAAAAGTACTTATGCAACTTTCCGCTCATGATTTAATCTCCAGTTTATATTGATCTAGACACATATCTTCTAATGTTTTAGTCAATACGCAATATTCAGATAGTTGGTCAACAATGCTTGCTTCAGCGTCGCCTTCTCTTCTATCTGAAAATATTCTTTTCATTTTTTTACCTGAAACTTTATCCATAGTGTCTAAAACATCAAGTACACTATAACCTACGTTACTTCCTAAACATTCATAGGGAGTATTAGTAGGGCCCTTTTCAACTGCGTTTACAATAGCATTAGTAAGATCGCTAACATGTATATAATCACGTATGCAAGTACCGTCGCGAGTATTATAATCCATACCAAATATATTAACGTTGGGAAGTTTTTCAGCACAAACCATAGCAGCAACACGAATAAGATGGGTTGGATCACCCAGCTGCCTATTAATACCATCAGTGCCAGAGACATTAAAAAAGCGAAAAATAGTGTGCCCATTTGCTTTCTCCTTAATAATATCTTCTGCTGCTACTTTACTACGAGCATATGGAGAAGCCATCTCCCATGCAGATGAAGTACTTGCAAAGATAAAGTTTGGGGTGCTGAGATTATCGAGAATATTAGATGTACCCATAGCGTTTACTCTATAATATTCTGCTGGTTCTTTTAAGCTTTGAGGTACTACACTACGACCTGCTAAATGTACTATAGCATCATACGTACCGTGTAAATGTTTTTCTGTTACGTCAATATTTTCTAATACGTTTACATATTGACTTACGTCGTTATATTCGCCATGAATGTTTATATCCCAGCCCGCAACATAATGTCCGTGCTCTTTTAAAAGTTTACATACATGACTGCCAATATAACCGGTTGCGCCAGTTACTAAGACTTTCATTCTATTTCTTTTTCCCATCTTCTAATAGCAATGGCTTTATTTGGCGCGTACATCTTATAACTTACTGTGTTATCTTGATTTCCGCCTAATATAACCCACTCACCTTTCGGTGTTGTTCCATAATAAAATCCAACGTGGCCTTGCCACCCACCTGAGCCTCTTGGAAAGACTACTACATCTCCTGTTTTTATATCATTAGATCTCACCCTAGTACCCCATGTAAGAAAACTACGAGCCATTAAAGGATAATCACTAACACTATCGGATCCAGGAATGTTATCCTTTTTTAACATAGCGTTAACGAAAGCTGCGCACCATTCTGTTTTTGCAGGGTCAACGCCTAGTATGAGTTTGAGTTCATACCTATTCCTGTCTTCGTCAAGACCTAGGTAATATTTTGCGATATTAATTTGTTCTGGTACAGGCTCTGCTTGCATACAAGATGCTGTGAACAATAGAGCCGCAAATAAGCGGTATTTCATTCGTTCAATTTAATACCTATATCTCTAAGCATTTGATCACCGGTTGTTGTGTCTCGCTTAGATTTTTCAAATGTAACATCAATCTCTCTCATAAGCTTTTTAGATTCTTCATCGTAAATAGATTGTTCAATAGATTGCACTACAGCATATATTGATGCCCAGTCTAAATTTTCTTCATCCATATCTATAAATTCATATCCAATGTTAGCTTCATATCCTTCAATTTCTTTAGATATATCTAAAAATTCGTCATAAGTTATATCGTCCCAATTAATATTCATCAGGTTTTTAAAGTCTTGGTATATCCAAGGCATTTTTTCAGACATAATATCCTCCATAATAAGATTATAGAGATATTTATATTATTTTCCAAAGTATTTAGAATTGTTGCCTCGTATCTGGCCTTCGTAATTATGTTTCTTAACGTCTTCAGATAGATCCACTTTTTTCATATCTTTAACTGGTTCTGAAAATTGCATACATGCCAGTGTAGATCCTTTTGGGAAATGGTATTTTGTGTTTACCTTTGGGAACAACGTTATAACATTTACGTACATGATATTTTGCTTTTGGGTTTGAATAATTCCTGGGCACATTCTATAAGGCTGTTCATCGTATAATACAGGATCAATAAAAGTTACATCACAGTCTTTTGAATATTTAAATGCTAAGTTGTAAGTAAATTTAAGAAAGATATATTTGTTTGATAGACCTGGCGCTTCATGCCCGTTATGAGAAGACAAACTAAAATGATTGCCTAGATAAGTATAAACAAATCCTCCATCCGCACCTGTTTCTATAAGCAAATCATTATCAAGTTTTAATTGTATAGACTTTTTAAAGAATGTATTAAATCCAGGACAAGATTTTACAGTGTGCATTCTATAATTTTGATATTGAAATATAGTAGACCACTGCGTTTTAATAAAATCATTAAAGTTTTTACTTCCATTCCAATAAGGCGTTAATTTAGAATACCAGCTTGGAGGCTTTTTAAATCCTACAAGCCTATCAATATCCATATAGTTATCTGAGCCATCTATTGTATCCCATTGAATTATCATGATTTAATTTTCCCTATTGCTCTATAAGCTAAATCTAAATTTTTCTCTGTACTAAAGACATCTATGAGAGGAGTTTCAAGAATTTTCATATAATTTTTAAGTACTTCAGATTCACAATCACCGTGTTCAATCAACAATATAGGTTCATACTTTTCAATTGTTTTCTTTGCACCAGCTAATGCTTGTTCTTCATGGCCTTCTAAATCTAGATGTAGTACAATAGGGTTATCGATATTTAAATCATCTATAGGCAGCATTGTTACTATTTGAGAATAGTTTGATCCAATAGGATCTTCAGTATAGTGAGACCATCCACCCATATGAAAACCTTGTGGGCTTATGGTTCTAAACTTAGCAGTACCAGCTTTATCGCTTAGTGCAGCGTTAACCATAACTACATTTTGAATGTTATTTTTTTCAATACATTGCTTTGCTATAATATAATTTTCGAGTACAGGCTCAAAACAATAAAGCAGGCCTTTACAAGACGCAGAAAAGTTTGGTATCATGTCACCAAAGAAAGCACCGGCATGTAAAGCGTTTTGACCAGTTTCTTCAAGAATATATTTCATCATTACATGAGTATCATATTCATAATATTTTTTATTTAAAATAGTTATTGCTGATGGTCTTGTTTCAGCATATTTTGGAACACAATAAATTTGATCGTTAAATTCTATTTCTTTAAATTTAACTCCGTACTGAGTATACATGATTAAGCCTTTTCTGCATATAAAACACAATAAGCTTTACCAGGCTTATGCTGTGTTTGTTGTGTTATAACTTTAAGCATTTCTATTTGCTTGTTTTTAGACTCTACTTTCTTTAAATTATTATACCAAAACTGATGAGTTTCGTCAACTAAAACTTTATCATTTATTTCAAAATGTTTTAACTTAAATCCAGTTTTAGATAACAACCATTCCCAATTAGATTTAGATCTAAAATGCATATTCCATCGGGCGGAATAATAGTAATCTGAGTCTAAGAAAGTATAATCTTTAATAAGTATTTTGTCTGTATATTTAGCAATATTTGCAAGTACCTTTTTTGCATCCATATGGCACAACGAATCAAAAAAAGCAGCAACGTCGTATTTTTCGTTACTGCTAAATTCTTCTGCATTTCTAAAATATGTAGGAAAGTATTGTGATGTATGTTCTACTTGAGAACGTATGTTGCTAACGCCTTTTACGTCAATACCTAATTCGCTTTGAATAAAACGAGCAGGACCACCAAAGCCGCAGCCAACATCTAACAGACTTTGAGCACCATCTAGGTACTCAAGAATGTTGTAAGTATAGTTGTCAAATTTATTTAAAAGCAAAGGACCTTTTTCCATATAGTGATAATTCATTTTATCATCTAATATTTCTTTAAAGTCCTCTACATCTACATCATATAAATTACTCATATAAATCCTTATTGGTCTCGGTGGAGAGATTCGAACTCCCGACCCTCTGCTCCCAAAGCAGATGCGCTACCAGACTGCGCTACACCGAGTCTTGTTCTTCAGATATGCAGATTGCTTGTTGTCCTGGTTTAAAATAACCAGCGCCTTTACCTACTTCATCAGCAAGTGCTTCACGTGCTTGAAAACAAGTAACCATATCATCATATGTGTCGTATTTTACAGCATAGGCCTCTCCTGCATAAAGGTATATAAACACTAATGTCCACATTATGAAGCTTCAACCAAGTCGCGTTGCATTTGAATAATTTGTTGCATTTCAATGCGATCTGCTTGTTCTTCATAATCTTCAGCCATTGCAATAATCTCCCAAAGAATATCTTGGCGATTTTTGCCAAAGCTATCAGAACGACGAGCTAAGTTGCGTAGACGTTCTGCAAATACCATATAGTCAATCATGTTGATTCCTTTTATTTTACTTTATAGAATCAATCTATACCAGTTTGAAGCAAATGTCAACCGTTTTTTGCACAGATCCATACTTCTTTTTCTTCAAAGTCTGTTTCTAGTATGACGCCTGACACAAGACAAGAAATATGTGTTTCATACGTATCATAGGCAGTCCATTTTAATTCAGAACTGCCTACAATAACGCTTGCTATAAACAAAGTAAACATTACGTAAAGTATTTGTCAATCATGTCTAAAACATCTTGGTATTTTGCCATCTCAAGAAGTTCTCCTTCCATAGCTTCGAACACATCGGGATGCTCACCAATACCGGCTGGGTTATTTAGATATACTTCAACATTAAATTTATGCTTATCAATGTGGCCACGGGCATGCGAGCGCACTGCATTTAAGATGTAATCTTGATTAATAGACATTCTATTCTCCTTAAAAATGTTTTGGTGCACCCGGTAGGACTCGAACCTACGACCTAAGCGTTATGAGCGCTCAGCTCTAACCAACTGAGCTACAGGTGCGTTGTTTGGTACTCGCAACCGGACTCGAACCGGTACGCCCTAAGGCAAAAGATTTTAAGTCTTCATTGTCTACCAATTCCAACATGCGAGCTATATGGTGATCTCTGTAGGACTCGAACCTACGACCTAGTGCTTAGAAGGCACTTGCTCTGATCCAGCTGAGCTAAGAGACCGTTAACTGTTATCTATAGCATTTTGAAGCATGTTATACGGGATCATACAAATCCACGCATAGACTGACCAAAATACTAAGTTTGCTATAATGATTTCTATCATATTTTTTTAGCTTCTTTTGTGAAATTGTAAGTTGAAAGAAAAGATTGTTCGAGGATTATCCGATGTGTTTGGCCTTGCCCAGTGAATTAAAGAACTTGGGAAAAGAATTAAATCACCTTGTTTAACTTTAGGGCAATGTGTAAAATCTAAAGAGTCAACAGGATTTTTAAACGGTGCCCAAAACCTCGTAGCTTCTTGAGGAGCACCATAGAAATCTGCATAAAGTACAGCAGAATACCCAGATGCTCCATGTGTATGGGGTTCCATGTTTTGCATGTGTGTATATTTTTGAGCCCATAACGCTGTGACTGTTATATCGCAATCATTCCTATTAGCAAACTCAACCAATTCTTTTTGAAAAATGTTTATAAATTTTTCAGTATACGGAGGCCTTCCATTTTTTGCGCGCATGTGCTTATGATAATCAGTGTAATGGTCAGGGAATTGACATTGCGGATCATTCCAATCTACTAAAGACATAAGCTTTTTCTTTTTCTCGCGCCAATCAGATATACTGACATGATAAAAATTCAAAGGGAAAGGTTGGTATACTTTAAACGTACTCATTTCATATTCCACGAAAATATTGTTCTTTGTTCCTTACTATGTGAAGGGTTAGAATAGTGAATTACTGAACTCGGAAATATTAATATATCGCCTTCTTCAACTTCAGGTTTATGTATTAAGTCTTCACCATTACTGAAGTTTTTAAAAGGTGCAAGAAAATGTGTTGACTGATGAACTTCAGGATTAAACTCTACATATAATACAGCAGAATATCCATGATTGCCGTGAGTGTGAGGGCTCATATTATTAGTATTGCCAACATAACGTTGAGCCCACAAGTCTTTTACTTCAATAGAGGTTTGCAAATCATTAGCAAATTGCTGTAACTCATTTGAAATTAAGTCTGTAAACGGAGTTAGATAATTCTTTTCTATAAAATAATCTGTGAAGTGATTCTCGTATTGACACTCAGGATTATCCCAGTTTACAAGCTTGAGCAATTCATATTTTTTTGTAAGATAGTTGGATATTTTTATTTGCCAAAACGGGACCCAAAACGGGTTGTATTGTTTTAAACTCATCTTTCAAAGTTTAGAACATACCGTTTTCCGTCTAAGTAAAATCTTATAGTTGAGTGACTATAAGCATCAACATATTCTTGTTGATTATAAGTTACTTCTTTACAACGTTCAACATATTCATATCCAATAATTCGTCGTTCAGTAGTAGGCTGAGCACCTTCATTGGCACCAATTAAGCCACCAATCACCGCGCCAGCAGCTGCTCCATCATCATTACCTGATACCCCTTTTCCTAGGATACCTCCGATAATCATACCTGCGAGCGCACCACCCGCAGCATTACCTTGTGTTTGAACGTCCTGATATATGGGCTCTTTTACATCAACACATCTCACTTTTGTAACAGGTACAGAAAGTTTAATGTTTTTGGTGTGATGGAACACACGTACATCTTTGACGCGTTCGTTAGACAAGGCAGGAGAAGCAACTGCTAGCGCGGCCGCTATGAGAATAGGTTTCATTATAGATCCTTTCCAGAATACATGCTATTTATGACATCATCTGGTGTATTTTCTACTATCAATTCTTTTAACGATAAAATTTCTTCAATCTCATCGCGGTTGAATGTTTGTTCGATCCATTCAGTTACATCAAATGTGTCGTTCATTACATTACTGCCAGTACAAATAAAATACCAATAACCATGGCACCGGACATAAGGTTTGAAGCAAAATCAATAAGCATGTTTTTCATAGTGTTGTTCCTTTATAATTTATAAGATCAATATATACTGATTCTATTAGAATGTCAACCGTTAAATTCATAATTTTTAACAAATTTTAAAATTAATTCTTGAGAACGATTACGAGCTTCAGCTTCCCACCAAGTTTTATCATATTCAAACTCTGAGCTATCAAGAAGGAAACCCAAATTATCCAGCATATATTGTTTTACGTGAACCAATTCATGAGCCACGGTAGTGTATATTTCTGTTAAGTTTCTATTCCTACAATTAACTAAAATTAGATATTGGCCTGGATTTATATCAACACATAGTCCATTACCTTCAAGTTCATTTTCAGCCTCGACGACAATCATAGTTGGAGTTATATCGAGTTCTTTTACACAAAACTCTACAAACTTTTTAGTAAGTGCAGGATCTAGGTTTCGACTGTGTATTTTCATAGATCTTCGAGGTCACTTAAAAATTGTTTCTTAGGAGTAGTTTTATCCCAGAACTTAAGATCCTTTTGAGCTTCTTTGATTTCTTTGTCTAAGCTTCTAACCATTTCGTCAGTAAGACTCATAATGTTAATACGCAATAGGCGTTCTGCATCGTCACCTTGGATAGGAACTTCAGCTGTATACATTTGGGCAATTACTTGCTTTTTAGTTTGCTGTTTAAATAAGATCCTATCGTTAAGAACTGCTAGAATGAAATCCATCTTGCACTTCAGCCAACGAGCAGTCTCATTAGCTTCTTCTTTACGTCTTTCAATTCTTTGTGATAGAACACTCATGCGATAATCGCAGAAATCTTTAATTAAATCACGCTCGTCTTTATATTCACGAAGCTTGCCAGTATGATCAATAACCGTTAGGTTCTCGCTTAGTGGCTTAGTCAATTTAAACTTACGAATAATACGCTCGTCAGTCCATGCATTAGCAGAAGATAACTTTAATTTAACTTCAAAACGAAAACCGTTTTTATCGCAAAGATCTTCGTATGAAACAATATCGTTATCATCTTCGAGCTTATCAAGTACTTTAACGTATGACTCACGGTCATAACCATATGGGACTTCTGTAATTGTTAATACTGTTTTGCTATTTCTTACAAAAGTACCACGTACTGTATACCTATCCTCGACAGAATCATATGTTACTGTACCAGAAAATTCTGGGAATGACACTGGAAGCCTCGATGTTATAGTACCACCCGACACATATTCACGAACGGCACTAGAAAGTGATTCTAAGGACCGTGGAAGGATATTGGTAGCAAAACCAGTGGCAATACCTTTAGTTCCATTGGCCAATACTAAAGGAAGAACAGGTAAGTAGAAAGCAGGAGGCTCGTGCTCAGGATCACTATGCACTGGTGATAGATCCATATCCTTAACATACTTCTCAAAGTTATTATGCACTCGAGTATAAACGTAACGAGCAGCACCAGCTTCTTGTACTAGACGAGTACCAAAAGAACCTCGGCCTTCGACTAAACAGATATTGTTATTCCACTCAGCAGCCATAAGTTGACCTGCACCTGCAGCACTAGCTTCACCGTGGTTATACCCATAGTCTGAAATAATACCAGCAACAGCTGATACTTTTTTGAAGTCTTTCTTTGAATTGAGTAATGATGAATACAAATAGAAACGTTGTACAGGTTTTAATCCATCGATCATATTAGGAATAGCACGAGACTCAACTGTATACATAGCAAAAGATAGCCATTCGTTTTTGGCTACATGTGATATTGGGTAATCAGTCCCGTCAGTTGTAAATTCAAGTAAGCTCATTTATAGTCTGTTCCATCCGTTTAAATTTTTGATTCTATCCATACTAACACATTTTTTATCTAATGTCAACCCCTATGCAAACATATATTGTTTACGTAAAGAAGAATCTTTTCCAAACATCATTTGAAATATTCCAGCATCGTCGACTGTGACTGTGTCATACTTTGGTTGATTGATAATTTTATCATATTCATCTTCTTGTAAGGATCCTAATCCTTTAATATATCTATGCTTCCAACCAGATTCACTCTTGTGTGCATTCGCGTCCTCGTAGGTATAGAACCACTTGACATCTTTACCTCTCGTTGAAATCATGATCGGTGTACGAGTAATTTTAACACGTTTTTCTGTTAAAAGCCTTGGCCAGAACTTATAGAAGAAAGCAATGAGCAATGGACTAATGTGACCAATACCATCGTGGTCAGCATCAGTTAAAGTAGCAACACTTTGATATGTCATGTCGTCAACAGAGTTTGGATTATTAATATCCAATCCAAGAATTGCTACGAGCTCAGACAATTCCTTGTTCTTAAGTACATCAGCTGGTTTCATATCCCAGGTATTCATGATTACACCACGAAGAGGAAATGCACCAACCTTATTAGGATCACGTACCTTTAATAGGAAACCCATAGCCGAGTCACCTTCGACAATTTTCAATGTAGCATCATCTTTGTTAGCAGAGATATGTTTTGCTACTTTAACTTTACGCAATTTCTTTTGAGCAAGTGTAGCGGCACGTTTGTCTGCAGCAATTTTCTTTGCTAACTGAGCCTCGATAATTGGATCAATAATAGAAGGTGTATTAATAATTTTACGAGCAAACCAATCAGCATCATGGATACCTGCTTCAATAGCATGTTCTTTGACGTTACCCATAGGATTTGTCAGGCGTTCTTTTGTTTGAGAGTCAAACTTTGGATTGATAAAATTACGAGCAAACATAACAAAGGTAAGGCCGTTTTTAATCGTCGACTTAACGACTTCAATCTTATGCTTACGCTTAATCATAACGACAAGCTCATCTACAATTGAATTCATAATGAAATCAACATAAGATCCACCTTGGCGAGTATTTACACCATTAACATATGAGTTGGTACGAAACCCATCTTCAGACGTAGTAATAAAGAATGATAGGTTATCTGTTTTTTCGACGATAGCTTCTTCGCCAAACAATTCAGAATATTTTTTAAGATTGTTTACTTTAATGCGGCGCTTGTTAAATGAGAAAGCAATTTCTGGAAACGCCATTTGAAGACTAATCAAACGATCTTCGACTAAAGAAATAGTATCGTAATCGTTTAGGCTATTACATTCAAACAAATCAAAGTCTGGTACAAATGTAACTTCTGTACCATTTCCAACTTTATCTGAATATTTTTCATTAATTTTTTCAGCACCGTTTTTACACGATACAGTTAACATTTTTCCATTAGACCAGGTTTTACCTGTAAACTTAGATGAAAGAAAGTTTGTAGCTGCGGATCCTACACCGTTTGTACCAATAGTAACTCGATTATCATCAAATGAAGTACCAGCATTTACTCTAGTCCAAGCAGCAGTAGCACGAGCAATTTTAGTATTTGTGGTCTCGTCGTATACTAACTCTTGAGGAATGCCACGGCCGTTGTCTGTAATGATAATAGAATTGTCCATCTTTACAGATACATCAATTTTATTAGCATATTTAAAATTAGTACGAATAGCCTCGTCAATCGCATTATCTAAGATCTCGTCAATCATTTTAGATAGCGCTGGTACGGACTCAACCATAGCCCATTTACCCATAACAAAACGCTCAATTGGTTCACGAGCGCTCGAGCCTAAGTACATGCCAATCCGTTCTCTAACGTGTTGACGTGCAGTTAAAATTTTAAAATCTTCAGACAAAGAAGTCCTCCTCAAGAATCAGTATAGTTCTAATCTAACACAGTTGAACGATAATGTCAACCGTTAATTAAATACATCATAAACTCGCGTGGTCTATTTGGATTTCTTAGTTCTGAATCGTTTAAAACCATATTGCTAATAGAAGTGTCTTGGAATCTTACTCTGTTTTCATTGATGTAAGGTGTTAAAAATTTATTTCTAAAATTAATAAATTTATCTATGCCATCGTCAGTAGCTCTGAGATGAACTTCTAAAGAAACGTGTTTTACGTTTTTTCTAATAAAGTCAAAATTTTCTTCTGACAACACGTCATATTCTCCACCTTCACAATCAAGTTTAAGGTAGTCTATGTGCTCTATATTATATCGCGCGAGGAAGTCTTTAAAACTTGTAGTCTTAAAATCATCTGTGTAAAACACTCGTTCGGTATGGCTAGAGTCTGACCCTATGGCGTGGCCAATTGGGACAATTCTTTGTTCTGTTTGGTCTACTATATAATCATAGCAGTTTTTAAGCGCTGTTTGCATCAGTTCTTTGTTAGGTTCAATCATATACACTTTAGAAGCTCCAAGATCTAACGCATGGGCTGTAAACATTCCTACACAGGCGCCTACATCCACACATACATCACCAGGCTGTACCTTGTACCACCAATCATAATCCATGCTTTTGAAAAATTCATTATACATGAATAAGACGTTTTTCATACATAAGCTTCCTGTATCCATTTCAACATTCAAAGCTTTCATATTTTTTCTTTGTTCAATTTCTATCATTACATATGTCCTATCCAGTGTGTGCAATCATCGCAAGGGTCGTCGAACATTTTAGTTCGATAATCTTCCTGCATTCGTTTGTACCTTTTATAGTTGGTGAATTATTTATAAATACTATCAAAGCTTCTAGCATATGTCAACAGGAAATATCATGCAAACAAATTATTTTTCTCCCTTATCGTTTGAGGTAGTCATTCAAAGGCTACCAAACACTGAGTTTTTTACTCAGAGATTTTTACTACCTGCGGTGTTTAGTCAGCCAGTTCAAAGGAATACTCCTATCGGTGCAGTATTTGATACTCCAGATAGATTAACATATGGTGAATTTGACTTGGGTTTTATTTTAGATGAAAACATGAACAATTATTTAGAAATATATAATTGGATGAAAGGTATTGGTTTCCCAGAAAATACAGAACAATACCAAGCTGTTGCAGCATCTCAAGCTGGTACTGTTTCAGACATCACGGTTATTCTAAATAATAGTCATAAAAATGCTAATAAAAAAGTGGTGTTTAAGGATTGCTTTCCAATTGGTTTATCCTCAATCAGTTTAGATGTTCGTGGCACCGACATTCAATACCCTGAAGCTACTGCTACATTTAGATACGATTACTTTGACATAGAATAAAGTAGTTGACATAGCTCATAGTTTGTGATAGAATAATAATATGATTCTATTTTTTAAAGGATGTAAAATTGAGCGAAGATATTCATGAATTGTGGGCAGTTGACTGCAAAATCAACGAAACAAATTTGGCCGGTGAGTCAAAGCGTATCCCAGAACTTCACAACAAATACTACACGCTATATTATAAGGAAGTCTTACGAGTAAAAAAGCTCAAGGCTGACTATAAAACGCTTGAGTTCGATAAGCGTGAATATTATGATGGCTCTATGGCTGAAGAAGATCTAAGGGATCGTGGTTGGAAGCCGTATCAGAAAAAAGTACTGCGCAACGAAGTAGATAAATATATTCAAGCAGACAAGGAAGTAATCAATCTCAGTCTTAAAATTGATTATCATATGGAACGAGCTAAGTTCCTAGAAGACATTGTCAAAACCATACATTCAAGAAACTTTATTGTCAAGAATATGATTGACATTCTAAAGTTTCAATCTGGGGAATTTTAATTTATGCAAGAAGTGATTACAGTCCATCCGATTAATGCGGTTCACATGAGAATTGAAGCTGATGCCGGCATAAAGATGGAACTAGAAAGCTACTTTAAGTTTAGACCTGAAGGATACAAATTTAATCCTTCTTTTAAAAATCGCGTTTGGGATGGTTATATAAGATTGTTCCAACCAATGCGTCCTACTTTATATGCTGGCCTTATAGGTTACATGAAAAAGTTTTGTTCTGATCGGGATTATAAGCTTGTTGTAGAGGGAACTTTATATGCAGAAGAAAAAGTTCCAGAAGATTACGGATATGAAATAGCAAAAGAAATCAATTGTAAGTTTGAGCCACGTGATTATCAAAATCAGTATGTCGTAAATGCTATTAAACACAATCGTTCTCTTTCTTTGTCACCAACATCTTCAGGCAAATCTTTAATCATTCATTTAATTCAACAGCATTATTGGAGAGCTTACGAGCATAGAACTCTTATTATTGTTCCAACGATTTCTCTTGTACACCAAATGGCTGGTGACTTTGTAGACTATGGATGCACTGATGAAATATACAAAATCCAAGGTGGTGTAGATAAACATACCAATGCACCAATAGTAATATCAACATGGCAATCTCTTATTAAACTTCCGAAGGCTTGGTTTGATCAATTTGGTGTAGTACTTGGAGACGAAGCACATCAGTTCCAAGCTAAATCACTTCAAAAGATTATGGATAAACTTACTGATTGCCAATACCGGCATGGATTTACTGGTACACTTAAATCATCTGAAAGCAAAACTCATAGATTAGTATTAGAAGGTTGTTTTGGAGAAGTAAGAAAATTCGTAACAACTAAAGATCTTATGGATGCTGGTACAGTTGCTGATTTTAATGTAAAAGCTATTGTACTAGATTATGATGCTCAGATTAAAAAAGATTTTGTTAAAGCAATTAAGCAAATATCAGAAGGATCTAAAAAGTATCCTGCTGAACGCGAGTTTCTCGTAAACAACACGAGACGAAACATGTTTATTCGTAATTTACTTTGGTCGCTTGAAGGTCAAAACAATTTGGTCTTATTTGATTTAGTAGAAAAACATGGTAAAATTTTAGAACCTTTACTTCGTAAAGACGATCGTCAACTTCATTTTATATATGGTGGTACTAAAGGCGATGAAAGAGAACGAGTTAGAAATCTCGTTGAGAATGATCCTATTAAGCAACATGATATTCTTGCTTCTTATGGTGTCTTTTCGACTGGTGTTAACCTTAAGAAATTGGATAACGTAATCTTTGCATCTGGTTCTAAATCTGAAATTAAAGTATTGCAATCAATTGGTAGAGCACTACGTAAAGGTAACGATGCTGATAAAGCTACTCTGTATGATATTACAGACGACCTGTCGGTCGGCTCTTACGAGAATTATACTCTTAAACATTTTAGAAAACGTATTGAGATTTATGGGACTGAACAATTCCAATTTAAAATCTACAATGTTAATATCTAATATATTATTTTATAGCGGTTAAAACCGATTATACCACACCTAGAAATAATGTCAACTAAAAAATGCAGCAGTATCAACAAAAAAAACAGTTGACATTAGCTCGATAGTATAATACTATAGTAAAAAATACAGGAGGGACTTATGGCCAAGAAGCCACGCAAACGTAATTACGTTAACAACAAGGATCTACTTGAGGCTTTAATCAAATACCAAGAAGCCTGTCGTGATGCAGAAAACGAAGGTGCAGAGATAAAACCTAGGGTACCTGATTATATTGGTAAGTGTATCTATCAAATTGCTACAAGACTTGCTACAAAACCTAACTTCAGTGGATACTCATATAAAGAAGATATGATTAGTGATGGTATTGAAAATTGTCTTCAGTATATTCATAACTTTAATCCAGAAAAATCTCAAAATCCGTTTGCTTACTTTACTCAAATTATTTGGTACGCGTTCCTACGCCGTATTCAAAAAGAGAAAAAGCAAATGTACATTCGTTTTAAATCATCTCAGTCTATGCTAGCATCTGGCGGAACTTATGCTGGTGGTGAAGATATTAATCTGCATCTAAATACAAACGCAGACTATATGAACGCCTTTGTACAAGACTTCGAAGACAAGCTTGCACGAGATAAAGAGAAAAAGAAATAATAAATGAAAATTGCTATTATTACAGATATGCATCTCGGTTGTCGAGGTGATTCTAAAGTATTCTTAGATCATCAAGAAAAATTCTTTTCAGAAACATTTTTCCCGCACCTCGATGAAAATAATATTAATATTGTATTAGACCTAGGCGATACGTTTGATCGCCGTAAGTACGTTAATTATGTTACTCTTGACCGAGCTAAGAGAATGTTCTTCGATGAACTTGCTAAAAGGAACATTCAATACTACGCTATTGTAGGTAACCACTCAGTTTATTACACCAACACTAACGAAATTAATTCTATGAAGTTGTTGCTCACTGAGTATAAAGACTTCAACATTTATCAGGATAAACCTGTGGAGTTGACATTTGGGTCAACTAGTATTATAATGGTGCCATGGTTAACTAAAAACAACATGGAAGAATCACTTATAGCAATGCAAAACTCGAGTGCAGACATCTGCATGGGTCACTTTGCTATTCAAGGTTTTGAAATGTTGAAAGGTGCAATCAACGATCATGGGTTGAATAAGGATGTTTTCAAACATTTTGAACAGGTTTATTCTGGTCACTTCCACCATCCATCTGAATATGGTAACATCAACTATCTTGGTGCTCCGTATGAAATGACGTGGTCTGATTACCAAGGTAAACGTGGGTTTAGAGTACTTGATACGGAAACTAAAGAATTAGAATGGATACTTAATCCTTTTCAAATATATCATAAAATTGAATATGATGATACAAATATGACTATTGAAGACATAGCAAGTTTAGATGTTGAAAATATTAAAGATGCTTATATAAAAGTTATTGTTAAAAACAGGACAAACCCATATATCTATGATTTGTTTCTTAATAGACTAACAGACTCAGGCGCTACTGATGTTAAATCTATTGAGGATAGTTTAAACCTAGAAGATGCAGGTGTTGACGAAATACTTGACGAAACAAAAGACACTAAAGAAATATTACATTCTTATATTGAATCAATTGACACCAAAGTCGATAAAGATTTAATTAAGAAAGTGATTGATGATTTATATATTGAGGCCCAACAAGTAGCATGAAAATTGAATTCCAAAAAGTTCAGTACAAGAACTTACTTTCATCAGGTAATTCTTGGACTACGATAGATTTAAATAAAAGTAGAACCACACTTATCAGTGGTACAAACGGTAGCGGTAAATCAACATTACTTGACGCTATTGTTTTTGGTTTGTATGGTAAAGCGTTTCGTAAAATTAATAAGAACCAGCTCATTAATAGCATTAACGGTAGAGATACACTTGTTGAGATATATTTTCAAATAGGTCAAAACAAGTTTATGATCCGCCGTGGTATTAAACCTGTTGTATTTGAAATCTGGAAAAATGGCGAAATGATTAATCAAGATGCAGCTGCTCGAGATTATCAATCTTACCTTGAACAAAACATTTTGAATTTAAATTATAAATCGTTTAATCAAATTGTAGTTCTTGGTAGTGCAACCTACGTTCCTTTCATGGAATTACCAGCTCACACTCGCCGTGAGATTATCGAAGACCTTCTTGATATTCAAGTGTTCAGTACAATGAATACGTTGTTAAAAGAAAAAGTGTCTTCTAATAAAGAAGCTATTACCGAGAATAGCTATCAAATGGATTTAAATGAATCAAAGTTGAGTCAAGCAAAGGAACACAATGCATCAATTCGTAAAATTCGAGAAGCTGAAGTGGACAAAGTTCGGCTTAGAATGTCCGAGCACATTGCAAAAATT
>Ga0209251_1001232_pt1 | contig 20378 bp, 21 predicted proteins | sample SaaInlV_100m_DNA_6_FD_184665 | JGI IMG/M metagenome (GOLD analysis project Ga0209251, IMG submission 184665) | Marine microbial communities from expanding oxygen minimum zones in the Saanich Inlet - Saanich Inlet SI073_LV_10m_DNA (SPAdes) (version 2) | ecosystem: Environmental > Aquatic > Marine... | reverse complement strand
CAGTGGTGTTATGCAAAGTCCTGTTGGACAGGTGCTTGGAACTGCTGCATCATTTATTCCTGGTGCTGCACCTATCATGGCAGGTATTAATACACTTGCTACTGGTAATCCTATGTCAATGTTAGGAATGATTCCTGGCGTAAGCGGGGTTATGAGTAAAGTTGGTAATTTTATGAGCAGTTCTCTTGGAGGTATTGCATCGAATGTTATAAGTGGAAACTTTGGAGGTGCTTTACGAGGTGGACTTAATATGATTAGTCCTCAAATAAGTAATATTGCTGATAACTTTGGTATGGGTAGTATTATTAAATCTGTCACTGGTGCATTTGGTAGTGATCGTATAGGTTCTTTGAGACAGATTGCGTCGGAATTAGGAATTAATCCTGAGGCACTTGGTGTAGTGCAGAATGTGACTCAACAAGCATTCCGAGAGGGTGGTATTTCTGCTAGGTATGCTATGGAGCAGACTATGGAGTTCATTCCCATTCCCCTAATTATAGAAAAGGTCGTTCCTATTCCTCAAGCAGTACCAATAAATACTGGGGGGAATGTTGTACAAGCAGCTCCTTCATCTTTGCAAAATAGAATGCGATAATGGCAACTATACAAAAAAGCACAAAAATTAATTTCTATAAGTTTGTACAGGTAAAGGATTCATCTGGCGAAGGTAGTGCCAATGCTTCTGTAAAAGCAACCAATAAAAATACTACTGCTGTCAATAATTTAGGTGGAACAGTAAATTCTATTGCAGGAATTCTTAAGAGTTTAAAGGATACTCAACTTGCACAATTAAACCGAGAACTTTCTCAACAAAAAAAGTTTGATGCTCAATTTACAAAAGTAAAGAAGCAGAAAAAGAAGACTGGATCCGTAGGTGAAATGTTTAAAACCCCTAGTTTTCTAGAGGGGTTGATGAAAATGTTGGGTGGGTTATTAAAGATTGCAATTATAATTCCTGCTCTACAATGGTTGGGCGATCCTGCTAATAGAGAGAAGGTAAAAAATATTATACAAGCTATCTCTAAGTTAGTAACTTTCATCTTTGATGTAGCAAAATTTGGTGTAGTTAACACCATTGAAGGATTATACACTTTATTATCAGATGATTCTAGTCCTTGGGAAAGAATAGGGGGACTTGTAAAAGGGTTAACAGGACTCGGAACACTATTATTAGGTCTTCGCTGGTTATCCAACCCAACTAGAATTATCACCGATTTTGGTAATGTACTGATTTTCTTTCGTAATAATCTTATTAAAGGAAGAAGAGGATTATTAGGTAGAGGTTTAGCCCTTGGAGTTGCAGCAGCAAGTGCTTATGGTGGAGTTAAAGCATATAACTATCTTAAAGAGGGTGAAACTACTGCCACTCAAGTAGAAGATGGTCAAGAACCAGCAAACAAACCTGAAGGATTTTCTAAAGGTGGTAAAGTAAATCTACTACCTCAAAGAGCATCAGGAGGATTTATTAATGGACCACAATCAGGATATCCCGTATCACTGGATGGGGGGAGATCAACCTCGTTTATCGGACACGGACGTGAATATGTTGCTAGAAAGAGCAATGGGGGAGCTTTCGTCGTTCCTCTTAATACTCCTGGAACAAAAACACAACCCCACCTAACTTCTAAAAGGATGGGTGAAGCACAGAGTCAAGGATTTGATATCGGTGGAATGGTGAGTGCATTCCAAGGTGGATTTAATCCAGGAAAGGGTTTTAGTAATCCCATGTCTCAGAATGTTATGCCTAGTTTTGCACCTGAGTCTAAATTTATGTCTCAAGGTGGTGGACTTCCTGGTTTTGCAAATGGAGGTAACTTAAATAAAAATATTTTTATGCATTGGACAGCAGGTGGATATAACTGGAAAAATGGTCCATATCATACCACTGTTCAGGGCGATGGTTCTCTATATAAGCATCTCCCTTACGACCAACATACTGCTCACACATATTATAGAAACTCTGGAAATGTAGGTCTTTCAGTCGCTGCAATGAAAGACTACAACTGGAATTCTTTTGCCCCCAAACCAAAGCAACTTGAGTCAATGACTGCCGAAGCAGCAAGTATTGCTAAAGGTTGGGGTTGGAGTGCAGGTGATGTAAGTATTAAAAATGTTATGACGCACGCAGAAGCAGCGTCGAATAAAGATGGTAAGTCTCCTCATGATAACTATGGTCCTACTTGGTGGGGTGGTACGGGTGAAAGATCTGACTTACATAAGTTAAAGGGATCTGATAAAGATGGTACAGGTGGTGATAAACTTCGTCAAATGATCAAAAAATATATGGGTATGAAAAATCCTCCTATATTAAATGAAGCAGGTCCTGGTTCTGGTGGTCCTGGAGGACCAACTGGGCAACTTAATAGTGGCGAGTATAATTTATTGCAGCGTTTAGTTCTTGCAGAGGCAGGTGGTGAGGGTACAACGGGTATGGCATTGGTAGCACGCAGTGTATTGAATCGTGCAGGACTTATTCAATCTGGTAAGGTTGGAAAGGGAATGTTCATGGCAAACGATAAGAGTGTCACTGGTGTTATCATGGGTAGACGTCAATATCAACCCGTAGAAGATGGATCAATTAATGACGCAAGAAGTGCTGAACAGATGGCACAAGCGAGAAAAGCAATTGAGATGGCACGAAATACTACAAGTCTTAGGGGTAATCTTGAGGCAGATGGTATTCGTCCAGAGAATATTAATTATTTGATGGGATCAACTGGATTTAGAACTGGTGCTGCGTTCAATGATGAGTCTCAAAATGTTAATGTTGTTAAGTACAAAAATCACTTCTTCAATACTGCAGGAAATGCCAGTGTAAAAACTCATATTGCTGAGATTGAAAATGGTGGTACTGGTGGTGGTCATGGTGCTGGTGATTATGGTTCTTCTAATGGAAGAGGTGGTGCTGGTTTTGATATGGATAGTGGTAAACCACGCACACCATTATCAGCAAGAGCAAAATCAATCATAACGAGTATCACTGGAGGAAAAGCATCGAGTGCTACTGGATTAAGAATTGGTGCTGGTGGTAATTCTGCTCCTGAGAGTAAATTCCTTCCACCATCAACAGGAACAAATCAGTCATCAATTCAATCACAAACAGATCAAAGAAATGACGCTCGTAACACTATAACTGAAAAAAGTCAACAAATGATTCAATCTGCACTCGCTGCTGTTGCACAACAAAATGGTGTAAATAGTCAAGCAATACAAGCAGCAAAACAAGCAGTTCAATCAGCGATGGCACAAGGTTCTAGTAATCAACCAATATTGATTGGGGGAGGATCCAATCCTAAAAAATCTATTGCATCCGACTTGCAATCAACTCTCAACCCTCTCAGAGGTATACTTAAATGACAATCCAAAGATCCGAGACGGGAGATGTTGAGGTAAAGGTCAGCGTCTATAGAGATGGTAAAAAACTTAAAAGTAATGATGGTAATGATGATATCTACGATTTTATTGTAGGTATAGAAATTTACGAAAGTATTACTTCATCAACCATAGAAGCAAAACTTCTTTTTAATGATGGTTCTGGATTTATGGGTGCTATGACTGGATCTGAGTTATTCAGAGTTCAGATTAGAGGGACAATTCTTGACAGAACTTACAATCTCCGAGCATATGATATTGAAGCAAGGACAAGACTTAATACAGCAGATTCATTTATCGTTAATTGTGCTAGTGATGAATTTTTCAAGAATGAGATTACTAATGTATTCGGAAATAGCGAAGTTATATTCAAATCTATAGAGTCTTCTAATATTGTAGAACAACTTTTACGTACAGATCGAAGATTTTTGGCAACCAAAAAAAATATTTTTGTTGAAGAAACTACAAATAAGCAACAGTTTGTAGCACCAAATTGGAGACCATTTGATTGTATTTACTGGGTTGCACAAAGGTCAGTAAGAAAGGCACGAAAGGGTGGCACTCTTCAAAATGGATTTATTTTCTATGAGAATGCCTTAGGTTTTAATTTTAAGTCTATTGATAAAATTATTGACAATGTGAACAGACAATCGGAGTCAGATACTAATTTTACCACAGGTGAAACCAAATTGTACACATATGTGTACTCTACAAAACAATCAGGTACAACAGAAAGTGATCAATTTAAAATTGAATCTGTTGTATTTCCAGATGAAAGAGATTTCTTATCTGGATTACGTCATGGTTCATGGTCTGGATTTAGTATTGGATTTGATCCTGTTACTATAACACAATCCAAGATGGGGTTGAGTACTGATATGTCAGTTGATGCTTATCGCTATGGAATTTCTGACATGTGGCCAAAAATGTCACATCTAAGTGAGAAAAAATCAGTAAATCCATTATCAATTATGGATAAATCAATTCAAGATATTGTTAACTATCCAAAACGAGTGAGATATACTGCATTATCAAATCAAATTTTTGATCCTAAATTTCAAAGTAACCCTCAAAAAAATTATGAAGAACTGGTAGAACTTCAAGCATACCAGTGGATGAGAATTGAGTCTTTAAAAAATATTAAATTGATGGTTACAATTCCTGGCAATCTTGACTTGTATGCAGGATCTGGAATAAATGTAGTCTTACCTGCAACCTATAAAAAGAATACTACCACAGATATAGATAGAAAGTACAGTGGAAGATATGTCATTGGTGGATTGACACATAAAATTGTGGGCACTACAATGATGACAGAAGCATTGTTATTGAAGGATTCAGTACCAAGGCGTTCTACCTAAATATTATTCGTATAAGGAGGTACTATGGAAAGTATCGAGCAACATATTGAAAAGGATAAAGAAATCCTTGATAATCCTATGATCTCGCCCAATCAACGTCGCCACATTGAAGGTGAGTTGCATGAATTGGAAGATTATGCTGAAAATCATAAAGAAGAGATTGAGGCAGGAGATCATCATGATCCTAGTTACATAGAACTCTTCTGTGATCAAAATCCTTCAGAACCAGAATGCTTGGTTTATGAAGATTGACTTGACAAGAGAACTATTTTAATTTAGAATAACCATGTGAGGGTTGAGAGAGATGTTATGAAGCTTGAAGAATGCTTGATGGGTCATTGGACAAATAAGCATCAAGCACAGTCAGATCCTACAAATTGGGTTACTGTTGAAATTATTTGGAAATCTCATGAGCAGGGATTTCAATCAATGAATTTCAAACGATGTGATGGTCCTGAGTCACCATATAGAAAGAAAAACCATAAATTTGTACAGATTTCCGATACTGAAGTGCTTGTAGAAAACTATCACTTGGATTGGACAAGACATGAGGATTGTGATATAATGTTTACATCCGATGGTCATGCATGGCATGGTAAAATTGTTGGTGATAATTGTATCGGATATGGAGGAGATAAAGTTATCTCTGAAATCCATGCATATGGAAACAAATTACACACATGCGATCGTGGAATTGACATAAAAACAGGTGAAATGGTGTGGGGTTCTAAAGAACTTTATCGTTTTACTCGTAAGGGCGAATAACTCAGCGGTAGAGTGCCTCCTTTACACGGAGATTGTCGGGGGTTCGATCCCCTCTTCGCCCATGAATAAATTATTATGACAGTACATCACCCATTTAAAATTTCCATACTACAATATACTGTACCTAATTGGTCCTACTATAAACCTATCTTGTTAAGTAGACTACCACCGTATGAAAGAAATGGTGATACTGTATCATCAGATTACCTGGATAAATCTAAGTCAAATTACTTTGATATCTTTGATGAGTTTATAGAACCAGTTCTACAACAATTCAGAGAAGATATTGGACATGCTGCATACATCAGAAATGTATGGACACAAAGAGCAAGAAAGGGTGATCATCATTGCGTCCATAATCATGGATCAAATGGTTGGGCAGCAGTTTTGTATGCAGATTACAATCCTAACATACATTCTGCTACAACCTTTCTAAGTCCCTTTACAGAATTTTCTTCAGGGGATCATATGGATTTTAATCCTGATGTTAAAGAGGGTGACATTGTGTTCTTCCCTTCTCAACTTTTACATTATGCAAATCCAAATACTAACGATAAAGAACGAGTTATACTATCATTTAATATGATGAGTATAAACGAAATTGGCATCTATGAACTTAAATTAAATGAAACTAACTAATGCAATTCTCGCTGGATTAATGTTTGGCATGGCACATGGTATGTCTGTCAATGCGGGTAAAATCACTCAAGGTTATAATTCCATGGATTCTATGGGATGTATGCTTTTGAGAGAATGTACCGATGATGTAAATGAAGTATTCTCTCTTCTGGATGTTTCCTCTCAGTATCCTAACACTGAAGAATTTACTCCAGTTGCGAATGAGTTTAACAACATGCTTGTGTCATTGAACCAAGTAGGTGTTAAAGTATTTCTTGCAGATGAGAAGTATTTCCCTGAAGGACATCGTGGTGTCTATCATACTGTCTCTAACAACTTCTTTCTAAACAGAAAGTTTATGGATACTCCTGCTACTCTTATGATGGTGATGAGACATGAAGGATGGCACGCAGCACAAGATTGTATGGCAGGTACGATTGATAACAGTTTGATTGCTATTATCAAACCAGAGGATGAAGTTCCTATGATTTGGCGTGTACTAGCAGAACGCACCTATCCTAAGTCTGCTGTGCCATGGGAAGCAGAAGCAGGTTGGGCAGGTCGTACTGAAAACATGACTATGGATGCCCTTGCTGCCTGTGCTGGTGGTGCTATGTGGGAAGTATATGAACCAACTCCCTTGACACGTAAATATCTTGAGGATTTTGGTTACCTTAATAAATAAATCGTAAGGATAAAAATGTAAGATGCCTACAATTGACGGTATTATTAATGAACCTACAGTAAATTTTGTTGGTAAAGATGGATTTTTCTGGTGGGTTGGTGAAGTAGAAGATAATGAAGATCCTATGGAACTTGGACGTGTTCGCGTTCGAGTTCTTGGATACTATACAAATGTGAGAGGTGGAACAACATCAGATCTGCCAACTGATAATCTTCCATGGGCAACAGTGTTGCAGCATACCTGTCAACCAGGTAATGATGGTCAGGGTGAAAGTTCAGGTCAATTGCAACCTGGTGCTATTGTCATGGGATTCTTTATGGATGGAGAATCTGCACAGATGCCGATTGTTATCGGTGTGATGAGAGTTAAAAAATCTGCTGAGACTCAAGATGTAAAAGAGTTTGCCTTTACTGGTGAGAGGATGGAACCTGGTGTGGGTGTCAATATGGCAACCATGACAGTTGGTAATCCTAACTCTAGCATGGCATCTACTAAAGAGGAAGGATATCATAGAGCAAAACAAGATAATACAGTAGATCTTCCTAATCAGAAAGGAGAGAATCGTAGTTCTCAAACTTCTGGTCCTGGTTCTCCTAATAATGTAGGAAATCAATCTGGAATTAATGGTAGTGCTGGCAATGCATCGAAACCTAGAAACCCAGAAAAACCAATTCCTGCTGCAAATGGTGTTGGTGGTCCATGGAAAACATTAGAGTATAAATTATCATATCTTTTAGAAGATCTTGCTGATCATGCAGGTCTGCTTATTCGTGCAGAAGATGGTAATTTTATGGATATTGTTACTGGTAAGTTAGTTACTGCAAAACAACTTACAGTAAGACTTCAAAACTTTTTAGGTAGTGTATTTGCACAAGTAGTTTCTGCTATGAGGCAATCTCTTGCCAATCTTGCAGAACAATTAGAACTTGTTAATCTTCTTGGTGGTGCAACTGGTGCTCCATTTATTGTGTTTACTGCTATTCAGGCAGCAGTATCAACAATTCTCAAGTCTCTCTGTAATATTGATTCTCAATTAATTAGTTTCATTGAGGATCCTATTGGCACAGTTCTTAGTTTCGTTGAAGATTTCCTTGATGGGGTTATTGATAAGGCATCGATGGTCCTGCAAGGTGTGCAGGCAACTATCGATAGTGTTATCTGTCAAGTTCAGAAACTTCTTGACTCCGTTCTTGAAATTGTTGACACAGTTTCAACAATTGTTGATGGTGTTGGTCAAGCACAAGAAATCATTGAGGCATGGAAAGCAGGTAGTGAAATCTTTGAAGCAGGAACCGATCTTCTTAAAAAAGGTATCACCAGTATTACTGGTTTGATTGCATTGTTTATTAAATTTGCTGCTAGTAATTGTGACCGTAAACCTGATGGTGGTAAAGATACTGTAGGTTGGTATCCTTTATTTGGTGTTACTCACTGTACTCCCGAAGAACTTGATAAAATTAACAAAATTCGAGGAAAAAGTAGGGGAACTTGTGGTGGTTCTAATGACAGTGGTGGACTCTTTGATAATATTTTTAGTGAAGCAGATCCTTATCTCACTGCTGCTAAAACCTGGTTAGATGGTTCTTATGAAATGTTTGTCGGTACACCTGGTCGTCAGGCAAGTGTAAAGAAAAGTGCAAGTGGAACGACATCAACTTCTGTAAAACTAAATCAGAATGAAAATGCAAAATATGTTGCCCGTAAAGCAATTCGTGAACAGAATCCAGATCTGGATGCTGAAGAACTTGAGAAAAAGGTAAACTCTTCTGTAAGATCTCAGAATGATGGTAAGGGTGATAGTGGTGCATTAGTTGCAGATCATACATCATATGCTGGTAATCATACCGCAGAAGTTCATGGAGATGATTGTGTACAGATTGATGGTGATAATGTTGTAAACGTTGATGGAGATTACTTCTTAAAGATTAGTGGCAACTGTCATATTGAAGTTGGTGGTGGATTTTTCTTTGGTGCTGAAGGTTCTCCTACAATTGTAGATAAGCAAGGTGAATCTAAGGATAGTGATGTACAAAAACACACCATACGTTTTGGATCTGATGTGGACATCAATACTGTTGGTGCTAAATTTGAGGTTCAAGGTGCTGAATTTAATGTAGGATCTTTATCTACTAAATTTACTAGCAGTGTATTTGAATCTAGTGGTGGTCAGGCATCAATTTCTGCAGGAGAAGTTATTGTTAGTGGTGATAACTCAATTGAACTTGTTACACCACACTTAGTAGAGATGATTAATACTCCACCTTCTCCTATTCCTAAAGCACTTACTGGTATTCGTAGATTTGTTGGTGGTTCTGTTGAAACGGTGATGACACCTGGTTTATCTGCTGATGCTGTTCCTAGGTATACCATTGCTAACCCACTTGGACCATATTCACTTACATGTGGAACAACAGGATATAACTGTAATGTTACTACTGGTCTGTATAATGTCAATGTAGTGGCAGGTGCAATGGTACTGAATGCAAGTCTTGCAGCAACAATTACCTGTGGCACTGGTATGCTCCTAGACGCGAAAGGAGCAGTTCTTATCCTTGGTAAGACCGTCTTTATTAATTGACCCTTGACAGGGCACCTCGCGCCTGCTATACTACATAAGTAGTCAGGAGTTTGCATGAGCACCCATCTCGCACATGTCTTTGTCAATTTTTCAAAACGGTCAATTAATATCGTAGACGATGAAGGATACGATAAAACTGTAAACTGGAAATGGGACGAAGAAGGTTCTGAAGGTTTCTCTGAAACTGTCAGTGAGATTGAAAACATTCTCGATCCTGATATGATTACTTATTGTTTTGCTGTAAAATGATTGGACCTATTGGAGTTACACTACAACAAGCAGAAGATAATCTTGAGTTTCTTTTAGATCTCACAGATACTCAACATGTTTGTTGGAAAATTACTCGTCCTGATGGTAAGTCTGTCATGATGGTTCCCGTCAATGAAATCTCTCCTATTCCTGATGAGATTCAAAATCAAGTAGAAGAATTTCAGAAACAATTCATGGAGGAAAATGCGTCCTGAAACTCGTGAATCAATGGAAAATCTTTGGTCCGCAAAATGGAACTTGCCAAAGGCAGCAAGAAACTGTAATTTAACAGACAAGGAGATGAAAATCACCTTCAACGAGTATTGTGCTTTTCATCCTCCTACCTGGGAAATTGGTAACACAAAACAGATTAGTATCCTTTATGTTGACGCGAGTATGGCGGAATCGGTAGACGCACCAGACTTAAAATCTGTTGAGAATTAATCTCGTGGGAGTTCAAGTCTCCCTACTCGCATATCTTTTACTATGTTTTATCCTACCTTTCTATCTTCATTTTATTGGTCTTTCCAAGTAAATAATTTAGAGCAAATAAAAAAATACGTAGACTCTCAAACTGATATCGATAATTCATCATTTAACTGGGGTGATGAATGTTTGATTGATAGAATTGAATTGGATAATGAGGAAATTCTTGATTTAATTCAACCATCTATAGAAAAATTTGCAGAAGATTGGAATAGACAACCAGAGATAAAAATTTATAAACCATGGATAAATCTTTACAAGAGAGGATATTATCAAGAAGTTCATGACCATAGAACTGATTTTGGTGCTACAATAGTATTAAATGATGATGTGAATTTTTCTAAGTTTTATTTTTTTAATAGATATAGTAATTTTGCAAGTAATAAAGTATTACATTTGTTTAAAAATCTTTCTACACATGATCTATATTATCCTAATGTAAAAGCAGGTACAATAATATTTTTTCCTGGAACAGCACTTCATGGAGTTACTGTTCACAAAAGTGATGTAGTACGAAAAACATTGTCATTTAATATAGACATTGTATCATGAAAGTTACTAACTCAAATGATCTAGATAAGTTTCCATATATTCTTGTGGATAATTTTTATAATCAACAAGAATTAAATGAAATATGGGAAGAATTGGATTATATGTGTAGTCCTAAAAGAATGAATCGATCTTCCATTGAAAATGGTGGAGCATGGGATAAAGATGAATATGGCAATAAACAATTATTGAAACATAATTGGACCATGTGGTTAGATCCTTTCTTTGTACAAAATAGGCAGCATTCAAATATTTTAGGTGTAAACCGAAAGTTATTTCATAATATGCATCTGTTTACCGATCATCCTCATTGGTTAATTAACGATGTTGATGCTCTCCAAAAAGACTTCAGTCAAATTGCATACTATGAAGACAGTGATGTTTATAAAGTTCATAGAGATTATTCCAGATTAACATGTCTCACTTGGTTTTTTCGAGAACCAAAAAAATTTACTGGAGGTAACTTACAATTTCCTTTGTTTGATATTGAGATTGAATGTAAAAACAATAGAATGATTATTTTTCCTGGAGCAGTTCCCCATGCAGCAACTAAAGTTTGTATGGAAGAAGAACATAGAGGAAAAAAACTTGGAAGGTTTGTAATGGTGCAGTTGCTAAAACTTGACGGAGGTATGTAATGAATTGGAAATCTCTATCTAACTGTAATGAAGTTTTTCAAATATCAAATATTTTTCCTTGGTCATATTACAATACTTTAATTGATGAATTTGATTTCAAAAATAATACTATTGTTTGGGATAAAAGAGAACTTAGTGAGCAACCTTTATTTGGTCAACATGAAGATACTAAGTGGAATAATAATGAGTTGGGATGGAATTATAAATTCATACACTCCTCTCGTTATGCTGAATATGCACTTAAAAAAATTATAAAAAAGAATGTAAAATTAATTAGAATCAATACCAACTTTCAATTCTATGGTATGGAATCTGGTTGGCATAATGATTATAATATTCCAGATGAGAATGCCTGGTCACTTGTTACCTATATCAATTCCAAATGGGACTATACTTGGGATGGTCAATTTGTTATTCGTACAAAAAATAGAGATTATATTAATGTCAATCCAACTCCAAATGAAGGAGTTTTATTTAATGCCAGTCTAGAACATAGAGGTGGCGCTCCTAATAGATATTGTACTGAATGTAGAATGTCACTTGCATTTTTATTCAAAGAGGTGTATAATGATTGATGTTGAGGTTATTGATAATTTTTTAGATGCATCTTACATAGATTTCATTGAACAATGGTCTATTGTTGGTTGTAAATGGCAATATAGACCAAATATATCTTCTTACCATATAATGGATACTCCAGAGTCTCCTTGGCGTCACGGACTTGCTTTTACTACTCATGATCCAAAAAGAAACTTAGATTTTCAAAATACAAATTCAAGTTTCATGATTCCATTTATCTTAAAAGTTGAACAAACTTTTGGATTTCAGCAAAATAGTTGTTATCGCAGTAGATTTGATATGACTCTTATATCACCAGAAAATTCAATGCATGATGCTCATCAAGATTTTACTTATCCGCACTATGCATCTATTCTCTATATAAATGATAGTGATGGAGATACTGTTATTTACAATGAAACAAAGTTTTGTGAACAATTTACAGAAAAACAACGCATATCACCAAAGAAAAATAGACTAGTGGTATTCAATGGGTTATATTTTCACACAGGACATTCTCCAAATAAACACCAAAACAGAATTCTTGTAAATAGTAATTATAGCGTATAATTTACGGGGGAGTACAAAAGATCTGCATTATAGAAGCAGCGCCCCCTAGAATTTTAATCCTCTATAGCTCAGTTGGTAGAGCAGGTGACTGTTAATCACCCTGTCCCTGGTTCGAGTCCAGGTGGAGGAGTTGTCCATTTTATCATTATTAATATGACTATTGGTCTTACAAAACTAAATCATCCCACATTAGGTGAGGTCCTATTTCATAGATGTATGGGTCAGGTTAGCAAAGATAATCAAGATATTATTGAACACCATTTATCTAAACCAGAATTTAACTGGCAATTTACAAAATCTACTATAGTTGAAGGAACTAATCCTGATGAATTTTCTAAATTTGATGATGTGTCAATTCTTGCACATCAATTAGTAATAGATAATCGTTCTTGCTCTGATTATACTAGTCCATTAATTGATCATACTGAAATTAAAGATTTAATCAATAGACATCATTTGTCTGGAGAAATTTTACGTGCTCAGGTTAATTTATTTGTAAAACGTGATAAAGTTATAAATCCATGTCCTCACATTGATATCCGTTCTGTACCTCACATCGGCATTTTATATTATGTGAATGATGCTGATGGTGATACAGTTTTTTATGATCGTTCTGAATATGATTCAAATGAAGAACTTGGTCTTATGAAAGAATGGAGGAGAGAATCTCCAAAGAGGGGTGATATTTTAATTTTTGATGGTAGAATATATCATAGTCCATCTTGTCCAGTTGAAGCAACTCATAGGATTAGTGTTAACTTTGATATGTTAAAATGAATTATCAATATCCTCTTTATGCACCATATTGGAAGGTTGACGCTTTCAAAAAATCATGGTACAATACACTCAGTTCCCTGTTTAAGATGATTAATGTCAAAGACAACGAAGATGGTTCCTTCGAAATCCAGTGGGATGAAAACGATCCAGAAGAAAGTATCCTCAACGACTGGACAAAAGAAGACTTCACAAACTTCTTGCGTTACTGTGCTCAACGTGAAAACTCAGAAGAATTTGGAGAAGAATCTAAAGAAACTTACTACAACTCAGAAAGCGAAGGTAAAGAAAACTACTACACAAACCAAGACCCGTACACCCAAGCGATCAACAAAGAAACCTTTAGAATTGAAGGTGATGAACTCTCGGAAGATTGAATTCTTTCCTTGGGTTGAAACATTTCCTATCTTTTTTATGGATGAGGCAGAGAACAAAAAATGTTGGTTCACATGCATTGAACATGCACAAAAATATTTGAATAGGCATCAACCTAAGTATAAATGTTATCAATATACAGGAAATTAAATTATTATGGGTGAAGGATTCCCTAACAAAGGAGTTTATTATGTTCCATCAAAATTACCAAAATATCTTATAGAACTGATGAAGGGTTATTGTGATAATCTGAATTATTCTTACGGTGAAGTTTATGCTGAAGATAAAGATAATTCAATTATACGCGATAGTGTTAGAAAATCTAAAGTTGCATGGATTAATTTTGACGAATGGATTCCTGGTATTTTGCATAATATGATGATTTCAGCAAATCAAATGCATTTTAAATATGATCTCAGACATTTCAATGGTCAAATACAATCTACTGTTTACGAGGGAGGTGAAAAATCTTTCTATAGTTGGCATGTTGATGGTGGAAGAACTGGGGTATTTGATGGAGTGGAAATAGAGAGGAAACTATCAATATCATTAATTCTTAGTGAACCTGATGAATATGAGGGTGGTGAATTGCAATTTAGTTACTATAGCAAACATCACTCTACTGGCAAACCACCTGCTGGCACAGCAGTTATTTTTCCTTCCTGGTTACCTCATAGAGTTAGACCAGTTAAGTCTGGTATAAGACATTCTTTAGTTGCTTGGATGGATGGACCTCTCTTTAAATAAATATCAACCTGGTGGATTAGAAAGACATCCCGCTAATATATTAAGATTACTCTCTGAACTTGAGGGGTCATATCAATTATTAAAATACATGGGATTTGAAGAAGATAGTAATACTATCAAAAAAATCAAGACTACATATTATAAGTTATACTTTAAAACGAAGAAAGATTATGAGTGATCATGTATTTAATAAAGTGGTTTCTGAATATTTTGAGAAACCTGGAGCAGAAGATTTTTCTACCCCAACAGGTAAAGATGGAGAACCATTAACTGCTAAGGGTAGAGAAATTGCTAAAATTAAAGCCGAAGAAAAGGAGTGGCATGAATACCATTTAGAAAGGGCAATGTACAAACTTCAAGATAACTTTACGTGGGTTCTTGATAATATGGATGATGATTCATCCAAAGATCAATCTTATTATGTACTTGTAGATATTATTAAACGAGTTGCAGAGTATCATAATGAAACAGGAAAAAAAGCAGAACGACTCCTCGCAGTCATACAAGATACCTCACTCCTTGATGAGTGAATGGGAATCATACCTTGCTGTGTGTGAATCTTTCGGCATAGAACCTTCAGCGCGGAGGTTCCTAAGATACAACGAATTGTTCCCGTATAAATAACCTTGTAGCAAATCGTGTGATTATTCGTGGGAACTAGAAAAATATCTCAGTTGGATGTTATTTCAGATGCGAATCTCTCAGGAGAAGGTATTCTTCCTGTTGTAGTGTCGGATCCTTTGATTCCCAACAGAAAAGTCAAGATTAATCAACTTCATAAAGGTGTTGCACAAGGTATAAAAGCAGCACCTGGTCTATGTTTTGACTTAGATCGAGATACTGGTTTATATCAAGACGCCTACGATCAGATTGGGATTGGTTTTGGTGATAGTGGTTTCTATATGACCACTATTTCAAATACAGAGACTTCTAAATCTTTGTATATTACAGCAGTGCATGAGACTGCAACTAATGCAGATATTGTTCTTTCACCAAAAGGAACTGGTTCTGTAAAAGTTACAGGTAGTTTCGTAATTTCCGATCAAGCTTTTACTCTTGAGGATTCTCAGGGACCAAAGGCAAGATTTGAAGTGAGTAATGTTGGTACTGGTACTAATACTAGAATCATGACATTGCCTGCTATTACATCTGGTAATGGTACAACATTAGTTGGTGCTGATACACAGCAAACTTTAACTAATAAGACACTTCTTATTGATGAAGATAACTTTGTTATTGTTGATGGCACTGAAGAAGCAATCTTTCAGATTAACTGGGCAGAAACTTCTAGTACTAGAAGATCATACTTCTTACCTGATGCTGGCACAGTAACAACAACTCTTGAACCAAGTGCTACATCATCAACTTTACTTGATACAAAAGCAGAACAAACTGTTCTGAATAAATCTTTTGTTGATGTGAAATTAGTTGCTGATTCTGAACTTAATACTAACTACGCGATTTTTAATACCAGTTCTCTTACAACAAATAGAACAATTACTGTTCCAAACACTAATATTACATTAGTTGGTACAGATGCAACACAAATTCTTCAAAATAAATCTTATGAAATCCTGATTCTTCAGGATGCAACAGATAATACTAAGAAGATCACTTTTGATGTTTCAAATCAAAACTCATCATCAAATCAAACTTTTCAATTTCCTCAGACTAACAATCTAAATAATGGGGGAAATGCAAATACCTTTGTATCTGAAGCGGCAACTCAAAATTTATCTAATAAATCTTTAGTTACCCCAGTTATTAAGCAAACCACTTCTAGTCTTAATGGCATTACAATTAGCGCAGATAACATTACTGCGAATAGAACCATTAGATTTCCAGACGCTGATGCAACTTTACTTTCTACAACAAATGTAAATGTTGATGATATTACATTTGGTTCTGGCATCGGTGCTTCGAATTTAATTGGCAGAACCAGACAACAACAGTTTTTCTACGCAGGATTCTAATTTATAACAATGGCAAATCAAGGACTTCTCGCACAACTTAAACCATCTGCTAACACAGATACTGTGTTATATAGAGCACCTATTGATCAGAGTGCTAGTACGGTTTTGAATATTGCAAACGACGGAACTGGTTCCGCTTATGATGTTGCACTTAAGGATTGTGATCAAAAACTAACTCTTGATGCATCAACATATAAGTTGCATAAAGGTGATATTATCAGTTCGTATTTCGTTACATTAAATACGAATATGACTAGTAATACTGATATTTCTGTAGGTCAGTTAATTAATACTACAGATTTGGAGAAGTCTTTTAAGTTCGAATCATTTTATGCTCCTGTTCTCACAACAAAATTTGTAAAGGCAATTTCTGTTAGAGAAATACCTTTAGAATCTGTTACAGGTGTATTTGTTGTGGGGGATACACTTACTAAAGGAACTTCTCCAAACACTGCTACAGCAACAGTATTTGGAATTGATGAAGATACAATTATTATTGGTGCCACTACTCTTGCTGGAACTGGTACTGAATTTGTTGCTGGTGATAGTGTAACTGGAACAGGTGGTGGCGCTGGAACTATTGCTGCTTCTCCTGCTATTACTACTGCTCAAGAAGAATTCTGTTTCTCTGATACTTCTGGTGGTACATATAATATGCACATTGGTGTTGATCAACTTGAAATTCAAGATGATCGTACATATAGATTTGATGTTTCCGACTCATCGATGAGTGGTAGAGATTTTAAGTTATCTGAAGTTGCTAATGGTGAATATGGTCCAGATGGTGATGCATCAACTACTGGTGATAATGGTACAGAATACACAACGGGTAAGACTACAAACGGTACAGCAGGTTCTTCTAGTGCATATGTTCAATATGCATTTGGTGACTCAGTAACTCCAGATCCTCTATATTTCTATGATGGTGGCACTGGTACAGCATCAAATGCTAATTATGGCGGAATTGATCGTTCTATTGAATCGGCAGATGAATACTCATATACTGGATTTTATATCTATGATAAAGTTGGAACTCTTACCGATAATGTAGACACATTTTTAGTTGATGGTGTAACATATACAATCACAGCACAAACTACTGGTGCATATGGTTATGTTAAAGATTACACTGGATCAGTTCTTAAGTTTGTAAAGGGAATTGGTTCTGCCGACTTTAGTGGATCTGATACTTTTAGAGATGTTCCTAAATTGAATACTGGAATTAGAACTGTGGCAACTGTTTCTAGTGTAACTGTTGCCTCAGCAGCAGTTGAAGCATCTAATTATCTTGTAGATGGTCTCACTAATGGTAATAATGAGGTAGATAAAATTACTTCACTTGTTATTGGACCTGGTGAAGTTCTTGTTGTTAAAACCGTAACAGATAACAATTTATTCAGTTTAGTTGGTTTTGAAGATTCTTCAGATTCAATTACAACTAGAGTATTCGGATCCTGATCAACAATAAATAATCAAAAAGCATACTAAGAAATGGCTTTAACTAGACTAAAGAATATTATCACTTCCCGCACGGGAAGAATTATCTATGTGAATCCAGATGACTTTGATGCCTCTGATGCTATTGATAATAGGGGTAACTCAGCATTACGTCCATTTAAGACGATTCAAAGAGCATTTCTTGAAGTTGCAAGATTTTCGTATAGAGTTGGTTTAAGTAATGACGAATTTGACGCATTCTCGATCATGCTCTATCCTGCTGAGTATATTGTAGATAATCGTCCTGGAGATGTTTTATATACAAATGTTCCTCCGATTGACTCAAACTCCAATTTAGACATTACATCAGCAAATAATGTTCTTTACAAATATAATTCTGTAGAAGGTGGTATCATTGTTCCTAGAGGTTGTTCCCTCGTTGGTACTGACTTAAGACGTACAAAAATTATTCCTAAGTATGTTCCTTATCCAACAACTTATGGCAATGAAATTCTGAATGAAGCGGATGTTCCTCCACGGACTGCAATTTTTAAAGTAACTGGTGGTACTTATTTCTGGCAGTTCTCTTTTTTTGATGGTGCAGAAGAAGGTGTATATTATAGACCTGGCAGTACAAATACACTTGCTCCTAAGTTTTCTCATCATAGATTAACTTGTTTTGAGTTTGCTGATGGTTTGAATCCTTTGTCAACTCTTATCTCTAATGGAAGTGTTCCTAATAGTGATTACACAGCAGTTGCTAACATTCAGGAGAGAACTGATCTAGAGATTTATTATCAGAAAGTCTCCAAAGCATTTGCTACAATTCCTGATACCTCTGGTGATCCTACTGCTGACCAGATTCAAGCAAGAGTAGAAGAAAATAGAATTGTAGGTCCTATTTCGGATGAATATCGAGTCTTACAAATCACTCGTAATGGTAATACTGCAACAGCAGTCACTGTTGATGAATTTGATAACCCGAGAGATCATGGATTCTCTGTAGGTGTTAATATTAACATTAGTGGAGTTAGTGGATCAACTGGTCCCTCATCTGAAGCAGATACAGGACTTTATAACGGTTCTTTTACAGTCACATCTGCATCTAATAATGTATTTACCTATCAGATGTCAGCAGAACCAACGGGTAATGCTGTTGGTTCAAACATTACTGTGAAGACTGAGATTGATACTGTTGACTCTGCATCACCATATGCGTTTAACTTGTCACTGAGATCAGTGTGGGGTATGAATGGTATGAATGCTGACGGTAGTAAGGCAACTGGTTTCAAATCAATGGTTGTTGCACAATTCACGGGTCTATCTCTTCAGAAAGATGATAGAGCATTTGTACGATATAATTCCTCAACTGGTAACTATGATGTGGCAACTGCTGGTGATGGTGCTCACTTAGATGGTTTTGCTGAATACCGTAAGGGTTGGGCACATGAGCATATCAAGTGTAGTAATGACTCATTTGTGCAGGCAGTTTCGGTGTTTGCTGTTGGATATGGCACACACTTCACTGCACTAAGTGGTGGTGATATGAGTATTACGAACTCAAACTCTAACTTTGGAAACACTGCATTGAGAGCAGCAGGATTTAAGGCAAAATCATTCTCTAAAGATAAAGCAGGAGAAATTACACATATCATTCCACCTAAAGCACTTACTACCATTTCAACTACTGCAACTGGTACATCTGGAGCAAATACTATTACGCTTGCCGACGATGGTTCTATCAATGGTGTCATTCAAGGTGTGCAAGTTTTTGGTACTAATATTGGTGATAATGCAGTTGTAGTATCTTTTAATACAAATACGAGAGTTGTTACATTATCTGTTAATAATAGCGGTGCTGTTAATGGCAATGTTATTTTTGGAGAAGAAAATACTGTCAACTGGGTGAATATTGATATTCAAAGAACCAGAGTTGTAAATGCTGCACTTGCTGGTCAAGGTCAAACACCAGGAACACGATTATATCTCTTTGGATATACTGTCGAAGCATCTCCTCCAACGACTAGGGTTCAGGGTTTTGCAGTTGGTGCAAGACAAGATGGCACTGGTTCAAATGCAATTCCTGATAAGTTAAATTGCTTGTTAGTTTCTAATGGAGAAAGTGAGGCAACTGTAAAGAGTGCAAGAATATCTCCTTATGGTCCATCTGTTTCTGGTCTAAAGGCAGGTGTAGTCGGTTCACCTCTACAGTTTGATCCAGGCACTTATACTGTTGGTGGGCAAGCAGATACTGTTGGTGGTTGGTATCTTTCTGTGGACTCTACTGATAATGGAATTTATACAGATATAACAGCAAATTCTCAATATGATAATGTAAGTTTTAGTCCTACTACATTTATTAAGAGGATTCCTGACGGTAGAGATCTTCAGGATAGAACTTATCGTGTTCGTATGGTAATCGATAAGGATAAGACTAATCCACTACCTAGAAATCCTATTAGTGGTTATGTGATGCAACCATTAAATAGTGACACTACTAATTATAAATTAGCAAAGGCATATTACATTTACGATATTGAAATTGTTCAAGAATTTGAAAGAGGTGTTGCCGATGGAATCTTCTATCTTACCCTGCTATGTGCATCTATTGCACCTACAACTTCTAACTTTAACGACAGAAAG
>Ga0209251_1001216_pt1 | contig 20546 bp, 18 predicted proteins | sample SaaInlV_100m_DNA_6_FD_184665 | JGI IMG/M metagenome (GOLD analysis project Ga0209251, IMG submission 184665) | Marine microbial communities from expanding oxygen minimum zones in the Saanich Inlet - Saanich Inlet SI073_LV_10m_DNA (SPAdes) (version 2) | ecosystem: Environmental > Aquatic > Marine... | reverse complement strand
CTGCATTGGGGGCTCCCTGAAAGCCTACAATTTCAACCGGTGTTGACGGACCTGCTTCATTAATCAAATCTCCTTTATAATTATAAATAGCTCTTACTTTTCCGTTAGAGGCTCCACTAACGAACAAATCTCCTTTTTTTAAAGTACCTTTGACAATTAAAACTGTAGAAACTGGACCTCTTCCTTTATCTAATCTTGATTCAACTACAACACCTGCGGCTGCAATCGAAGGATCTGCTTTCATATCTAAAATTTCTGATTGTAATAGAATCAGCTCTTTCAATTTATCTAAATTAGTTTTTTTTAATGCAGAAATTTCTACACTCAAAACATCTCCTCCCATTTCTTCAACGATCAGTTCATGTTCTAAAAGTTGGTTTCTAACCTTCGCAGGATCTGCGCCTTGTAAATCACATTTATTAATGGCAACAATAATAGGCACTTGTGCCGCTTTAGCATGTTGAATAGCCTCTATTGTTTGAGGTTTAATTCCATCATTGGCCGCAACTACTAAAATAACAATATCTGTAATCTTGGATCCTCTGGCTCTCATTTCTGTAAACGCAGCATGTCCAGGAGTATCTATAAATGTAATTAAATTTTTATCATTCACATTTACTTGGTAAGCTCCTATATGCTGAGTAATACCTCCATGCTCTGAATTCACTACACTTGTATCTCTTAAAGAGTCTAGAAGAGATGTTTTTCCATGATCAACGTGCCCCATTACAGTGACAACTGGCGGTCTAGAAACTGCATTTTCTAAGTCTTTATCCTTAGATAGAATATCTTTCAGTAACTGATCTGGCTCTTCTTCTATAAGAATTTCGTGTCCAAATTCTTTTACAATAAATTCTGCTGTGTCTTGGTCAATCGTATGATTAATGGTTACTTTTACATTTTTAGTTAATAGATATTTAATAACCGCACTGGCTCTTTCTGCCATTCTATTAGCTAATTCTTGAATGGTAATAACTTTTGGAATTTTAACCTGTCTGATTACTTTTTGCCCGTCTGTATCTTGATTACTTTGTTTTTTAAAAAGTTTTTCTCTGGATCTTTTCACTGCCGCAAGACTTCTGACTTGAACCTCTTCTTCTTCTGATAGTGCTTTGGTAACCGTTAAACGATAATCTCTTTTTTTCCCAGCTGCTTTTTTGTCGGCTTTTTTAGATAGCTCTTCTTGAATCTTTATTTTTGCCCACTCTTTAGCTGATTTAGGCTTTTCAGGGCTCTTTATAGTTTTGGGTGTCGGTGAAGGTTTACTCTCAGGAGTAGTTGTACTATCCGATTTCTCGATTGCAGGATTGGGAACTTTTGGTTCTTCTTTTTTACCAAAAATAGCAGATGTTTTTTGTGCTTGTTTTTTATTTACCGAACTGGGCGCATTACCAGTAAAATTTTTTAGAGTTAATTTTTTTTTCTTTTCTTTTGTGCTCATTTTTATTCACCTTGGTATTCATTAAATGTCGAAAACTTTTTTTCTAGCTCTCATAATCAGGTCATCAGCATCTTTTCTAGAAATATCAAACTCCTCAAGTATACCATCAAATTTTTCTCTTTTACCTTTGATTTCATCATATCCACCGATTAACTCATCCGTAGCCAATTCTGCAAAATCTTTTAGAGTTTTAATGTTATCCTCACCAAGAATTAAGAGCATTCCAAGACTAAGACCTTTGTGGGTAGCCAAATCATCTTCTATACCCAATTCTTTTACTTTTTTAGATACTTCCTCGGCTTCTTCTTGAATGAATTCTTTTGCTCTATTTTGAAGCTCTGTTGAAGTCTCTTCGTCAAAACCTTCTATTTTTAAAAACTCAGACAAATTTGCATTTGCGATTGCATTAATTGTCGGAAATCCTTCAGCCACAAGAAGTTGAGCCATAGTTGTATCTATTTCTAAACTCTTAACTAATTTTTCAGTGTTGTCTTTAAATTCAGTCTGTCTTTTCTCTGATTCTTCCTTATCTGTAAGTATATCAATCTCATAATCTAATAGCTTAGATGCCAGTCGAACATTTTGACCGCGTCTTCCAATTGCTTTACTTAGATTGTCCTCGTCTATAACTACTTCAATTCTTCTATCATCTTCCGCAATAATAACTTTCATAACTTCAGCTGGAGATAAAGCGCTCTTAACTAAAGAAGATGCGTCTTCCGTCCAATTTATAATGTCAATTTTTTCTCCTTGCAATTCATTAACGATAGCTTGAACCCTACTACCTCTCATACCAACGCAGGCACCAACTGGATCTATCGAACTATCTTTTGATTGAACGCATATTTTGGCTCTACTACCTGGATCTCTAGCAACTGATTTAATTCCAATTGTACCTTCATAAATTTCTGGAACTTCTTGATGAAATAATTTTGCTAAAAATTGCGGATGCGCTCTAGATAAAAATATCTGTGGTCCTTTGCTCTCTCTTCTTACATCGTAGCAATAAGCTTTAATTCTATCCCCATTTTTTAAATTTTCTCTTGGAATAAGCTCTTCTCTTCTTATGATTGCTTCTGATTTTTGCAAATCTACAATTACATTGCCGTATTCAGATCTTTTAACTATGCCACTTAAAATCTCTCCTACTTTATCTTTAAATTCTTCAAACTGCCTGTCTCTCTCAGCATCTCTAATCTGATGGGATATAACTTGTTTTGCAGTTTGCGCAGCTATTCGTCCGAAATCTACTGGTGGCAATTCTTCATTAACTATATCATCGATCTTGGCATCACTGTTTTTTTCAAGCGCTTCCTCTAACCCTATTTCAGAATGGGTATTCATGACTTTTTCAACTACTTTTAATTTTCTTCCAAGCTCAATTTTTCCCGTAGCTCTATCTATTACAACGTAAATTTCGTTTTCATTTCCATACCTAGTTTTGGCAGCTTTTTCTATGGCACTTTCCATAGAAGTTAAAACTAAGTCTTTGCTTATAGATTTCTCATCAGCAACAGCATCGGCTATTCTAATTAATTCAGTACTATCAATTCGATTATTTAGCATTTTGATTTTTAGTAAAAAAAAAGGGCCTAAGCCCGTTTCTTAATTTGTTAATTTTCCTGGAAATTACTCCAATATTTAAGATTTTACAATAACTAAAAAATTAACCTTATTTCCCAACTTTTTGGCTCTTAAAAAGTATTTTGTTTGGCCTAGGTGTTTTACGTCTATTTTTTTGTGAACAATTGGAATTTTTTTAAAATCTTTACTGTACAAACAGTCCTGAACAGATTTAAAATAATCTTGATTGTCTGTTGCAAAATATAGCTTCCCATTTTTATCTAGTCTTTTTACAATATTCTTTAAAAAAGGCAGCTGAACAAGTCTACGCTTGTGATGTTTTTTTTTATGCCAAGGATCGGGGAATAAAATAAAAATTTCTTTAAAGTAAATTTTTTTATACTTTTCTAAAAATTTTTCTACTGGATCGGAATAAACTAAGATGTTGTCTATGTTTTGTTTAACGCAGCTATAGATAACACTGGCTACTCCATTAAGGAAAGGTTCTATGCCAACAATCTGGCTCTTCAAATTATTCTTTGATAATTCAATCAAATTATGGCCCATGCCGAATCCTATTTCTAAAATATTGGGAGTGGATTTTTTTATTTTTTTTAAATTAAATTGAAAATTTTTAATATTTTCGTCTAGAATTTTTTTTTTTCTAACGAAATTTTACGAGACTGAATTCGTCCAAAGAATATTTTTTTTTTAATCACTACACTTCTTTTTTGAAAATATTTACCATATCTGTTTTTTCCCAGCTAAACGAACCATCTGCTTCTGGAGCTCTCCCAAAATGTCCGTATGCCGCTGTTTTTTTATAAATTGGTTTATTTAATTCTAATTTATTTCTTATTCCTCTTGGGCTTAAATCAAAATTATCTTGGATAACTTTTATAATTTGATCTACTAATTTTTGATCTTCTTGAAAAATATCTAAATAAATAGAAAGTGGTTGAGAAACTCCAATTGCATACGACAATTGAATCACTGCTTTATCTACGATTCCTGATGCAACTATATTCTTTGCTAAATATCTAGCTGCGTACGCTGCAGATCGATCTACTTTGCTAGGATCTTTTCCTGAAAATGCTCCACCACCATGTAATGCTGCTCCACCATACGTATCAACTATAATTTTTCTACCTGTTAATCCCGTATCACCATCCGGTCCGCCAATGACAAACTTTCCAGTTGGGTTGACATAAAACTGATCTTCTGGGCAAGACCAATCTTTGGGAAGAATTTTTTTTACATAAGGCCTAATCATTTCTTTTACTTCGTTCTGACCAATCGATTCATCGTGTTGCGAAGAAATTACTACTGAGCTCACACCTATGGGCTTACTGTTTTCATAAACAACGGAGATTTGACTTTTTGAATCTGGACCTAATAATTTTAAATCACCACTTTTTCTTGCGATTGCCATTTCTTTTAAAATTTTATGAGAATAGGTAATTGGTGCTGGCATTAATTCTTCTGTCTCATTGCATGCGTATCCAAACATGATTCCCTGATCTCCAGCTCCCTCATCTTTCTCATTTCCGCTAGAATCTACGCCTTGGGCAATATCTGCTGACTGCTCATGCAAATAATTAAAAAATTCAAAGTTTTTCCAATGAAAGTTTTTTTGCTCATAGCCTATATTTTTTATCTGCGCTCTTACAGCTTGCTCAATAACCTGAGAGTCAATTTTTGGACCTCTAATTTCTCCTGAAAGGATAATCTTATTAGTAGTTGCAAGCGTTTCACAGGCAACTCTACTTTCATTAAACTCTGAGAGATATAGATCTAAAATAGTATCTGAAGTAATGTCACATACCTTGTCTGGATGACCTTCTGAAACCGATTCACTTGTAAATATATAATTTTTATTCATTGGTTTTTCTAAAAAGAAAGATGAATACACAACTAACAAAAGTAAGTAAATAAAAAATAGTATTTTCAAACTCACTAAACAATGTTTTTTTATTTAACTTATAGATATCTACAACAATACTTGATTGATTGGAAAAATCAGTAGTTTTAGCCAATCTACCATTGGGCAGTATACTGCTAGTTAGACCTTGGTTGGTTGATCTGACTACCTGCTTACCTTGCTCTATGGCTCTATATTTAGAGTGAACAAAGTGCTGAATAGTACCAATCGAACGATTGAACCAACCATCTTCCGAAATATTTAAAATGAAATCATACTCCTTTTGTTCAGTATCAATTGATCCAGAAAAAATAATTTCATAACAAATCAAAGGTAAAAATTTAATATTATTAATATTTAATGTGACTGGGTTTCTTTTTTCTCCTTTGGAAAAAGAACCATACCCAAATGTAATTTTTTTAAGATTTATTTTTTCAAGCAAGTTGTAAAAAGGAATGACCTCGCCGAAAGGAACCAAATTAATTTTGTCATAACTTGAAAGTATTTCAGCCTGATTATTAAGCAGTACAAGACTATTATAAAACTTATTTCCTTCATAACGAACAGAGCCTAGTACAATGTTATGATTGTTAGAAAAATTATCATAAAAAAGCTTTTTATAATTTTTAGAATTATCTAGATTAGACAAAATTCCCTCGGGCCAAACAAATAACACTTGGGTATCTTTATACATTTTTGGTTTACTAATATTAATTAACCGATTGACATATTGTTCTTCATTATTGGCTAAAGTTAAATCTATTATTTTTTGGTTTGGTTGAAGCAACACCACTTTAAAATTAGGAATTCTTTTTAAGTTGTTATTATTAATTGTGCTTTGGCCAAAAAAGAAATTTACACAAAGTATAAAAGCTATAGACGAAATAACTATAAATAATTTTTTGTAATGAAAATGTTTTAGCGCAAGGTATGGAAGACAAAAAATAAATATTGTAAATAAATTTAAAGAATAGGTTCCGACAAAACCTAATATTTGAAGGCTTTCTAACGACCAGCTCCAAGTATATGCAAATAAATTCCAAGGAAAATCAAAAAAAAGATTGCCTCTCAAAAAATCTAATGTTGAAAGCGCAACTGAAAAAACAACAATAAAATAAAAATTATTTGTAATCGTCTTCTGAATTAACATACTTGCTAACCCATAAAAAATAGCAACTACTGATGGCAAAACCACTAGCGTTAATGGTTTTAAAATAGCCAAGTTGTCATCGAAGTTTAGGGAGTATGTAATCCAGTATAGGCTAAATAAAAAATAACCATAACCAAATAAAAATCCGATATAAAAAATTGATTTTTTCGTTTGATCTCCATTTGCAAATAATAAGTATAATAATGTGGGGAAAATCAAAAAACCTAATGCAGTATAGCTGTAAGGAGGAAGGATTAACGAGAGAACACTGCCGAGAGAAAAAGATACTAAATATTTATTTTTCTTAAAAAGAAAATTTTTCATTTTTAAGATTTGGTAATCTTAAGAACTTTAATTTTTCTAGGGTCCGCATCTATAATTTCAAACGTATAATTGGGAATATCTTTTATAATTTCTCCCTTTTGTGGAACTCTGTTTACAGTGGAAAAAATATAACCACCAAGCGTTTCTATGTTTTCAATTCCAAATTTAATATTTGTCTTTTTTTCAAATTCAGCTAATTCCATTGTAGCTTTAGCGATAAAAGTGTTTTCGTTAATTTTTTTAAATTCTGTTACGTCATCATGATCATGTTCGTCTTGAATTTCTCCAACAATTTCCTCTACCAAGTCTTCAATCGTCAATAATCCATCGGTTCCACCATGCTCGTCTATTACCAATGCCATATGTAGCTTTGTAGATTGCATTTTTAATAAAACATTTAAGATAGGCATTGAAGGCGGCACAAACAAAACATCTCTCATAATTTTTTGCAAGTTAAAATCAGCTTGTAAATGATGGTTGGTAAAATTGATGAGATCTTTTACATGCACCATCCCCATCACATCATCTAGATCTTTTCTAAAAATTGGAATTCTAGAATGAGATTCGGTGTTAATAATTTTAATTAGGCCATTAAAGTCAGAATCATAACTTGCACTAACAATTTCAGCTCTTGGTATCATTATGTCAGCTGCTTTTAACTTGTTAATAGTTAGTATATTTTCAAGAATTGTTTTCTCTTTATTCGATAGACCAGAGCTCCTATTCTCAGCCCCAGAGTTTTCGTCAATTGCATCTTGGATGCTTTCCCTTAAATTATTTTGTTCAGAAAAGCCTAAGGTTTTTTTTAATTTTTTGATAAAACTTTCTTGTTTAATTTGGGTCATATAATAGCTAAAAGTTTTCTTTCCAATAAGTGCATCTCTTTGTAGTTTTTTAAATTGTCATGCTCGTATCCAACTAGGTGCAAACATCCATGAATAAATATTTTATTAACGTACTCTACAAAATTAGTTTTTTGTTTTTTTATGTAATCATATGAAAAAGCCAAATCTCCAAGATAAATGTTACCCATTGTAGGTAATTTTTTTTTTAAGAAAAAGTTTTTTTCATGGTATGGAAAAGATAACACATCTGTATCTTTTAAGGTTTTTCTGAAGTCTTTGTTTAGTTTTTTCATTTTAGTCTTATTAGTTAATAGTACTGATATTTCTAAATTTTTTTTTTTGCTTGTTCTATCAATAAAAGAATAAATTTTTTTAACATTTTTTTTTAAGATTTTTTCAATTGTGGGAATTTCTTTTTTCCATTTAGAATCTTCTACAATAATGTTGACTTTAAACATCTAAAGAATTTTTTTTATAAGCTTCGATTATTTTTGAAACCAATGGATGTCTTTGCACGTCCGATGCATCAAATTTAACAATTTTTATTTCATCAATATTGCTTAGAACGTTAGCGGAATTCATTAATCCAGATATTTTTGAATTCGGTAAATCAATTTGTGTGGGATCACCATTTACAACCATGGTAGTATTTTTTCCTAGTCTTGTTAGAAACATTTTAATCTGAGTTTCTGTGGCATTTTGAGCTTCATCTAAAATAACATAAGAATCTTTTAAAGTTCGCCCGCGCATAAAAGCGAGTGGAGCTATTTCGATTGATCCATCTTCTATTTTTTTATTCATTTTATCATGTCCGAGAAGTTCACTTAAAGAATCGTACAAAGGAATTAAATAAGGATCAATTTTTTCTTTTAAGTCTCCTGGTAAAAAACCCAAATTTTCCCCAGCTTCTACAGCTGGCCTTGATAAAATTATTTTATTTACCTCGCCTGAAATTAGCTTATGGACAGCCACTGCTACAGGTAAAAAAGTTTTTCCTGTACCGGCTGGTCCAATCGCATAGATAATATTATTGTTTTTTAAAATTTCTAAATATGTTTTTTGTTTTTCGGTTCTTGCATAAACAGTTTTCTTTGGTGTCTTGATGGAATAATTGCTATCACTATTTTTTTCTTCAAGATCGATGGTATCATTTTGAGAATCTTTAGATGTAAAGTTATATAAAGACTTAACATCCTCATCATCAATATGATTTTTTTCTAATGATTTTTTTAATAACTTATTGACCACACTAGTAATAATATTTGTGTCTTTTTTCTTTCCTTTTATTGTAATCAAATTCCCCCTTAGACTAATCTTAGTGTTTGATATTTTTTCTAATAAAATAAAATTTTCATCGTGGGTTCCACTTATTTTGGTTAAAGAATGATTATTTTTAACCTGGATATTCACAGCATCATTACCTGAATCCAAAATTTGCAAAAAGTTATTTGATAAAACTGGCTTACCCATTAATTGCTATCGACAGTGCCCCATAAATTGTGTCTGTTGCTAGATTTAACTTCAATAATTTCTATTTGTCCTGGAGTGCATTTGTTACCTTCTATAAATACAGGCTGCATATATTCATTTCTACCAAAAAACTGATTCCCTTTTTTTGTAATATTTTCTACTAATACTTTAGTTTTTGAATTAACCTTACTATCATTAAATTTTCTTTGTAAATCAAACAGTTTATTTTGTAATATTTGTAGTCTATTAGCACTGACTTCTTTTGGTATTTGATCAAAGTCTACTGCAGGAGTTCCTGGTCTTTGGCTATAAACGAACGAGTAGGAGTTAGAAAACTTTACCTTATCTACAAGATCCAAAGTATCCTCAAAATCTTTTTCTGTTTCACCTGGGTACCCTACGATAAAATCACTAGAAAATTCAATATCTTTTTTAATATCCCTAAATTTGTCTATTAATTTTAAATAAAATTCCCTTGTATGTTTTCTATTCATAGATTCTAAAATTTTATTAGATCCAGACTGCACTGGCAAATGCAGCTGTGGCATAAGTTTATCTTGGTATTTAAACGCATTGATAAGATCTTCGTCAAAATCATTTGGGTGTGAGGTGGTAAATCTAATCCTTTCCAATTTTTTTATAGAAGCGACTTTTTCAATTAATCTAGAAAGATTGGTGTCTTTGTTTTTATAACTACTTACATTTTGACCTAATAAAATTATTTCTCTTGTTCCACCATCAACTAGGCCTTGCACTTCATTATATATTTGATCGGGACATCGAGAAAATTCTGGGCCTCTTGTGTAAGGCACAACACAAAATTTACAAAATTTATCACATCCTTCTTGTATGGTGATAAAAGAAGAAACTTTAGATGAAATATTTTTATAATTTTCTAGAGAATCAAATTTATCCGAAACATCTAGATTTGTGTTGAAGCTTTTAGTTTTGTTGCTTTGATAATTTTTTATTAATTCTGGAAGTTTATGATAAGCTTGAGGTCCGACAACTATGTCTACAAAATCACTTTTTTCAAATACCATGGAGGACTCAGCCTGCGCAACACATCCAGCTAACACAAATAATGGTTTTGATTGTTTGCCTCTTAGAATTTTTTTTATTTTACCTATATCAGAATAAACTTTTTGGGTTGCCTTTTCTCTTATATGGCATGTATTAAATATAAAGCAGTCTGCTTTCTCCACCTCTTCAATTCTTTTATAATCAATCGTAGAAAGTAAATCTGCAATACGATTGGAATCGTATTCATTCATTTGACAACCGAAAGTTTTTATTACAAAATTTTTAGACAATTATTTTTTCTTTTTTTTACAGTATAGCTCTAATCTATGATCTACCAATTGATAACCAAGCCTATCAGCAATTTTTTTTTTTAGAATTTCAATCTCTTCGTCTACAAACTCTAAAATTTCTCCTGAGTTAATGTCAATCAAGTGGTCATGATGATTTTCTGTAACTGCTTCGTATCTCGATCTGCCTTCCTTAAATTCATGCTTATCGATAATATTAGACTCTTCTAATAGTTTTACAGTTCTATACACAGTCGCAATACTAATTTTTTTATCTACTGTGATGGCGCGTTTATGAAGCTCATCTACATCAGGATGAAACTTGGTATCCATAATTGTTTCCTCTAAAAGCTTAACAATTACTTTTCTTTGGTCTGTGAGTCTCAAGCCTTTATCTGTACATTTTTTTTCTAGATCGATGGCAAAAGGTGAGGTTTTATTTTTCATGTTACTAATTTTCAATAATTAGGTGTTATGTTTTTTTCAATAATTAATTTTTGTTTGATTAATAATTCAATTTCCTTGTGTGTGTATTTCAAGGGAATTAAATTATTCTTAAAAATACCATTGTATTCATAATTAGAAACAATTTTTTTCTTTCTTAAAAGACTGTCAAATTGCTTTTTTTCGAGCTGTTTACTCTTTTTGGTTATGTCTAAAAACTTTTTATTTATATTTAAAATCATCCTATTTGATCCTTTTTGTTTTTTATCAATTATTTTACACAGATGGTGGTTTGAAATACCAATAAGTTTTATCTTTTTAATCATGGACAATACTTTCATGCAGCTCAGTATATTTCTTATACCGGCATAACTTCCTGGTCCTAGATTAACTATAAGTAATTTTGCCTTGTGAAGTTGAATTGAATTTTTTTTTAGAATTAAATAAAAATCATTAGAGAAATTGTCGCTTTTTAAATATTTTTTTACTATAATTTTTTTTTTAATACTAAAATTTGATGTAATTATTAAAGAATTGAGAGTAGAATCTACTGATATGAAATTAGGAATAGTCACTAAAAAAATTGCCTATCTTCTCATTATGTTTATGGGATTTAATTTACCAAATGTTTTTGCAGAAAATATTAAAGAAAAAGGCATTGTAACTTTAATGTACCACAGATTTGAAGAAAACAAATATCCAACTACCAATATAAAAGTGCATGACTTTAGAAAACAGATTGAACTTATAAAGAATTCTCAAAAGAAATTCATTAATTTTGATCAGCTAAAAAGTATTTTAGTTGATAAGCAAGCCTACACGGGGGGGGGAATCTTAATAACTATAGACGATGCGTTCCAATCTTTTTACCAAAATGCCTGGCCTATTTTAAAAAAAGAAAATGTTCCTTTTATACTTTTTGTAAATACTCGTGAAATCAATGATGGCCATACTAATTACATGTCTTGGGACCAAATTAGAGAAGTTCACCAGTCAGAAATTGGTACGATAGGGGCTCATAGCTTCAGCCATGAATATCTTGTGAAACTAAATCAGAAAGATATTGCTCAAGATATAGAGCGGTCTCATCAGGATTATTTGAGAGAATTGGGAATTATTCCAGAAGTTTTTTCTTATCCTTTTGGAGAGTATAGTACTGAAATTAAACAATTAGTTAAAAAATCTAAATACAAAATAGCATTTGGACAACACTCTGGGGTAGTACATCAGAAGGAAGATCTGTTCGAACTTCCAAGATTTCCAATTAATGAAGCTTACGGAAAAATAGACAGATTTAAATTTATTATCAACACAGTTCCATTGCCACATAAGTTTTACAAACCAGAGAACAAACTTATCACCTCCAATAATCCCCCTGCTATTGAAATAGAGTTCGTTGACAGTGTGAAAGGAATAAATTGCTTTTCTAATGAAGGTGGACAATGGGGACCTAGCGAGATTACTTTTTTAGAAAAAAATTGGATAAAAATTATTTTAAAAAAACCATTTAAGACAAGAAGAGGAAAAATAAATTGCACACTTAAATTCAGTGATGGAACGTGGGGATGGTTTGGAAGACAATATGTTCTTAAAAATTAAACAATATTAGGCTTTTTCTTTTGGGATAGTACTGATTCATCAAAATCTGTAAGTGAATTTTGTTCAATAATTTTTTTTAGCCTCTGAACGTAAACATCTCCAATTTCTGAATATTTATTTAGATACTGGGATAGCTCTAAGCCAAAAACTCTGTTTTTTTCTTTTCTCTGTATTGCTCTAGCATTCCTAAATTCATTGTAACTTTGGTGTGTATTTAGATTTTTTTTATAGGAAGATATTGATGCTCTGATAATCTTAAAGCTCAACACTTCAAATTTTTGTTCTTCCCCTCGGTCATTTGGTACTATTCCTTTACCTTTTTTCCATGTTCTGGCTCCATACAAAGAGTTTCCTTCCATCGCGAATCTAGAAGTTCCCCATCCTGTTTCATATGCGGCCTGCGCAATTGCTAAAGAAGGGGGTATCACGTCCATTCTTTTTTTTAGTTCTTCAATATCACCAGCGTTAATTTTGTACTCTTTAAATTTTTTATCTAACCAGACTGTTTCTTGCTCACTAAGTCTTTTTTCTCTGGATATCTGATTTAAATAATTTCTATCTTCTAGAATTTTATTATTTTCATAAATAACTAAGGGAAGAATAACTTTTATAAAAAGTTTCTTTCTATCTCCTATGTTGTCTATATTAGCAATGCCAGTAGGTAATTTTGATAAAAAAACAGGGTCTACTGCTTTTCCCTGTCTAATATCTTTTAAGTTATAATTTTCCTCTTCAAAAAGACTTATGATAGTTCTTGCACTGATATTATTTCCAAATCCTAAAATTTGCCTGTCTGAATATTCTAAAGGTTTCTGTTCATTTCTTTTTTTACTAACTGGTTTTTTATTAGTAACATACAAGCTCTCATCAATAGCTAAAATGTCTTCTTTTAAATAAATATTCTCAATTATTTTTCTATCATTATCAATTTTTGTAAAAGTAGAATTTTGAAAATCAGGCTTGTATAAAATAGCAAATACAAAAAAAGCAACCACACTTCCCTTGGCATAGCTATAATTGTAATGTTTTTTTAGTGGTCCAGTTAGACGATGTCTAGACTTTCCAAGAATATTATTATTAAATCTTTTGAAGATATCAATAAAGTCAATAAATTTTTCAAAGACTCTTTTAATTTTTTTTTTAATTAATTTTCTTCGGTAAGCAAGATTATCCTTAAGCCTTAATAAACTTAAATTAATCTTTCTTTTCAATTTTGACAAATATGAACGGCTCATGTGAAGCTACTCTATATTTACTGCAGTTACCGAATTCACCTCAGGAACATAGTGCTTGATCATTCGTTCCACTCCTTGTTTTAAGGTAACGGTAGAGCTTGGGCACCCTGCGCAGCTTCCCTTCAGCATTACTTCAACTACTCCATCTTTGTAGGATTTTAATTGAATGTCCCCACCATCCATAGCAACCGCTGGGCGTATTTTTTCATTGAGCACTTCTTCAATTCTTTGAGAGATTTCGTCTTTAAATTCAATAGATTTCTCAAAGGAGAGAGGCTTAAAATCAACATTTATTTCTTCTGAAAGAATTTTTAAAATATTTTCTTTTATTTCATTCCAATCTTGTGAAGATTTCTTTTTTATAGTTACAAAATTTGAATCTATATAGATAAGTTCAGGCGAAACTTGCTTGAATAATTTTTCTGCAAACCTAATTTCTTTACAATCATCTATTGATTTAATCTCTTTGGATCCGGATTTGACAATATCAAAATCAAATATAAATTTTTTAGACTCTGGGTTTGGTGTGTCTGTTAATGTAATCATATAAATATCTTAGATATGGTTAGTTTAACATAGATCTATTAGGACTCAAACTTCTGTTTATGCAATTAAATCAATCTCTTTTTCGCTTAAAGAGCCCGGGATAATAACCATAGGTATAGATAGATCTTTTATTTTTTTTCCTGTCAAAGCTTTGATTAATGGTCCTGGTTCTTCATTATTGGCGCTAGAAGCCAGAACAAGAAACCTAATATTTTTATCTTCTTCAACTAATTTTAAAAGCTCTTCACAACGATCTCCCATTTTAATAATGACCTCACTATCAATATCAAATCTAGATTTAATTTTTTGTGCCCATACTCGGCATAATTTTTTGGCCTCGCTGGTAGCCTCTTGTTCAATAAGATTTTCAATTCTAGACCACTGTGCATTAACTGCTGGATCAACTATATACAATAGAGATAATTTTCCATCCGTATGAATAGCGCGTTTTGCTGCAAAATAAATAGCCCTTTCAAGCTCTTTACTTTCATCTATAACAATTAAAAATTTTTTTTTCATTAGACCAATCCTACAATTTTTTTTATTTCTATTAAATTAATATTTGCAACTTCTCGGGCTTTTTTACTTCCGTCTTTTAAAATTTGTTTTAAAAAAACTGGATCCGATTTCAATTTCATAATTTCTTTTCCAATCGGACAAATTTTCTCTACAAGTAACATACCAAGTTCTTTTTTAAATTCTGAAAAAGCCTTTCCATTCCAATTGCTAATTACTTCTTGCATTTTTTTACCTGTCAACGCGGAAAAAATACTAATTAAATTTCTTGCTTCTGGTCTTGTATTACCTTTCAAAATGTTCTCACTTATTACCTCACTATCTGTTTTTCCTTTTTGAATTTTCTTTAAAATTAAATCAGCGTCGTCAGTTAGGTTAATTCTTGATAGATCCGATTCTTCTGATTTGCTCATTTTTTTTGTTCCATCTCTTAGACTCATAACTCTTGAAATGTTCTCTGGAATAATGGGTTCCGGAGTTACAAAAAAATCGTTGGCTTTAAAATCATTATTAAACTTTATTGCTATGTCTCTACAAAGTTCTAAGTGTTGCTTTTGATCCTCTCCCACAGGCACATGTGTTGCCCTATAAAGCAAAATATCTGCTGCCATTAAGATTGGATAAGTAAAAAGTCCCACGCTGGCTTTCTCTTTGTTGCTTCCAGCTTTTTCCTTAAATTGGGTCATTCGATTAAGCCAACCAATTCTTGCAATACAATTAAAAATCCAAGCAAGTTCTGCATGAGCTGAAACGGAGGATTGTACGAAGATTGTATTGTTTTTAGGATCAATGCCAGAGGCCACTAGAGCTGCGGTAGTTTCTAAAATATTATCTTGTAAAATTTGAGGCTCATGTTTCACTGTAATTGCGTGCATATTTGCTAACATAAAAAAACATTCGTACTCTTTTTGTAACAATACAAAATTATTAATAGCACCAAAATAATTCCCCAGGTGAAGATTTCCTGTTGGCTGAATACCGGATAAAATTCTTTTATTTTGTGTCATAATTTTTCACTTTAAAGTCTTTAATACTAAAAGATTTAAACAATATTGAAAGCAGAAAATAGATTAATGCAGAAATACCGACAATTATTGTTAAGGAAAATATTTTATGAATAGACCCATGTTCAAAAGCAAATTGAAATTTAAACAACAAGAAAGATAAAACTGCGCTCATTATAAATGAACAAACAAATATTTTTGAAACTCTTGCTATAAAAGTTTTATCAAATCTATGCATTCCATTTGTTAAAAGAAAAAACTGATAAATTAAAATAGCACACCAACAAGAAATAGTTGTTCCCAACGCAATAGATACAAAGCCTAGTCGATTAAATAAAATTATACTTATTAAAATATTTAAAATAACTGTCAAAACTGAAATGTAGAATGGGAACTTAGTATTTCCTCTTGCAAAATAAAAACTTGAGTAAATTTTCAACAAAGAAAATGCAGGTAGGCCAAAACCAAATACAAATAAAGCTTTTGATGTTTGCCGAATACTTTCTTGATCAAAAGAACCGTAACCAAAAAGTGTGGAAATAATAGGTTCTGTAGCCATAATAATTCCAACTGTGGCTGGGGCAGACAAGAATAAAGAAAGCTCTATAGACCTGTTTTGTAAAAAAAAATTCTTTCCATCTTTATTTTGAAAAATTTCTTTTGATAGGGAGGGAAGTATAACTGTTCCAATTGCAATACCTGTAATTGCCAAAGGCAATTGGTAGATTCTATCAGCGTAATACAAATACGATACGGCACTAGTTTGAAATGAAGCTATAACTGTTCCTACTAAAATATTTATTTGCATAACCCCAGAAGAAAAGATGCTTGGCAATAATCTTTTAAAGAAATATTTTACATCTGGTGAAATCTTAAAATTAAAACTTATTTTAGGTGTGAAATACTTTTTTGCATAAATAGCTAGCATGATCAGCTGTAGTATTCCAGCCAAGGTAACTGCCCAGGCCATAAAATAAACTAGCTCTTCGTCAAAAAATTTTGCATAGAAAATGGAAGCAATGAGCAATAGGTTAAGAATAATAGGAGCTGCCGCTGCTACAGCAAATCTTCCTTTTGTATTTAGAATAGCAGAATAAAAAGAAGACAAAGACACAAAAAGCAAAAAAGGGAAAGCTATTCTGCTTAATGTCACTGCAAGATTATACTTTTCAGGATTTTCAATGAAGCCTGGAGAGATTATATAAATAACTCCACCCATAAAAACTTCCGCAACACACACTAAAACAAAAAGAAAAAAAATTAGTAAATTAAAAACAGAATTGGCAAACTCGAACGCTTTTTTTTTAATATCCAACTTCGAATATTGCGGAACAAAAGCGGAATTAAAAGAGCCTTCGGCAAACAATCTTCTAAAAGTATTGGGCAGCCTAAATGCAACAAAAAATGCATCTGCTAAAAAACTAGTACCGAGAAATATAGCTATCAAAATATCACGAATATAGCCAAGAATCCTACTAATTAGAGTAAGAAGACCAAAGGACCCCACTGATGATAAAATATTCATTTTTTTTAATATTTATATTGTTTTACAATATTAATGTTCTAAATTCCGTCCTACAAATAAAATTAGACATTATTAAAGCATTCAGCAAATTAATGACAACTAAGAACCCAATACAAAAATATACAGATAAAGAGGCATTAGATTTTCATATAGAAGGAAAGCCTGGAAAAATAGAGATAATATCTTCAAAAAATCTCTCAACCCAAAGAGATTTGGCTCTTGCTTACTCTCCAGGAGTAGCTGTTCCTTGTGTTGAAATAGGAAAAGATCCTGAAACTGCTTACGATTATACCAGTAAAGGAAACTTAGTAGCCGTTATTAGTAATGGAACTGCTATCTTAGGACTTGGCGATTTAGGAGCTCTTGCATCGAAACCAGTAATGGAAGGTAAATCTGTTTTATTTAAAAGGTTTGCAGATATCGATTCTATAGATATCGAAATAGATTCTAAAAATGCCGATGAAATTATTAATGTAATTTCTAAAATTGCAGTTACTTTTGGTGGAATTAATTTAGAAGATATAGCTGCCCCAGATTGTTTTATCATTGAACAAAAATTAAAAGAATTGGTTGATATTCCAATTTTTCATGATGACCAACATGGTACTGCCATTATTACCACTGCTGGATTAATTAATGCGTTAGATATCTCTGGAAAATCAATCAAAGATGTTAAGATTGTTGTTAATGGTGCTGGGGCTTCTGCCCAAGCGTGCACCGAGTTATTTAAAAATACTGGTGTACCAAGTGAAAATATTACGATGATAGATCGTAAAGGAGTCATTTTTAGAGGAAGAACTGAAGGTATGGATCAATGGAAATCAAAACATGCCATCGAAACCAAAAATAGAACTTTAGCAGAAGCTGTCAGTGGTGCTGATGTCTTTTTAGGTTTATCTGCTCCAAATATTCTTACTAAAGAAATGGTCAAGTCTATGGCAAAAAACCCAATTATTTTTGCTTGTGCCAATCCTGATCCCGAAATCAAACCAGAGCTAGTGAAAGAAGTAAGAGACGATGCTATCATAGCAACAGGACGATCTGACTATCCTAATCAAGTGAATAATCTTATTGGATTCCCATATATTTTTAGAGGAGCATTGGATGTTAGAGCTAAAGAAATAAATGAAGAAATGAAGGTGGCTGCTGCAAACGCTATTGCAAAGCTGGCTAGGGACAATGTTCCAGATGAAGTAGTTGCGGCTTATGGAGGAGAAAGACCTGTGTATGGAAGAGAATATATTATTCCATCTACTTTTGATCCTAGATTAATAACCATAATACCAATGGCAGTTGCTAAAGCTGCAATGGATAGTGGTGTAGCAAGAAAGCCTATTAAGGATTTTGATAAATATGAAAATGAATTAGCTGCAAGACTAGATCAGTCGATGAATTTTATGAGAGCAATCAACTCTAAAATAAAAAATAAAAAGAAAAGAGTTGTGTTTGCAGAAGGAGAGGATCCTGAAACCTTAAAAGCAGCTGTTGCTTTTAAAAACAGTGGTTTGGGAGAGCCGGTATTAATTGCTAATGAAGAAAAATTAAAAGATACTTTTAAGAGCATAGGCTTGGATGAAAATTATAAGATTGAAATTTCAAACTCCGCAGACAAAGAAAAAAGTGAGAAATATGTTAAATTTTTATATGAAAAACTTCAGAGAAAAGGTGTTTTAGAAGCTGATTGTAACAAGTTAGTCAAAACAGATCGAACTACTTGGGGGTCTTGCATGGTTTCTTGTGGAGATGCCGATGCTATGGTGACTGGAAATACTAGACACTATGCAGCTACTGTTGAAAAATTAATGCAATCTGTAGGGGCTAGAAAAGATGAACTTGTTTTTGGCTTATGTGTATTTATTGAGCAAGGAAAAACTATCCTTGTAGCAGATACAAATGTGATTGAATATCCCACATCTGAACAACTAGCTGAAATGGCAATTTCAGCTGCTCGAGTTGCTAAATTATTAGGTTTAGATCCTAAGGTTGCTTTTTTATCTCACTCAACTTTTGGTCAGCCAGAGACAGATCGGACTAAAAGAGTCTCTAAGGCTGTTGAAATCTTAAAAGAAAAAAAAGTTGAATTTATATTTGATGGAGAAATGCAGCCAGATGTGGCTCTCAATAAAAAATATCAATCCGCCTATTCTTTTTCTGAAGTCGTAGGTAATGCAAATATCCTGTTGATGCCCTCAATACACGCAGCTGCTATTTCAATTAAATTGCTGAAAGAATTGAGCAAAGGTAAGGTAATTGGACCTCTTTTGACAGGTTTAGCACAACCAATTGAAGTAGCTCCTTTACGATCCACTAGTCATGAAATTTTGAATCTAGCTTCGATTGCTGCCTACTCTTCTGAAACAATTAAATATTAAAATTATTTTTTGTTTTTAGACAGCTCACTAACTAAAAAAATACTTGCATCGATATTTTTCACGTCCGGAATAATTTTTGCTTCATTAATTACTTCTCTTTTCTCAGAATCGCTTTTAGCAATACCAAAGATAAAGATAATTTGATTAACAGTATTGATTTGATAGTTGGCCATGCTTACTTGTTTGTTAGAAAGTAAGGCGACTTTTAATTGCGAGGTAATTAACAAGTCTTTTGCGGAATTTTTTAATGAAAATTTATCTTTCACTTTAATATTATTTTTAACTGATCTTGCTCCTTCTGTTTTCCAGGCAATCTTGGTTAATAAGATTTTTTCATCCACAGAATCAACTGTTCCAGTTAAATAGATATGACCATCAACCACTTTGGAGGAAACTGACAAAACATATTTTTTATCTATTTGACTAACTCTAATTAAGAAAGATTTTTGCATTATAGAATCGTCTATTTGAGTCCCTAATGTTCTTGGATCAAGAAAAATATTAACACCCGTTCCCAAAACTCCTTGAGAGCTAACTCCTACACATCCACTAAGAGCCAAAAGAATAAAAAGGATAGAAACTATTTTTTTCATTTTTCTAGATCTAATATATTTTGATAAATTATTTTTTTACTTATTTTTAACTTTTTAGCAAGATACTCGGCCATATCCTTGGATGACATTTTATTAATTAAAAGATTAATTTCATATTCAAGATTAATATCTTCTTCTTTTTTAAGATCTACTGATTTGTCACTAATCACAACTGTTATCTCACCCTTAAGGTCATTTGCTCCTGTTTTTTCTAATAATTCTTCGGCTGTTCCTGATAAATATGTTTCGTGCAATTTAGTAATCTCTCTTGCAATAAATATCATTCGATTCTCAAAATAAATTTTAAAATCCTCTAGTGATTTTTTAAGATCTCTAGCTGGCAAATACAAAACAATAGAGCTATTTATCTTGCAAAGAGATTCTAGCTCTTGGGTTCTTTCTTTTGTTTTTTTAGATAGAAATCCAAAGAAAAAAAATTTTGAGCTAAAGCCTGCTACAGAAATCGCAGCTGTGACGGCCGATGGTCCTGGCACAGGTATTACTTTAATTTTTTTTTCTCTTGCTAATTTTACTAAAAACTCGCCAGGATCAGAAATTAAAGGCGTTCCAGCATCTGATATTAGAGATATAATTTTCCCCACTTCTATATCATCAAAAATTTCTTTACATTTTTTTGTTTCATTAAATTTGTGAAACGAAACAAGTTTTTTTTTAATTTTGTAAAAAT
>Ga0209251_1001214_pt1 | contig 20556 bp, 11 predicted proteins | sample SaaInlV_100m_DNA_6_FD_184665 | JGI IMG/M metagenome (GOLD analysis project Ga0209251, IMG submission 184665) | Marine microbial communities from expanding oxygen minimum zones in the Saanich Inlet - Saanich Inlet SI073_LV_10m_DNA (SPAdes) (version 2) | ecosystem: Environmental > Aquatic > Marine... | reverse complement strand
GGTGCCATCATCAGTTTGGACGATTCTGCCATAGAATCTAGACGCAAATCAAAACACCTTGGTTCCGCGTTAGACGACATAAATATGTTGAAGGATGAAGTCTCTGAAATCAAATTTCTACTTAGAGAGTTAATAAAAAATGCCAGCAATTAATGTCGCTAGAACTGATACCTTTGAAAAACAAAGGTTAAAAATTAATGAGATTGGAACTCAAATTTTTAATATCGCTCAGGGCGGAAGTGATCTTTCTACAGGAAATTTGAAACTTGGGAATGGAACTATTTTAGTTCCTTCTTTATCTTTTACATCAGATACCAGTGTCGGTATATACAAATCAGATACTGGTAGTTTGGGATTTGTTTCTTCAAACAAAAAAATTATTGATTTAGAACCATCGGGTGTTGTCTTCTTTAAAAATTTTAAAGTAAGACAGAGAATTTTATATGATAGTGGTATTTCTATTTTAAATACTGGATTAAACTATGATCCAGGGTCTTATACTAATGTTGCTCTTATTAGTGGAACGGGTGATAATGCGTCTCTAGATTTTGTAATTACAGAATATGAAGGTTCAATTACACAAACTGGTGCTGGTTATAATCCGGGAACTTACAGTTCAGTTCCTTTACCAGGAGGAAATGGATCTGGAGCTTTAATTTCATTTAACGTTCCTGGTATTGTTGGTGCTTTGGTAGGTGGTTCTGGATATGTGCCAGGAACATATAATGATGTTCCTATTACTGGAGGAAATGGATCTAATGCTGTTGCTGATATTATAGTAACTGGTAGTACAGGATTTAATGGAACAATAAGTGGTGGTTCTGGATATACAGACGGAACATATCAAGGTGTATCTACATACAACGAACCAATACAAACATTTGTTGCAACCGTAACTGGTTCCGGTCCTTTCCAATATGTAATTGATGGCAATACCCAACCAGCACTAACTTTAGATACTGGAAATACTTATAGATTTGATATATCTGATGCATCTAACGTCGGACATCCATTTAGGTTTGAAACTCAGTTTGGGGGAGATTTAAATCCAGGTGATTCTCCTGGTGTTACTGGAGTCAGAGTAGGAACTCCTGGCAGTGCAGGTGCTTTTTACTACGTTGTAGTTAAGGGATCATCTACAACCGCAACTGTAAATTATGACTGTGAAGTTCATAATAATATGGGTGCAAGTGTCACCATTCAGTCTGGAACAACAGTTCACGAAGGCACAGGAGGAACAGCAGAGGTAACTGTATCTGGTGGAGCAGTTTCGTCGGTCGTATTTACAGATGCAGATGATTATGCAACTGGAGACATTGTAACATTCAATCCTACTGATATAGGAGGAACTGGATCTGGATCTACGTTTACGTTAACAACAACTTCTTTTAATGGAGTTGTTGGTTCTATAACTTTCACAAACATTGGTTCTGGATATATCTCAACAGATATTTTATCAGCAAATGATTCTGACTTAGGTGGAGGTGGTGGATCTGGGTTTACTTATACAGTAAACACCAATCCTGGTCAATTGTCAGAAATTCTTACATTTGATAGTAAGGGATCTGGTTATGCCATAAATGATGTTTTATCATTATCAGCTGGAGTTACAGGAGTTGCTGCATCTCTTCCAGGACAAAAAAATAATGTTTCTACAACATTAAGCAATTCATCAGCACAAATTACTGTTTCTAGCACAGCAGGTATTGCTGCAGGAATGAATGTCTTTAATGGACAATCAGATACAGGAATTCTTCAACCAAGCACAACAGTTGCAACTATCGATAGTGCGACTGAATTGACATTATCTGCTATTCCAGGAACTGCAGGATCTGCAAGTTTATCATTCTCCTCACCAAATTTAACAGATATCACTGTATCTAGTGTTGTGGGTATTAATGTTGGGGATACTGTTACTGTAACTACTGGTCCCGGATCTGTTGCTGCTGATACTACAGTATCTTTAATTGTTGGAAATGTAATTACATTATCAAATACACCAACAACTGCAGGATCTGCAACTTTATCATTCAGTCCTTCATATGGTTCGCCATCAACTGCACTACAATATACCATTGCTAAAATTGGTTCTGTAGAAAGTATTGCAATTAACAACGTTGGAAACGGTTATATAGAAGGAGATCTTTTAGAAGTAAATCCATCTGATTTAACTCAACCTATTACATATACTGTAACTAGAAAACAAGTTGTAGAAATTACACTAACAGCAACTGTATCTACAAGCACGTTTGCTGTAGGAGATATTCTAGTTGAAAGTGGAGTAGCGCAAGGATCAAGCACAGAAATTGTTGAGATTAGATCTCTTGGTGGAAATATAAGTTCATTAATTTGTAGTTCTACTGGTCTTGCTGCTGGATCTGTATTTGAAAAAGATTCTGCTCCCGGTCCAACTTATACTATCAATACGTTTACTGATTTAGAAACAAAAATATTCATTGATACAGGTTCTGGGTCTACCATGACTCCAGACTTAACTTTATATGTTGGAAATACATATTCATTTGATTTATCAGATTCTTCTAACGATGCTCAAGAATTTGCTTTCTCTAGTTTTCCTGGAGGAAAGTGGGGAGTTAGTAGGGTTGGAACACTTACATCTACATTAGATGTAGGGTCTGCTACTATTACCGTTACTAGCACGGCCGGAATTGTATCTGGTATGCTTGTAACTTCTACTGGTCAGGATGGTGGAGCATTAGTTAGTGGGACAAAAGTAGATACTGTTGTAGACGCTACTACTATTACATTAGATACAGCACCATCTATTTCAGGAGACGCAGATTTACTATTTGAAGGAACCGAATTTACTGATAGTGTATCAACAGATGGTTCAAATGTTAATATTAAAATAACAGATACTATTCCCAATCTATACTATTATGATAGATTAACTGCCGATCAAGGTGGTGAATCTGGAAATGAATCTCTATTAACAATTGATGCCAATAATCCAAAAGTATTTGGTTCTGGGTTTTCGTTATCCGTTTTAGATACACAACAATCTGATGTTGTTTCAGCAGATATCAGTACTGGTGAGTTTACGTCTACAAGTATTACGTCCTCTTCTACTATTACCGGTGTTGATGCAATTCTTACTGGTTCCATAACTGTTCCACAGTTAAATGGAACTAATGTTGTTGCTTCATCTATTTCTTCACAAACAACACTAAGTTTTTCAGGAACTTCTGTAAATGTTAATGCTCCATTAAATGTAGGTAGTAGTGTTAACATTGCTAGCACCAGTGGAAATATTACTACATCTGGTTATTTAAAAACAACTGGGTTTTTAAATATAAATGATAAACTTTTAATTGAAGAAAACGAAATTCAAACTACCACCGGTAATGATTTAGTTTTAAATCCTGTGGCAGGTAGAATTGCTAAAGTAAATGGAACACAAGCACTAGTATTACCTGTCGGTAATACTTCAGAGCGTCCAGGAGCAGCAACCAGACAAAATGGTGCTATCAGATTTAATACTGATAATAATCAATACGAAGGATACAATTCCACTTCAAATTCGTGGTCTTCTCTTGGTGGAGTTAGAGATATTGATGGTAATACATACATTCTAGCAGAACTTACGGCAGGAGCAAACGATAATACATTATGGTTTTACAATGATGCTGTAAATACACTAAAATTAACACCACAGTTTCTAGATTTTAGAAATGTTAAGAAAATTTCTTCTGGTAAATTGGGTCTTCCATCATTTACAGAATGGGCATCTAACACAGCAGTAATTAGTGGATCTTATTTAAAATACAAAAATAATTTATATGAAGTAACCGGTGATGGAACAACTACTTCTTCTGGTGGTGAACCAATACATACTACTGGAGTTCAAAATAATGGTACTGCACAATTAACTTGGTCTTCTATCGCTGTTGATTCATTAACCTTTGAAGAAATTTCCGAACTAAGAGTTGGTCCAAATAAAGACTGCCCTTTAGTTATTGGATCAGAATTAAAACTTGACGATAATATAATTTCAACATCCGTCAAAGATTTAATTATTCAACCAAATGCAGGAAAGCAAACAATTGTTGATTCTGTAACACATTTTAGAATTCCTGCTGGCACTGATAATGAAAAATCAATTGCAGCTGCTGGGCCCGGTTCTATTCGTTTCAATACAACAATCCAACAATTTGAAGGATATAGTGGTGCTAACTGGTCTTCTCTTGGTGGTGTTAGAGACGTTGATGGTAATACATATATTATTCCAGAAACTGCTCCTGCAGCAAATGAAAATATTTTATATTTTTATAATAATAATGTTAATACATTACAATTATCAACTACCTCTTTAGATTTTACTGGAATTGACAACATAACAACTAGTGGAGGAAATTCATTAGCATTGAATACAGAAATTGTTACTTTTAATTCTGTAGACACAACAATTGATAATAGTGATTCTACCACAACATTTATTAGTGGCACCAAACAATATCTTGATTTAGGATTATCTTCTGGATTAAACACAGATCCTATTTTAAGATTAGATGATCAAGGTGATGTTTATCTTAATACAACTTTTGGAACTGGAACATTTAATGGTGTCAAGGTTCTTGATGGAGAACTGAAAGAATTTGAATTAGCAGATTACAAAATTAGTTCTTCTACATTTGTGTTAGATAAAGGTGGGTTGGAATCTTCTTCTGTAGTTCTTTATCCAAGTGGCACATCTAAAGGATGTGAGGTAACTGTTATTTCCAAATCTGATTCTGGAAAAAGGTCTATGACAAAATATGCTGTTATAGATGATGGTACTGACATTTTTCATAATGAGTATTCTTCTTTAAATACTTCAAATGATCAGTACAATGCAGTATTTGATTTTACTTCTTTATTAGAACCTAGAATTACTTTAACTTTAAGTGATGACCATACTGTTGCCGATATTATCAACTTCACCGTACTAGTTCAGGAAATTAAGTAAATGTCTACTAATTTAAAAAAATTTGAATCTCTTGGTGGATTTTCAGTAGATGAAACCATCCATATTGACGAAGGACATAATGCTATGTCTTTCAATTCTATTGAAATGAAAAACCAGTTTTACTCGGATAGTAAAACAACAAACTATATTTTAAGAGGTGTTAATACCGCTACACTTCAACTAGATGACGTTGGAACTCAAATTACTATTGACAGTAATACTGTAAATTTTATTACCGGTCATTTTTTAGGTGTTAATCCTTCTGGAGTTGTTTATTCTGGTAAAATTGAAAGTGCTGTATATTGTGATCAAGTTGGTTCTGTGTCAGAACTATCAAATATGCTGACCATTATTAAACATGATGTTCCCGTTAACGAATCTTGGGAGATTAGTTCTTTTACGGCAACCAACCGTTTTAGTTATTCTACTGTTAGAGCGGGAACTGTGGAAACAATTAAATGGGCAGTATCTACAGAAGTTGTCAGCATTGCTTGGTCTTAATGCTAAATACAATATAGGAAAAAAGACTAGGGCACGGGAACACCATGAGTTTTCATATTAATTCCGATAAAGAAAAAATTAGAGGTGTAAACCCTAAACTTATCGGTGATAATGAGACTACCATCAGAGTCGGTTCGGGATCTAACGAACGAGAAATAATGCGTTTAGAGCTAGATGCTCAAAGTGGATTGCCTCGTGTTGGCATTAATAGAACTGGACAAAGAGTTAATAATATTGTTGTCGATGCAGGGGGATCTGGGTATACATTAGCACCCACTGTTGTTATTCAAGCCCCGCCATCTGGTGGAACTCAAGCACTTGCTTCAGCATTTATTTTTAATGGCAGAATTGTTTCCGTTGCTGTTAATAATCCTGGAAATGGGTATACATCTGCTCCTGATGTTTCATTTGTTGGTGGCAATGGTGTCGGTGCAGATGCTACTGCAGTTCTAGATACTGTTGAGTTTGAACTTGACATTAATGGTGCTATTAGAACATCAACATCTATCATTTCTGATACTGCCAGAATTCTTAACTTAGATATTGAGAATTTTATTACGCCAGATTTGAATCTGAGGGCACCAAACCTCAAAACATACATGAATGGTACGGGCACACCGTGGGCTTCTAATGTTATTATACAAAAAGGTCAGTATAGATATGCACTTGGTAATGTATACCAAGCAGAAAATACAGGAACTACTGGGTCTCTTTTACCAGAGCATAAAGATGGAATTGAATTAAATGGAACTGTAAACTTTAAGCATATTGGTTTTAGAGTATCTGATGCCAATGGATATAATTATTTGGAAACAGGTGAGGCAGGAGCATTCCCTCGTTCTATCACTCCCCTACTTGGTGATAGATCAGATAAAATTGCTACTACAGAATACGTCCTCAACCTAGCAACGAATGACGTTGGTGGTCGTATCTACGTTTCACAGCAGATTGGTTCTGACCTAAACGATGGTCGTTCTGCCGTAAACCCTGTCAGAACAATTAAGAAGGCAGCACAAGAGGCATGGAAAACTCCTGGTGTCAAAGAAACACTAATTGTTTCTGGTGGTAATTACGTAGAAGATAACCCAATCTCACTACCACCTGATTGTTCTGTTGTTGGTGATAACCTTCGTTTGGTAATTATCAGACCTGGTAATGTTGGTAAGCACATCTTCAAGTTTGGTGATAAGAACTATGTCACTGGCGTAACATATAGAGATAAAGTTGACTCAAACGGAGATTCTACTGGAACGTGGGACTTTGCTATGGTCTTTGATGACAAGCAAAGAATTATTATTGACAATGAAGTCAATGGAGATTTTGGTGTTGAGTTTCCAGTTGGACATCAAGTTTTTGGACCAGATAGATTTCGTATCTCTTTCCAAAATAATACAGGATTATCATTACTACAATCAGGAGTTCAACTTTTAGGTTTGAACACTGGTGCTAGAGCAGATAGTTCTGGTGTATCTTTTAACACAACAACTGGATCAAATGCATTTGTTGCAGGCACAATTGATGTAACATTAAAATCTGGTTCTTTTATTGAAGGAGACCAGTATAGTTATATTACATCAGCTGCTGTTGGTGGCGCGTTCTCTCAAACAATTAGTGGCACTTCTGGAGAAAATACCTTAAGGTTTACTACAGATCCAACAACAGATCTTCCTGTAAACAATGTTGTTTACTTAGACGATACCGATAACTCATCATTTACTCAAGGTTTTTATCAAGTCTCGGTTATCAATAATGGCAATGCACCTACGTATTGGGATGTTACTTTTGTTCCTATTCTAGGTGCGGTAGGATGGGACAGCACTTTATCTGATACAACAATCACGGTTAGTTCTGCAACACCAACAACAAATACTATTGACAGCACAAACCTCAAGTCAATTAGAGCTGAAGGTGAGGTTGTTTCTTATGACGAAGATATTATATCAACTCTGCCAATCACTAGATTAGATTTCTCTCTACAAGGAGATCCTAGCATTGCTACTGGTGGTTTCCAATCGGATATTTATGGAGACGCAGAAGATATTGGTGGTGTTGTTGTTTATACTAGTGCTCTTGTAGGTAGAACCAACTTCCACGAATTTAAAGAAGGTCAAGAAATTATTCTTGAAAACCTCCCAACTTCTGGACCAGACTTATCTTTCTTAAATGGAAAGCAAAGAATTTACAAAGTCTTAGAAGATGCTGATGGTCGCGCACGACGTTTCGTTATTCCAAAAAAAGTTCCTTCACTATCAACTGCCAACTTCTCTCCAAGTGAATTTGCTGTAGTAAAGTCATATTCCAAGTCTGTCACACTTTCATTACTAAACTCACCAAACAAATTTGCTCTAGCAACTCCTGCTGAAAGAAGATATCAGGATGCTTGTCAATTAATTAGAAATAACAGAGACTACATCGCAGAAGAAGTAGTTGGTATTATTAACGATCAATTTAAATCTGATTATTATTCTGTATATAACTTAGATGCGGTTAATAATACATTTGATATTTACTTAGGTCCACTAGATCATGCAAACACATATGTCAGTGGTGGTACTGTAACATTTGGAGGAAGTTCTTATGCTATTAGTGGATTTGTATACGATACTGTAGTAACTGGTGTAGCTACTATTACAACCACGGCAGCTGGCATCTCTGCATTGTCTGAAGACGACACTGTTCAGTTAGCAGATATTTTAATCTCTTGCACTGCCGGTCAGAAAATTTATCCATCATATAGTTCACCGACAAACGCAAATACTGGGTCTAACGGTGATGAGCAATGTAAGCAAGATATTATTCACTTCCTAAATGCTCTTGTAAGAGACCTTGAGTTTGGGTCTAACCATAACATTATTGAAGCTGCTTCCAAGTATATTGTAGATGGAAAGATTGCTTTTATTGAAGATGAAATTATTCAAAATGTACGTGCAATTGAATATGCTAGAGAGTTAGCAATTTATGCAATGTGCAATTGGAGGATTAAAAATAGAACAGTTTTAGATCCTTTATATACAACAAAGTATGCTACATCACTAAGGTATACTGATACAACTATTGTTAATACAACAGCAGGAACTCCTGCTTGTGATGATGTAAGATCTGCTATTGATACACTAGCATATCTTTGGGCAGATGTTATTACAAATGATGCATCTGGAACATATCTTGATGCTGCTTATCTAATTGCCAAGAATGCTGATCTAATTGCAGACCAAGCACTTATTGATACCGAGGTAGCATATCCAACTTTAGGTCTTTCAAATATTCGCCAAAGAAAATGTCTTAGAGACATTAGACTTGTAATTGAAGGTCTTGTAAGAGACTTAGTGTTGGGAGGAAACCATGGTGTTGTTTCTGCTGCAGAATCGTATTTTAGTGGAACTGTTCTTTCTGGAATTCCAGAAGCACAATTAGATGAAACCAGATATGCATTCCAGCAAGTAAAAGATCTTGCTATTGCAGCAATGCGTAATTGGTCCGATGGCGATGTTGTACCAACAACACCAATAGGATCTACATATGCTCCAACTACTGGAGTATTTACAGTAACTTTCCCCAATATATCTCCGATACCATCCCTTCAGGATAGGATTGCTTTTGCTGAAGGAGCTATTACATATAGTTGTGCTGCTAACGGTGGTGGTAATGACGCAAGTCCCTATAGAACTGATCTAAATTTTGGACAAAGTTTCGCGCTTACAAATGTTTCATCTTCTGGAGGAAATACTACAATTACTGCTAATGTTGGAGTTGCTGGATCTAACACAGATGTACATACGTTTGTAAGTGCTTTAACAGGCGGAACTAAAATTATCTATGCTCCATTTGCAACAACTTCACTTATTCCAAAATTTGAAGATTGGAGTATTCTAGAAGATAGTGCAAACCCATCATGTGCTGCTATTGCTTCTGCTATCACAACAGCACTAGCAACCTTTGATAGTATTTTAGAGTATGCTTCTGATGCTGTTAATGGTGCTGCTCCTGGATCTATTGCTCAGACCTTCGGAACTTTATATGAAACGAATAGTCTTCTGACTTATCCTACTAGTTTTGTTAATGATTTTAGTAATAGAAGAATGGCAGTTCGTGGTATATATGATGATTATCCAATTATTGAGGCATCTCCATATACACAGAACGCATCGGTTATATCCTTTAGAGGTGGTAGTGGTGCTGAGGTTGATGGAGACAAGGTTAAGCAACCTAACTGCCCCTTCGCTGGTCTAGAACCAGACGGAACAGCATCGTTCCCCAATCAGGGTAAGTCGATGGTTGCTGCGGCATTCACGATTGTCTCCTTCGGTGGAACAGGATATAAAGTTATCAACGATGGTTATACCCAGTTAGTTTCTGTCTTCGTTATCTTCTGTCAGGATGGTGTTCTTGCCGAGTCTGGTGGTTATGCTTCTATTACTAACTCTGCTACTAACTTTGGAACCTTTGCTCTAAGAGGAACAGGTTTCCGTAAAGATCCATATGAATTTGACTCTGGCACAGTTAATGTTGTTTCTCAAACACCAACTGGCAGAACTATCCTTACTATTGGAAATATCGGAAGAGAGCCACTAGAACATTATATTGTTAAACTTGATGGGTATAGAAATGCAGATCCAGACAAAGAATTCTTTATCGAATCTGTAAGTGGAGTCACTGTTGGACCTCCTTTCTCGGCAATACTTACGATTGATGATGGTGTTGGAAATGGTCTAACTCTAATCAGAGAGTCTGATGGTGCCGCTGTTTCTGGTCTAACAGCACTACAGCAAGCATTGACACCATCTAATTCAGCAAATGCTACCATTAGATTACACAGACCATCTATCGTCAACTCTTCCTCACATACTTGGGAATTTGCAGGTTCGGGAACTAACTACTTAGCTCTTCCCGAGAACGGTGGAACTAAGGTTGAAGCAAATGAGCAGGTATCTGAAAACTATGGTCGTGTATATGTCTCAGGTACTGACGAACTAGGTGACTTTAAAGTTGGAACATTTGCTAGAATTGAAAACAGAACTGGTAATATTACCTTTACTGGCACGGTTACCATTTCAGAAGTTGAATTCTTGAAATTGAAAGGTGGTGACGTTGTTGTTACTGGATTCGATAACTCGAATACTCTTGGTGGTGCTAATGCCACTGACTCCAAACTACCTACACAGAAGGCAGTTAAAGATTATATCACAAACTCTCTTGGTCCATACATCAACAAACCATATTCTACGAACGCTGTTCCTAGAGCACTGGTTGAACTTACAGATTCGGGTAAGATCTCTCTCGATCAGATCCCAGCATTAAGACCATTTAGTATTTTTACTGTCGTAAATGAAGCAGAGAGACTTTCTTTAGACGGAGCACTTGCTGGAGATATTGCTATTCAAGATAATAGTGATGTTGTAGATGGATCACCACAATCATTCATTTTGAATAATGATTTAACCAGTCTGTTCCTTGGATTTGCTGTTGATGCATCATTATCATTTACTATCGGTGATGTATTTACTGGTTCTCCTTCTACTGGCAGAATTCAATCTACTGAGTATAGAGAAGGTGTATTATATAAAATTAATATTACAGACGGTGGTTCTGGATATACTGTTGCTCCAACGGTAACAATTTCTGGCGGTAATCCATCAGCAGGTTCTGTTCCTGCTACAGCAACTTGTACTATTGCCAATGGTGAAGTTGTTACTATTACTATTACAGAAAACGCAAGTTATGTTGGTGGATTTGGATATACTACACAACCAGTAGTTACTATTGCGGCACCTCCTGGAGCTGGCACACAAGCAACTGCTACTGGACTAACTGAAAGTAGATTGTATGGTAATATTGTCAATGCTATAAAGATGCTTGACACTGATACAGTTGACGATAGCAGTAGTCCCGCAAATTCAATTAATATTCTCAGGGTTGTCAATACATCATCATCACTTATTAGCAACTGGGTATCACTAAGTAGTGAAGCAGTTGGTGTTGGATCTCTTACTGGTCCTGGTGTTATTTCTACAACCTTATTAGGTTCTGAAGCGGCAAACTCTTTCTCTTTCTTAAGAGGAGACCAGAGATATGCAAAAACTGTTCAATCGTTAAAAGGAGCAGAAACAAGATACTTCGCAAGATTATATTCACAAGCATCAGTAGGTGCAAATTCATTTATTTTCCAAGGTTTATCTGGAGTCCTTAAAGGAAATACAATTTCCGATAGCGTGGCTGGAGTAGTAGCAGATACTACTGTAAATGGTGTTACTGTAGTTGGTGGTCTAACAACAGTTTCTTTTAATAATCCCATCAATGCCAATATTGCGGCAGGAACTGTTATTGAATTTGGTCGTGGTGCTTCCCCACTTGTTTTCGATTCCACAAATACTGGAGGAGAATTTATTGATTCTGTTGTAATTGCAAATCCAGGAACTGGATTTACAGACGGTCAATACTTTGATGTGGCATTAGATGCACCTGCAGGAATCAATGGCAATGATCTGCGAGTAAATATTATTGTTGGTGAGAACGGACAATCAGGTGAAGTCACAACAGTCACTGTAACAAATGCTGGTGAGGGATACACTCAAGATTTCCAAGTTACTCCAAACCCAGCAGTAATTGGTTCTGGTTCTAATTTAGTTTTACTTGCTAAATTAGCAACTACACAAAAACAATTTGCCAATATCGCATTAGATGTTCAGAGAGTTTCTGATCTAACAATCTCTCAGGATCTCTTTGGAACAATTGGTGTTTCTAGATTTAAGAAGTCTCAGTTTAATATCGGTGATGAAGGAAACGGATCTGTTTCTATTAAGATGGGTCCTGATAGTGGATTGGATGCTGATTTGCTAGATGGTCAGCAAGGTAATTATTACCTTAATGGTGCTTTCTTCGTTGATAGTAGCATCAATCCGGATAAACTTGCCAGTGGAACATACAGCATTGATATTAGTGGTAAATCTACTAACACACTTCGTCTTGATACTGGTATTAGTAACCCCAATGCAAACCCCATACCAAGTGATGCTGTTCAAGGTATAACACTACAGACTTTATTTAATAGTTCTAACGGTCTATTAGCAGCATATCCAAGTGTAGATACTGGGAATAGCAACTCTGCCAAGCACTTAGTAATGACTCTCCGTAATGGAGAAACTGGTGGAGACGCCACATATGGTGGTGTAAGACAACTTGCATTTGCTAATGACGATAGAATCTACTTCCGTGGATCTGGTGATGCTGTATCAAATTACAATTCCTGGTTTGAACTTTGGACCTCTGGAAACCAGGGTGTTAATTCTGGAATGGATTCCGACAAACTTGATAACAAGGAAGGTGTCTGGTATCAAGATGGTTGGAATATTCAAAGTAATGAAATTTTTGATACCAGACTTCCAACATGGAGAAGTTCTACCAAATTTAGAAACAAAATTGAAATTAAATCGTACTCTGGATCAGATGTTTCATACAGAATCCTAGTAAGACAAGTCCTTGATACAGGTGTTGGTGGAGATTTTGAACCAGGATCTCAAATTAATATCTACAATATTAACAAACAAGATATTGGTGATTTCTTTATTGATCTTGCTCCGCAAGTAAATGATCAAAATGATTCTACAAATAGCTACACAATGCTTATTGGTAGACTTGCTTCTGGTGGTAATCTCGAATCTGCTGTATTCATTGGTGTTGCTGGTGATGAAAGAATATTTGAAAACTATGAAATTTATGATAGCAATACGGTTCAGTTTGCTGAACTAGGAAATAATTCTGGTGCTGGATTCCTAAGACTTGGTAGATATGATGGCAACTTTGCCACAAATCCATACATTCATTTTAACTCTTCTCAAGCACAAGCAGTAGATAATAATGGAGATCCTACTTATAACTCCGCTATTATTGCTGATGGTGGTAATGCTACGGAAGGATCTGGTAGTCTTGAGTTTAAAGTATTAAATGAGAATGAACTTAGAGTTAACAACAATACTATCTGGAATGCAGGTAATGTTGCGTTTAATTCCTCTAATGTATTTTCTACTGCTTCACTCAAGTCTGCTGTAATGAGAGATACAAGTGGCAATTTTGCTGCTAATATAATTACTGCTACAATTATTGGTGGATCTTCACTCAACGTTTTAAAATCTGGTGATACAATGACTGGTGGTTTGACTATCACTGGTAATAATAACCTTGTTATTCAGGGAACTGGCGCTCTTTCAGTTGGTGGAAACACAACAATTACTGCAGACCTCACTGTTAATAGTGGAGTTCTTTATGTTAACTCCACAAATGACACAGTTAATATTGGTCAAACTGCAGATGCAAATCCAGTTAAGTTTAATGTTTATAGTTCTTCTGGTTCTATTAACTTCCAGTCTGGATTAGCACTGTCTTCACAAACAACACTTTATCAATCAAGTGTATTCAATCAAGTAGATGGTGGTGAATCTGGTATCGTCTTGCAACATGGTGCTTCTGCTGCTGCTCAGTGGGGCATAACAGCACACAGAACATCTGCTAATGTTGGCGAACTAATTATCAGAACCAGAACAGCAAATGCTACTTCTGCTGAGAGATTGAAAATTAGTAATGGTGGAAATATTACTCCAGGAGCAACTAATGATCAAGAATTTGGTTCTAGTGCGCTTAAGTGGGCAAATATTCACACCCATATTACTACTGTTAAAGATAGTGTAAGAATTGGAGATGGGTCTGTTAATGCAGAAGCAGATATTCAACTCAGGGGTGGCGGAACTGGTGCAGGTGGCGGTAGGAATTTCCGAATAGGAAATAATATTGGTGGTGGTGCAGATTTATTTGAGATCTATGCATCACAAACAGCAGGGGATGATAATTGGAAGAGTCTCGCAACTCCACAAGCATTACCACCAGCACTTGCAATTCAAGGTGAAAATAACAGAGTTGGTATTAATACCAACGTTTTCTCAGGCACAGATACTAGTTCAACTCCAAATGTTAATAGAGATTATATCCTTAATGTTCAAGGTGATGTCAACCTCAATGGTATTCTGTATCAGAATAACTCTAAATTTGTTACTTCTAGATGGACGGAATCTGCAAATGATTCTGGTGCTAACATCTACAGAAACTCTAAAGTTGGTATTGGTAATGTCGCATCGCCTGCATATCAATTAGACGTTGCCGGAGATACAAATATTGCTGGTGTATTTTATCTAAATTCAAATAGACTTTTTGCTGATACTCAAGGTATTATTACTCTTGCTGCATCAACTATCAATGAGGATGTTGACATCCCAGCAAACTCTATTGCTTCTTCAAACGGACCACTTGAATTAATAGATACTTATGTTATTACCATAAATAATGGTGCAATTTGGACCATCAGCTGAATTAAAATGGCATCTTCATCAGAACTTTCTATTGGTAAAGTAGATCCCAGTAATGTTGCTGGTTGTCCTTCATTACCAGAAGATCCAGATTATAATGGATCTGGTTATCTTTATTATAATACTACCGATAGAGAATTGCGTGTAAATACTGGGTTGAAGTGGAAAGGTCTAAAAGAACAATCTACTTTCTCTACTCTTGGATTGATTGCCAATGTTGATTGGAATCTAAATCAAAATGGCACAGAAACTATCAATGGTTATGGAACTAGCGGTTTAAATGGAGGAGGATCTCTCCAGTCAACAACTAACAGTGTATCCACATTTTCTTATCAAGAGTTTGCAACTAACGAAGCATTTGTTATTGATGGCAATAATGTAGCGTCAGATTTTGTTTCTATTGATATTGTTTATAAAGCATCTGGTCAACCAGTTGATTATGCAATTATATGGAATAAAGAAAACTGTTGGGAACTATCTAGAAGAAATAATACTGCCACAACATCAGATCTTTGGTGGGCACTTTGGGCAGATAACCAATCTTGGTTCTGGGATGATGCAGTTTGTACTATTAATGTAGGTGAATGGTATCACTTAGTCCTAACCTATGATGGAAATTATGTAAAATTTTATAAGAATGGACAGCAAACTGATAGTTATACTTATCCATCTGGAGGAAAATTAAATAACCAAACATCATGTTGGCCAAAACTTGCTTCTAGAGGTTGTGATACGACTACATCAACCAGTTATCCAAATCCAGGTGGATATGCTTACTTCAGAGTTTATGGTCTTGCATTAACGCCTACTATGATTCAGCAAAATTATAACTATGCTAAGGCAAAATATGGCATTTGATATTTTTAATAAATAAGTAGATAAGAGGTTTTTTGTAGCAATGTCCCAATTAAATGTCGGAAGACTTAACATTAGTGAGCGACTTAAGTTGCCAAACTACAACGAGTCGCAGAGAGATGCGCTAGTTGCAGAACTTGGAATGATGATTTACAATACCACTTCCGAGTTGGTAGAAGTTTATAATGGTTCCAATTGGACTAACGCTGCTGGTGGTGGTGGAGCTGATGGATCATCTGCAGAACAAGCAGCAGATAGTGTAACTTCTTTGAGAGATGATGCTGGAATTTCTATTGATGGTGTCTATTGGTTAAAAGATGGTCTTGGAGCAACATACCAAGCATACTGTACTTTTAATAGCACATTTGATGGTGGTGGTTGGGTTCTTCTCTGGAACATGAACGGATCCTCCGCAAACAATTCAATTGGCGGTCGTCCACACTGGGATAATACAACATTTTGGGGATCACCAAACGAGCAAAGTCAATCATCTTCTGCTCCATGGCAAAATAATGTAAAAACTAGGGCTTGGGATAAACACCCAATCACAGAGTTTTTAATTATTCTCCACAATACGAATGGATATGATGCCAATAATCTAAGAGGGTATGGTGTCTATCAAAATAACAATTTCCCTGGTCAAACTTATTATGATATTTCTTCTGGTGGAGATAATAAAATTGTAAGTAGTGGTGGTAGAAAATCTGGTGCTAACTACTCAGGAAATTTAACTTGGAATAGCAGAAGAAATCAAACTAGAGGTGGAGATCCATTTATCGATGGAACAGTAAATGGTAATAACAATGCTAACGATAACTTAGTTATCAACTCTACAGGATATTGGAGTTCTAGTTCTAGAGGATATGCAAGATTTGCCACTACTGCTGGAAGTGGAAATAGTAGTTATGGTCATACTCATTCTGGCATGGGCATTAGACATGGACACAGTGGATGGGGATATTATGCTTCTATGACATACATTCAATCATATTGTGAACCAGTTGCTATGTATTGTAGCAGTGGTAGTTGTGGTAATAACTACCAATCAAGTCCAGAATCTGGAGCCATTATCCACACCAGTTGCAATAACAATGGATGGTCTAATGGATACATCGATGCTGGATATTCTGTTTTCGTAAGGTAATCAAATGGAAATTAAAATTGTAAAAAACATGTTTGCTATTAATGCAAACAATAACTTCACTTATGTTGTAGAATTTAAACATAACGGAAATGTAATTAAAAAAGATATTATAGAAGTTCCAGCAAACGAATACGGTTTGCCCTTGGAAGAATCTTGCGGAGCATTGACAAGATCTGGATTAAATGCTAATCTAGAACAACTTCAATATGAATACGACTTTGATATGGCACAAGTTCCGATCACATCAGAAATTCTTTCTACCCCCCGTTAATATACTTTTATGATTATTGAATTGTTTCCTTCTACATTATTTTTAGTAAAAGTAAAAAATCATGAAAGAATTAAGAAAACATGTTTAGATTATGTTATCCCAGATTATGAAAAAAACCCATCAACTTTTGTTGATGCGTGGGATGCTGACGTGTGGACAACTTTCGATCAAGAAAATAATTTTGATTGGAAAACTGTAGTTCCTCTTTACATTGATGAACTAAGAAATTTTTCTATGCAAATGGGAATTGCTGGCAATCCTATGGTTAGAGAAGCTTGGTTGAATGCATATAAGACAAATCAACATCAGGAAATACATGAACATCTTCCTGGTCATTTTTCTTGTATTCATTATGTCTCATATGACAAAGAAGAACACTCTCCAACTATTTTTATTAATCCCTTTAGACAAGTAGCACTATCAAATTCACCTGATTTTATTGGTGGAATAGACGAAACACCCGGAACTTGGGTAGGTCAATCATTTGTAAAAGCAGAAGAAGGTGACTTACTAATTTTTCCATCTTTCTTGGAACATAAAGTTCCTAGACAAAAATCTGATAAACTCAGAGTAACTCTTTCATTTAACCTCAATTTTGTTAATTAATTATGGATATTAAACTAATAGTAAATCCAAATATTTTTTCAGTATCAACTGAATTACCACCATTAATTTGTGATTCGATTCGTGATTGGGAATCTTTAGACGATACTGATAAAATTATCGAATACGCACATGCAAAAGTAAATGATACTGACCGTGATGCAAGATCATCAATGGTAAAATGGTTACATGAAACTAACTGGTTACCATCTGTATTGTTATCATATGTCGCAAATATTAACCGAAGATATTTTGGTTATGAACTAGTTGGATATGATAACGAAACTGTACAGTTTACCAAGTATAGTGCTGGTGATTTTTACGAATGGCATATGGATGAAGACAGGAATCCATTTGAGTTAATGCAAAACAACTCAGGAGAGTTTGTAAGAAAACTTTCTTATACATTTCAACTTTCAGATCCTAGTGAATATGAAGGTGGTGTTTTGGAATTTCAGAATCCAATGAATACTAATGAGATTCAAGTTATTGAAAAGAAACAAGGTCTTCTAACTATTTTTGATAGTAGAGTTCCTCATAGAGTTACAGAAGTAACATCAGGAACTAGGTATTCTCTTGTTGGATGGATAAAAGGAGGGAGATTTAATTGATAGAAATTATTGATAATTTTCTTTTTGAACACCAATTTCAATACTTAAAAAATACGATTATTAGTTCGTATTTTCCATGGACATATGGACCAACTTTACAGGATATTAATACTGGTATACCATTAGATCTAAAACATAAAGAATTACAAAATCAATTTACTCATTTGTTTTATAATTTTGATATTCCAATAACAGAATATTTTAAAGATCTAGAATGTTTTAGAGAAAAATTAAAAGTAAAATCTTTAGCTAGAGTAAAGGCAAATTTAAATCCATGCATTAGTAAAATTATTGAACATGGATATCATGTAGATTTACCAGACTGCACTACTGCAGTTTATTATCTCAATACATGCGATGGTTATACAAAATTTGAAACTGGAGAAATTGTAGAAAGTGTAGAGAATAGGATTGTTATTTTTGACAGTAATATAAAACACACTGGAACAACTACAACAGATTCAACAGGAAGATTTGTAATTAACTTTAATTACTTCAGATAAATAAAACATACACAATTACCTGTGATAACCATGGATCCAGCACAACTCAAAGCAAATTTTGAAGAGCAGATTGCTACAACTGAAAAGCAAATTGCTGAACTAGAAGAAAACCTAACCAAGGCAAGAGAGTATAAGATTAAACTCCAAGGTGGTCTTGAAACTCTAGGTCTTCTAGAAGATAAACCTGAAGAAGAAGCAGCACCAGCGGCAGAAACCACAGAAGAATAACTCTCAGATCCCTTCTTCCTAAATAGGTAAGAAGGGATTTTTTGTGTGTAATGGCGTCTCCAAATTCAAGAGCTGATCTTATCACATATTGTAAGAGGCAACTTGGTGAGCCTGTATTACAAGTTAACATCGATGACGAGCAAGTAAATAATGTTATTGATGACACGTATCAGTTCTTCCAAGAGAACTGCTACAACGGTATGGAGAGATGTTTTCTGAGGCATGAGATTACTGCTGACGATATAACTCGTTTCAATAATAAAGCAACAACATCATCTGGAACAACAAATTGGGAAGAGTCTACCAACTATATTCCAGTTCCAGATCATGTAGTTGGCATCAGCAAAGTTTTTGGTTTAGTCAGCAACTCAATTAGATCTAATCTTTTTGGTGTTGAGTATCAGATGTTTCTGAATGATCTATATGCATTCGGATCTCTTGATATTGTCAACTACTTTATGAATAAGCAGTATCTAGAAACTCTAGATATGATTCTGAATAATGGTTCGTTCCAACAGTTCAGATATACACAGCGTCGTGATCGTTTATATCTTGACATTAATAAAGCATTCCTCAAAGAAGATACCTATCTTGTAATTGAGGCACATAGGATGATTGATCCTACAGATGCTACAGAGATGAATAATGATATGTTTGTCAAGAAATATGCTACTGCTCTTATGAAGAGACAGTGGGGTCAAAACTTGATTAAATATAACAACGTTCAACTACCTGGCGGTATCACGCTTAATGGTAGAGAATTGTATACAGACGCATTAGGCGAGATTGAGAAGATCGAAAGCGAAGTTCTCAGTAAGTACGCCATCCCACCCATGGATATGATCGGATAAGATGCCTACTAGTCCCTATTTTCCAACTTACTATTCAGGACACAGCGGCGAGCAAGGTCTCGCACAGGATCTTGTGGACGAACAAATTAAACTGTTCGGAACAGACATATACTACATTCCTAGAATAGCTCTAAAAGATAACACTCTTAACGAGGTTAGATACTCTAAGTATCAAGAACATTTTCAAATTGAGATGTTGCTTCAAAACGTCATGGGATTTGGAGACAACGCTGAGTTTATCTCCAAGTTCGGTTTAAGGATTACGGATGAAATTATCTTCAGAGTATCTACTAGGAGATGGGACGAAGAAGTAGCAGATCACAATCCTACTATTACTGTTGAGAGTAGACCTAACGAGGGAGATCTGCTTTACTTCCCACTAACAAAAGATATCTACGAGATTAAATTTGTTGGTAAGGAAGAACCATTCTTCCAGTTTGGTAAGATCCAATTCTATGCTATCACTGCTGAGATCTATGAGATCGGTAGTGATGACTTTGATACTGGAGTTGAGGAGATCGATGATGTTGAGATAGCATTTGCTAATACTATCAAACTCTTTATGGATCCCGGTGGATCTGGAGACTTTACTGTTGGAGAAGAGATTGTTGGTGATGAGTTCCTAGCGAAAGCAACAGGAACAACTGATGGTGATGCTGTAGATAGTATC
>Ga0209251_1001213_pt1 | contig 20561 bp, 22 predicted proteins | sample SaaInlV_100m_DNA_6_FD_184665 | JGI IMG/M metagenome (GOLD analysis project Ga0209251, IMG submission 184665) | Marine microbial communities from expanding oxygen minimum zones in the Saanich Inlet - Saanich Inlet SI073_LV_10m_DNA (SPAdes) (version 2) | ecosystem: Environmental > Aquatic > Marine... | reverse complement strand
TTACTTTAAGGGGGATTGACATGAGCCCATTCGTACAGGAAGCCAATCGAGGGGATGGCAGATCGGCTGCCCCCCCTTAGCAAGGTGACAACACCACTCCGATTCAATGAACCAGTTCAAAACATTGAATCGTGGACTGCTGATCGCAGGTCTGGGCATCAGCCTTGCTGGATTCGGGGGCGAGCAAAGGGCAGAAGCCAGCATTCGCAACAAAGTGCGCGGCACGGTCTCGGTGATGGGCAAGCCTGTTGCAGACGCCTCCGTCACCCTCTGGACAACAAGGGGCGGGCAGAAGCCTGAACAAGTCAAGGCGATTCGTTCCAAAAAAGACGGAAGCTTTGCGGTATCCGTCAAACCAAAAGACGGAACCATTCACTACCTCATCGCCTCTGGCGGGACAGTCAACAAGTCAAATGTTGATCGCCTCAGCATGCTCACTGTTCTTGACGAAACAGTGAATGGAGAAGTAGCGATTAATGAACGAACAACCGTGGGCTCCGTCTGGCCTAATGCTCAGCAATTAAAGGGCAATCAACTCATTGGCAGCAAGAATGCTTTAGCGATTGGATCTGGACACGTCAGACATTTAGTTGATCAGAGCACAGGGCAATTCGGAAAAACTTTGCTCAATGGATTCAATTTACTGAGCTCAGAAACCGCTGCCCGCGTCAACGTTCTTTCCAACCTCTTAGCACTTTGTGGAAACGCAAATCAAGCAAAGGGCTGCACACAACTTCTCGAACTAACAGGAACCGAGAACAGCCTTGATGCGATGACAAGCATTGCAAAATTACCGTGGAAAAATACAGAAAAATTATACAAATTATTCGACAAAAATTATCCACTGAACAACAACAATGAAAGAAGAGCGATCGCATCACTTCCATACCTGCTGTTTCAACCAGAAAGTTTTTCCTTGTCAATCAGGTTTCAAGGTGGTGGTGCGTTAGCCCTTGGGAAATTGGGCTTTGACCAAAAGGGACACCTGTGGAGCGGTGCCAACTGGATGCCCGGATCGCAATCAGGTGTGGTCAACAGCATTGGTGGTGGCATGACGCACTTCGACCAAACAGGTACAGCGCAATCACCGCCAATCACCGGTTACAACGGGCAGGGCCTCGATGGCGTTGGCTGGGGAACGGGCATTTCAGAAAAATATGCATGGGTGGGCACGTTCAACAACAAAGTCGGCGTGTTTGACCTCAAAGATGGACGAGCTCTTGGGCCAGCGACGATTGATCAAGAGGTTGGTCAGCTCCAAGGGATTGGAACATCTAAAAATGGTGATGTCTGGATCGCAGACAACACCAGTAATTACATGATTCAGTTTCCCGACGGTGATTTCACAAAAGGGAAACGACTCTCATTCGAAGGGCTTCAAGCCCCATTTGGTGTTGCGGTCGATAATCAAAATCGGGTTTGGGTGACGAGCAGCTTCAACAACAAGCTCACAGTGATTGAAGGTGATTCACCTGATCAATACAAAACAGTCACAGTGGCACTTGGAGCCCGTGGCCTTGCGATTGATTCCAAGGGCAACGCCTGGTTATCGCAGCAATCCAATTCACCCACAGGGGCACTTCCTGCCGGTGCCGTCATGCCACCCGGAACACCCAACCCACCTCAACAGCCCAAGACAATTATGGAAGAGTTCGAGGCTGGTGCTGCCTTTGCTGCAGTCAATCCTGGGCTTAAAACCCTAGGAAATCTTGCCTTAATTTCTCCTGATCTGGAGATTATCAAAAATGGAATCGCTGGCGATGTCGCCTTCGTGCCGTGGGGTGTGACGATTGACGGAAACGACAATGTTTGGGTTGGCAACCTTTACGGCCAAAGTCTGATCCACATCTGTGGAACGGACCCATCCACATGTCCTGAGGGAAAAACAACCGGCGACGTAATTCATAATTATCAAAGCGGAGTAATCCAAGTCACAACAGATGTTGTTGTTGATGATGCTGGCAACATCTGGAGCGCCAACAACTGGTACGACGCTGATGTCGTGATTAATAAGAACTACAATCCCCGCACATCAACCTTCCCAGGAGGGCAAGGCCTGGTGGTGACATATGGCGTAGCAGCACCTGTACGAAATCCTCTTATGGGTGCAGTTCGAAAGGCACTTTAATGGCTCATTTTTGAAGATCAATATATCAAAAATCCGCAATAAATTACATGCGAATCAATTTGCTACTGGGCCTGGCAACAGCCTGCCTGTTCTCTTCAATGACCCTTCCAGTCAATGCGGAAGACAATACAAAACAAAGTGACAACAACACCCGCTTGTATGTGGAGGCTTATGGATTCTTCCCGCTTGAAACCCATTCAAAAACCACGCTAAACAACAACATCACTAGCGAAACGCTGGATCTCAACGATGTTCTCGACATGCTCACCGGCGTGTTCAGCGGCAAGATTGCTGTTGAAAAAGGGCGCTTCGGTCTACAAGCCGGGCTTGACCATCTCAGCTTCCGCACCTCCGAAATGGTCTCGTCCTGGCAGAGCTCCAATCCCATTCAAAATGAAAGCCACCCTCGGCTTCCGCAACGAAGGATCAACTCTGAAGGGAGCATCAAGTCAGTTACCGACACAGAGCAAACCCTGTTTGATCTTGCGCTTCGTTACCGCGGCGGTGCAATTCAAAAGCCAAGGATGACGCCTGGGGCGGTCAGTTTCGTCGGCTTTGCAGGGATGCGATTGATTGACGCGTCATTGGATATGGACGTGTCGTTTAAGGATGACGTCACAGTCGAGGGGATCCTGCCGTCACACAAGCTTCGACGTGAGATTGAGTCCGAAGCGAGTGAGACCTGGCACAACACCTGGGTGCAGCCCCTCATTGGCATGAACACCACCGTTGCCCTTGGCGAAGATTGGCAAGCCTTCCTAGCCATGGATGCAGGCGGTTTCGGGCTGAATGGCAAACACGATTTATCCGGAACCATCGAGGCCGGTCTTGCTTATGCCCTCGGCAATTCGGCCCAAATTTCACTGGCGTATCGCTATTTCGGGATCGAATACTCCGCTCACAATGGCCGCAACGGCTACTCCTCTACGCAGAACGGCGTGTCGATGGGATTTCGCTGGCTATTTGATTAAAGAACTTCGCGGTTGACGCGCACTCCCATCAAAACTGCTCGAGGAAACGCAGATCGCTTGTGTAGAGCCGGCGAATGTCATCAATGCCGTGGCGCACCATGCAGAAGCGCTCAACCCCCAACCCAGCCGCGAAACCGCTGTAGCGCTCTGGATCTAGTCCTAACCCTTCCAAAACGGCAGGATCGACCATGCCGCAACCCATCACCTCAAGCCAGCGCCCTCGCCACTGCACGTCCACTTCAGCCGAAGGCTCCGTGAATGGAAAATAACTCGCCCGAAAACGCACCGGAAGATCGCCAAAAAAGGCTTTCAAAAAGGCCATCACAGTGCCCCTTAAGTGGCTGAAATCCAAGCCTTCATCGATCGCCAACACCTCCACTTGATGGAACACCGGCGAATGGGTGGCATCCACGGCATCACGGCGATAGACCCTCCCAGGCGCGACGATGCGAACCGGTGGGGGGTTCTGCTCCAGGTGGCGAATCTGCACTGGAGAGGTGTGGGTTCTCAGCAGGAGATCACCTTTTAAATAAAACGTGTCTTGCATGTCCCGAGCCGGATGGTCTTCCGGGATGTTCAGGGCTGTGAAGTTGTAGTGGTCCTGCTCCACCTCAGGGCCCTCCGCCACGCTGTACCCCAACCCCAAAAAGAGATCGACGATCTCTTCCGTTGTTGAAATCAATGGATGACGGTGACCCATTGGCGTTCCAGACGCAGGAGCCGTGACGTCGAGGGTTTCCCCCGCGATGCGTTCCGCCATCGCTGCTTGCTTCACCGCCTGAAGGCGCTCAGCCAACAACGTCTGCACTTGATTTTTTAAAACATTGGCCCGCTGCCCCACCACAGGCCGCTCCTCGCCAGGCAATTTGCCCATGGCCCCGAGGACTGCGGAAATGCGACCCTTTTTGCCTAACAACCCGACACGCAGCTGCTCGAGGGATTGGGCGTTGACAGCCTCGGCAATTTCAGCGGCAGCTTCCTGCTCAAGGGCATCCAGCTGATCGGTGAGCTGCTGCAGGGTGACCGTGGCGCTCACTGGGCTGTCGTGAAGAAGACCAGACTGTAAGCAGTCGGGACGTTTAGGTTCCGAGCAAAGACGTTCGTTCCTATGGCACCGCTTCGGATTCTGATCAGCAACGACGATGGCGTATTTGCTGATGGGATTCGGACCCTCGCGGCAGCTGCGGCAGCCCGGGGCCATGAGGTGACTGTTGTCTGTCCTGACCAGGAACGCTCAGCCACGGGGCACGGCCTCACCCTTCAATCCCCCATCCGAGCTGAACGGGCCGATGAGCTGTTTGCCCCAGGCGTCACGGCGTGGGCCTGCAGTGGCACCCCAGCCGACTGCATGAAGCTGGCTCTGTTTGAGCTGGTGAAACACAAACCTGATCTTGTTTTATCCGGCATTAACCACGGACCCAATCTCGGCACCGATGTGTTTTGTTCCGGCACCGTGGCTGCCGCCATGGAGGGAACGCTCGAGGGGATTCGCTCACTTGCGGTAAGCAGTGCCTGCTTCCAATGGCGCCAATTTCAAGCCGCCGCTGATCTAGCGATGGATGTCAGTGAACAAGCCATCCATGGCAACTGGCCCGAAAACATGCTGCTCAATTTGAATATTCCGCCCTGTGCCAAGGAGGCGATGGGCCCCCTTCGTTGGACCCGACTGTCGATCCGGAGATACGACGAGCAATTCAGCTCCCGCAAGGATCCGCGTGGCCGCGCCTACTACTGGCTCGCCGGTGAAGTGGTGAACGATTTGGAATCAGCTGGCGAAGGGCCCAAAGACTGGCCGAGCGACGTGGCGCAAATCCACAAGAACTGCCCATCACTCACCCCTATTCAGCCAGATTTGTTCTGGAGAGGTCCCCTTGGGGATCTCCCCCAGCTGAAGCTGAACGATCAGTCGGTCCACTGAATCTGTTCATTGACTCGTTCACTAAACGACGCCAACTCCAAGCCGAACACGCTTCGAAGCCCAAGGCTTACTGGGTGCGATAAACGCGTTGCAGGAGCCACAGCGAAAGAATCAAACCAATCAAATGCCCAAATAAAACTTGGGTGTTGCTCAACACCGAAAGCATCTCGAGCGATGTGATCGCCAAATTGTCTGCAGAGCCACCACCACCAATGGCGATGCCTGGGGTCTGCATGGAGGCTTGAACGAACAAACTTCCGGCCAGGGCTTGATAGCCAATCGCCGCAAAGGTGAGGCCCACAAGATCAGCGAGCAAACCCCGCTTAATCAGCCGTGCCGTTTCACCACGGGTGGGTCGCGCTGCACTGTCCACGGCCCGGCCGATTCGAACAATCAACCAGCCTTGCCAGAGGCTGTACAACAACACCAAAAACGACAGGGTGGTGAGCGATAACCCTGGCCCCAAACCCACGGCCCGTTCAGCATTACGGGCCAAACTTCCGCCAATGTTGTTGAAAATCAAAACCCCCACCACCACGACTCCGAGCACCACCTGAATCCAAAAACGGATCCAGCCCATGCGCTTCAGCCCAAAGGACAACTGCTGGAAATCAAGGCGATCTGCCATGTCCGGTCGGTCAGTCGTTCAAACTTGCCATCAAAGCGTCCGGCCCGCACCTCTTTGATCCCGCTCTGCTCGCCAAAGGATGCACGCCGGCCCACCGCCCTGGCCCTTGGCAGCTTCGATGGGATCCACGCTGGTCACCGCGCCGTGATTGCCGCGGCCCTCGATGGACTGGATCCAGAGATCGGTGCCGTTCCTAGCGTGGTGAGCTTCTGGCCCCACCCCCGCGAAGTGCTGTTTGGGGAAACACGGTTGCGCCTCGACCTCCCCCAGGAAAAGCTGTCTTTACTCGGACCGTTGGGCATCGAACAGCTAGTGCTGGTGCCCTTCACCAAAGAGCTGGCGCAACTCAGCGCTGAAGAGTTCGCAGATTCAGTTCTGTTGGAGACCCTTCAGGCCAAACGGATTGCTGTGGGGACCAACTTCCGCTTTGGTCACCGACGTGCCGGCGATGCAGAGCTCCTGCAACGCCTGGCTCGTCGTCGAGGCGTGGACGTGAGGATTGTTGACATCGTTGAGGACGCGGACGGGCGCATGAGCAGCAGCCGGATTCGTTCCGCTCTTGAGCAAGGTGCGTTGGCACAGGCAGAAGCTCTCCTAGGTCGGCCCTACCGCTTCCAAGGCAAGGTGGTCCGCGGCCGTGGACTGGGACGGGAGATCGGCTGGCCGACGGCCAATTTGCAGGTGGATGGTCGCAAGTTCTTACCTGGCCTTGGGGTCTACGCCGCCTGGGTTCAACTGGATGGAGCAGGAGACGTCATGCCCGCGGTGATGAACCTGGGGCCCCAACCAACGGTGGATCCCAATTCACCCTCAGCGGTGGAAGTGCACCTGCTCGATCGCAACCTGGAGCTCGACCATCGCGAGCTAGTCGTTGAACCCGTTCATCGCCTTCGCGGCCAGAAAAAATTCAACGGACTTCAAGAACTCAGTGCTCAGATCGGAGACGATGCCGAAGCGGCCCGACAATTGCTCAAGAATCCTGGCTAAGCCATCCCCGGGTAAGCATTCACCAAGCCCCACACGATGAACACCCCGATGCTGCCGAGGAGCACAATCCCCCAGATCAACACGCTCATGGAGCTATCGGAACCACCGTTCTCCATGTTGAGCCGCAATAGTCTCCCCACAGCGTGCCATGGAATCGATGGGTGAGGGGCCATTGCGATTGGTTGATCCACGGGTGGCACGACTGATCGATGCCAATCTCGATCGATCCAGGGAAGGCCTGCGCGTCGTGGAGGACTGGTGCCGGTTTGGCCTAGAGCGCGACGATCTGGTTGTACAACTCAAAGATTGGCGGCAACGCCTGGGGCGACTTCACCGAAGCACTTATAAACAGGCGCGATCGACGGCCACAGACCCTGGGGCTGGGCTCAGCCATCCAGCCCAACTGGAACGTGACAATCCCCAAGCAGTGGTGGCGGCCAATTGCGGCCGTGTGCAAGAAGCGCTTCGCGTATTGGAGGAATACGGCCGCAGCATTGATCCATCCCTGGCATCCGAATCAGCCGCGATCCGTTACGGGCTTTACGACCTGGAAGTCACTTGTCTCAACGCCAGTTTGGGCAACGCACGTCGCCAAACCCTGAACAACTGCCAGCTATGCCTGATCACTACCCCATGCCCCGATCTCATTGAGCGGGTGAGACAGTCCCTCACTGCCGGGGTGACGATGGTGCAGTACCGCTGCAAAAGCGGAAACGACCGTGAGCGCCTTGATGAAGCCAAGGCATTGCGAATGCTGTGTCAGACCCACGGAGCTCTCTTTGTGATCAATGACCGCATCGATCTAGCCCTCGCAGTCGATGCCGATGGCGTGCACCTCGGCCAAGACGATCTACCCACCGATGTTGCCCGAGACTTAATCGGAGAAGCTCGACTACTCGGGCGCAGCACCCACACCCTGGACGACGTGCGCCGTGCGGATACCGAAGCCTGCGATTACTTGGGGCTCGGACCGGTTCACACCACTGCTGTTAAACCAGAAAAAGCCGCAATCGGCCCGGTGCGTTTTCAAGATGCCCAGGCACTGACCCGTCTCCCGGTGTTCGCCATTGGCGGCATTGAGCTCAAGAACATCACGGCACTCCTCGATGTGGGTTGCCGGCGCGTTGCTGTGATCGGCGCAATCATGGCTGCGGAGAACCCTGAGAGCGCTAGTCAACAGTTGCTTCAGGCCTTATTGCCCCCCGTCGATTGAATCCCATGGCTCTCGACCTCCAAGTGAATGGCGAACGTCGCCGTCTTGATCCAGCTCCGACGCCATCAACCTTGGTGTTGGTAATCGAAGCGCTTGCCTATAACCCTCAACTCGTAGTTGCCGAACACAACGGCGTCATCGTTCCGCGCACGCAGTGGGCGAACACCGCGGTCAGCGAAGGCGACAACCTCGAAATTGTCACCATCGTGGGTGGCGGTTCCTAGAGTTGCAATACAAAACCAGCGCCATTTCGGCAGCTAATTCATTGTTCCGGACCCGACGCTTGCTCGCTTCGCTGCTCCTCCCCATGGTGTTGGTGGGCCTCAGCCTGATTCACGTCCAACCTGCTGATGCAGCTCGGGGTGGCCGTATGGGTGGTGGGAGTTTTCGAGCGCCTTCCATGCCTCGATCCGGCGGGCGCAGCTATGGCGGTGGGGGGTACCGAGGGGGTGGTTACGGCGGTGGTTACGGCGGTGGCTACAGGGGAGGCGGCATGGGTTTCCCCTTCCTGATTCCGATTTTTGGATTCGGGGGTGGCGGTCTCTTCGGACTGCTGATCTTGATGGCCGTAGCTGGGGTTTTAGTGAACGCTGTCCGTGGTGGCATCAGTGGAGGGGGAGCCCCAGGCATGGGCGGAGCTCCTGCCGCTCCGGCCCTCCCTCGCAACGTGAACATGATTCAGCTGCAGGTGGGTCTGCTCGCAAGCGCGAAATCAGTACAAGACGACCTACGCCGACTGGCTGCGAGCTCTGACACAGGTAGCAAAAGCGGCTTACAACGCCTTCTCCAAGAGACAACCCTTGCGCTTCTGCGCCAGCCCGATCTCTGGGTCTACGCCAATTCTGAGAGCGGAAGTGTTCCCTTCAATGCGGCTGAAGCCACCTTCAATCGGCTGTCGATGAATGAACGCAGCAAATTAGATGCTGAGCTCACCAGCAACGTGGGTGGTGAGCGCCGTGCTGAAGCGAACGTTGGTTCTGGTGATGCTGATGACACCAACGAATTCATCGTGGTGACGTTATTGGTGGCCTCAACAGCGTCAGCCAAGCTGCCTGGCTCAGATACCGGGGAAGAGTTGCGTCAAACCCTGCGCATTTTGGGTTCAACGGCATCCACCGAACTCATTGCCCTTGAAGTGATCTGGCAACCGGAAGGCAGAGGTGATGTGTTGAGCGCTGAAGATTTGGTAACGGCATATCCAAACCTCCAACATCTCTGAACGATCTACAGATTTTCTTCTGGAGATTTGAGTGAAGTAGGCATTTTTTCTTAGGTCCAACACCTAAATTTCAAACCAACACATTCAGTCCGTCCCTTGTCTCCCGATCCTCGAGCAATGAAATGGCAACAGGATGGTGAGTTGTCCCCTGCCGATCTCGACGCTTTGATCAACACGATGAAGCGCGTCGAATGTGATCAGAACAGTGCCGAATTGGGTCGTTTAGGCCAAAGCACGACGGATTGATTGCCCGTTCTTATTCCCTTCCATCCTCTGCGTCACCCCGCAGGATTCGTAGAGCTGCCATGGCCGCTCCGTATCCGTTATCGATATTGGTCACCAATAATCCAGGCGCACAACTCGCCAACATTCCTTCTAGGGCGGTGCGTCCACCCTGGCTGATGCCATAACCGACAGACACCGGTACACCAATCACCGGTTGGGGCACTAAGCCAGTGATCACCGTGGGCAAAGCTCCTTCCATGCCCGCACAAGCGATCAAAACGCGAGCGGTTTGCAGCCTTGGTAGTTGGTCGAGCAGACGATGCAACCCGGCCACCCCCACGTCCATCACGGTATCGACGCCGATTCCATGGCACTGCAACGCAAGGGTTGCCTCCGCTACCACCGTGCGATCGCTGCTGCCGCCACTGATCACCGCCACCTCTGGGGCACCGCCCTTTGGCGTGGGCAAAGCACCCATCGTTAAACATCGTGCGTTGGGATGAATCCGCACCTGGGGTAAAGCCGCCGATATGAAATCTGCTTTCGTTGCATCCACCCGAGTGACCAACCCCAGCTCGCCCGCATCCTCAAAGCGCTTCAAAATCGCAATGATTTGATCGCCAGTTTTGTGCTCACCCCAGATGGCCTCCACCATCCCGAGGCGCCGTCGACGCTGCAGATCGAGCCGGGCATCCACCATCAGCCGGGCAAGCGGAGCGGCAACAACTCACCCTCCAGCACCAAGGGGAACGGGGATTCCGCCGATGCAGAACGGCCCAATGCAGCATTCACAACGGAATCAAATTGGCGCTGCACCATGTCCACGTCATCGGGGTTGATCGCCTTCCATTGATCACGGGTGGCCCAATGAATCAACAGCTGTCCTTCCTCATGCGCCGGATCCCAGGCGATGTCGCGTCCAAGGAATCCATCCTGTTGCTCAAGCCAGGGCTGCCAAGTCTGCTTCTCTGCATCAAGCCAGGTCTGAACTTGAGACTCCGGAACCTTCAAACGCAGTTGTTCAATTACCGCATCACTGGCCAAAACCTGTCCCGCGAACATCACAAGGATGGCGAACAGCAGCACAAACTTGCGAATCATGGTTTCTGCAAGAGCGCCACGGCATGGCAGCTGATCCCCTCTTCACGGCCCTCTGCACCCAGCTTTTCATTGGTGGTTGCTTTGACACCAACAGCATCTCCGGCGATGCCAATGCGCATCGCGATGTTCGATCGCATGACTTCGATATGGGGCTTGAGCTTGGGCCGCTCCGCAATCACAACAGCATCGAGATTCACCACCTGCCAGCCCTGATTGCCCACAAGCTGAACCACCTGCTCCAGCAGCATCAAACTGTCAGCACCCTTCCACTTGGGGTCGGTCGGCGGGAAATATTTACCGATATCCCCGAGGGATAACGCGCCCAGCAGGGCATCCATCACGGCATGCACCAACACATCGGCATCACTGTGGCCATCCAAACCGAGTCCATCCGGATGATCCAAGGTCACGCCGCCAAGGATTAAAGGTCGACCCTTCACCAACCGGTGCATGTCGTAACCGTTGCCGATACGCAACTGCATGGCGGTGTCGCAAGGGAGCTCCATTCTCTCGGTTTGCCACCGCGTCCAAAGATCCGGCCGGCGTTCCTGGGTTCGCAGCTCACGCTGTTGCTGCCTCCAGTTCGCAATCGCTCCATGGTCTCCACTGCGAAGCACCGCGGGCACCGTCATCCCTCTGAAGTCCGCAGGCCGGGTGTAGTGAGGGTGTTCCAGTAACACCGTGCTGTGACTCTCCTCCACCAACGAATCGGGGGCCCCCACCGTCCCGGGGAGTAATCGCACCACACCATTGATCACGGTCATCGCGGGCAATTCCCCACCGGTGAGCACAAAATCTCCGATCGAAACCTCCTCATCTGCGAGGCCGCGAATGCGTTCATCAAACCCTTCGTAATGCCCACAGAGAAACACCAACTGATCGAACTCCCGCGACCAGCGTTGAAGATCGCTCTGCTGTAAAGGGCGTCCCTGGGGAGACATCAGCAAAACCCTGGAGCGTGGACAGCGCGGCACCGACTCCATGGCGGCAAACACCGGTTCGGGCTTAAGCACCATTCCGGCACCACCGCCGTAGGGCTCGTCATCCACTTTGCGGTGACGATCGGTGGCGAACTCCCGTGGATTGTGCAGATGCATCTCCGCAATCCCAGCGGAGAAGGCTCGCCCGATCACCCCCAACTCCAATAAAGGAGCAAACGCCTGGGGAGCCAGGGTCACCACGTCAAGGCGATAGGTCGCCATATCGTCTTAAGCGGAGGGCTTCGAAACCCGGCGGATGTCGGTGCAAAAGCTGCCCTGCAGGGGAACACCTTCACCATTCACGGCCGTAGTGCTGCGCAAACGCAAATTCGCGCGCGTGAACCAAATTCGCTCCTGCACCACAACACCATCGGGGCTCGGAAGATTGAGTTCCATGCTGCCGTCGGGCCAAAAGAGCCAGGTTCCCGCAGGCTCTCCATTGCGAGATAAGCCACCATCCTCGGAAAACAAAAGGGTGCTGCTGACTCCACTGGGAGCTTGCACCACCAGCTGACCCAGGCCAGACGCTGGGGTGCTTTCACAACGCACCGTCAACTCCCCACGTTCACTGTTGTGCCATTCATCGTCTCCCTCCAACGACAGCTCGAAACAGCTGCGCAAACTCATCCATTGCCCATCGCAAAGGGCAATGAATGCGGCTGGATCGGCAGGAGGGAAGGGTTGTTCACTCATTTGCCCATTCTCTCAGCCAGCTTCACCAAGTGATCGGCAAAAATGGATACGGCCGATTCCATCCATAAACAGCGAGGCGCTGGTGTCCGGGTACAGCGGCACCACGACGGTGGAAGCCGAACACATCGGCAAGCACAAGGGTGTTGGCAGGACAGGTCACGGCCATGGGCTTTGGCAAGCCCAGGCTTACCAAAGCCTCATCTCGAATCCGAAATGAGCCCGAAACATCGGGCTGACGGCGATGCAATAGCGCCGCATCTGCAGTGGATTGTTCCCAGCGCAAGCGGACTGGATCCAAACGATGACTACCGGGGACGTACTCAAACGGACCGTCATCGAGCTCGACAGGGCGTAAGAACAACCAAAACTTCAAGGCACGAAAAAACGTATCGCGATGCAGATCTTTCTGAAGATCAGGGGTTTCGCGCTCCTCCCCATGAACCGTTAGGTACACATCTACCTTGTGGTGATCCATCGGCAAACCGATCACCTGCCGAGAGCAGGACGACAAGCGTGGGTCATGACAGACCTTCGCCGCCTGGGGCATCTCCAATGGATCGATATGAAGGAAGCGGTTGAGGGTGCCGCCATCAAACCGATCAAATCCGCCGGGGAAGGGTTGCTTGGGTTGGAATCCAACCCGATTGTTCACAGGCATCGGATGCTGATGCGCAACATCACTCACCCGCGATTCCACCTCATCACGCAACGCGGCAAATTGGCTCGGCGGGAGGAAGTTTTGGATCACAACAAACCCATCTCGCTCGAGATCGGCGCATCGTCCGGGTTTTAACCACCGCCGCCAAGTGCAAAGGGTTTCGGCGATTTCCACCCGTCGACGGTGCAGCTGAAACTGCCGGTTCAGGATGGGATGACCGACCCAAGGATCCCGAAAGCTCTTGGTGCGCGTCAGCAAAGAGAGCATGGTTGAAGCGTAGATCGGACGCAATCCGCGCTCAGAAATCACCCCCGCCATAACCCAACTCCGCCAGGCGATGGGGCTTACTCCGCCAATCAGGCACCACCTTCACAAACAACTCCAGATACACCGAACCATCGATCAACGTTTGCATCTGGAGCCTTGCTCCCTGACCAATCGTTTTGAGCATGGCGCCGCCCTTGCCGATCAGGATGCCTTTCTGGCTTTTCCGTTCCACCAGCACCGTGGCCAACACGGCAGTCCGCCCTGGGTTTTTGCCCTTCGGTGGGATGTCTTCGACGCGATCGATCGTTACAGCAACGCTATGGGGCACCTCTTCACGGGTGTGGAGGAGCACCTGCTCACGAATCAATTCGCCTAGGAGCACGCGTTCCGGTTGATCCGTCACCATGTCTGGCGGATACAGCTGCGGTCCCAAGGGAAGCTGTTCCGCCATGGCGACGGAAAGCTCACGGCAACCATCACCCGAGATCGCACTGCAACGATGCACCGGCCAATGGGTCTCAGCGAGGAGTTCGTCGTAGCTGGCGGCGGCCTGATCCTGTTGGTCGGCAGCCACCAAATCCCATTTGTTTAAAGCAACCAACACTGGTAGCGACTGCTGTTTCAGCAAATTGACGATGAAAGCATCGCCGCGGCCTGGCCGCTCACACCCCTCAAGGAGAAGAAGCACAAGATCAACCTCTCCGATCGCGCTTCGGGCGCTGTGGACGAGCCGTTCGCCCAATAGATGATGGGGCTTATGAATTCCAGGGGTGTCGACCAGAACCATCTGGGACTCCTCAGTGGTGAGGATGGCGCGCAGGCGGTTGCGTGTGGTCTGAGCCACCGGCGATGTGATCGCCACCTTTTCCCCCACCAGCTTGTTCAGCAGGGTCGATTTCCCAACGTTGGGACGACCGATCAAGGCAATAAAACCAGACCGGTAGTGGTCTGGCACAGGGGGGTCAACCATCAAACCAGTCTGCGGGTTCATCAGCCGGCTTTGGTTTCGGCCTGCTCCAATGCCGATCTGGGATCTCCACTCAGGTCAGCCATCAAAAATTCGCGAGTTTCAGGCAAGGCAAGACGCAGGTTCGATTCAAGATCAAAATCCACCTGCAACGAATCGGCCCTTAGATCCAAGAGGTGGCCTCCGTGCTGTCGATCATCAGAAAGAAAATGCAAGTGATAGCCGGGGATATTCAGGCTGCTGGCATGGGTCGGGCTCCAAAATCCAACCAGAGTTCCTTGAATCGCCTGGTGGCGAAAGGTGGTTTGGGCCTTCGCTGCATCCAACAATGTGGCGCCTTCCTCCACTGGAGAAACCGATCGCACCAACACCTGATTGAACGTTCCAGTGATGCGGATGGCAACGAAGAGATTGGCGCTCGGCCTGAAGGGATCCAGCAACTCTCCAAGCTGCTCAAGGCTCTGTACGTCCTCAAGGGTGAATTGTTTTTCACTCTGAAAACGCGATGCAATCCAAAAGGGAATGCCTTCATCGAGAGGGGCCTGAATCAAGCTTCCATCTGCCCTGGCCTGCCAACAAAGTCCATCGAGAAGGATTCCCTCCCCATCAAGGTGCTCAAACGTCCCAATGCCAAAATCGCCGTGTTGAGGCAGATCAGACACTTTTAAGGCCTCTCCAAACACACCTTCCACCACGGCCGTCGACGTCGAAAGCTGCCAAATGGTGTGGTGCTCTAAATCGAGGAAATCACCGAGTGCTTTACGAATCACTGCACTGGCGCTTTCCCCCGTCTGCGCACAATGCTTCTGTAACGCCTGCCAATGGCCGGAAGGAAGTCGCAGATGAAGATCGTGATTCGAGGAACTGAGCATCACATCAACGCGTCAGACCCATAGCCTGGCTCGAGTGGCAACGATGCGCCATGCCGAATCAACAGCCCACGTTTCAGCAGGCGATGGAAATCACAGCCACTTGGCTGCAGCAATGGGACAACGAAGAGATCAGCGATGAAGTGCTCGCCGATCGGATCGGTGAAATGGTGGCGAGCCGCGATGGGGCGCGAGGCTTTTTCGTGGTGACGCTCGCGGGAGACAGCGCCTTAATGGACCGCATGCCCGATGTGGTTGCGGGGCAGCTGCGCAGTGCTGGAGGCGATGTGGTGGATCTCAGCGTACGCAATTTGGCGATGAGCACTGCGATGGCCCTGCATCACAAGCGCAGCGGAGATGACAACCAACAGGCCGGATCGGAGCGGGTCACCCTCCGCTGCACAGAATTACTACGACTGTTGGAGCCGATCCTCGTAAAAGAACGGTTGGAGCAGCTGCTTGAAGCCACCATCGACAACGCTGGTGCTGATGTCTCCTTCTTGGAACGATGGGGCTACGACGACGAACAAAAACGTGCAATTAGCAGCAGTGTGTACGCCATCGCTGCTGCTGCTTAAGCAATCAAGATCGAGCGCAGTCAGGGCAATGATCCATTGAAGAGATGATCGAAGACATACCTCCAACAGCCTGTTTAAGACACAAAAAAACCCCGACAATATCGAGGTTTTAATGAAATTTATGTGCGCGTAATCGCTTAATCGCGACGACCACCACCATTCAAAACAATAATCAACCGAAGAATGAAAATAAACAGGTTGATGTAGGTGAGGTACATGCTCAGGGCACCGGCCAAGTATTGGTCGTCCCGATAGGCGCGGGGCATCGTGTAGAAGTCCACGAAAGCCGCACCAACGAATAGAACAGTTCCGAAGCCAGCGATCATCAGCTCAAAGCTGGTGCCATGGAACATTGCTGGGGCAAAAATCCCGCCAACGAACTGAACGACCATCGCCAAAATCAGGCCGATCAACCCGAGACCAACGACACCGGATAGGGCCTGACCGACGCTGTCGCTCATGCGACGACCAACGACCGAGGCGATTACAAACGTGATTCCGGTCGCTAACGCGGCAGTACCAACGGCACCGACACCGGCTACGGCACCGGCAAAGGCCACCAGTCCACTGAGGGTGAAACCAGTAATAAGGCTGTAGACGGCCAGAAGTGGCAATGCCGTGGCGTTATTGCCCTTCATTGCCACATTTTGGGCAACAAAGAAGAGAATCAAATTGCCAATGAGTGCCACCCAGAACAGGGGCATAAAAATTGGCGTGGCGATCAAGGTGAGACCACCAAGCACTCCCAAGGAGGTGAGCACCATGCCACCGCCCACATAAGGCAAAGCCTTATTGACGACGTTGGGGCCGACGAGGGCACTGGACTGTGCCTCGCGGATGGCCTGTTGAAAATTGCTGCTAGCTGGCATGTCGACCAGACCACATTGCTTTTAGTACTTTGACAGTGGTGGCAATGAGTTGGGGTGTGGATCTCCCTATCGACGCACAATCCGCGACGAAGGCCTAACGAACCCTTGTTCCTCTCGTTGCTCATCGAGGCGGGCATAGGCCTCCACAACCCTTTGCACCAAGGGATGACGCACGACATCGGCCGATGTCAAACGGCAAACGGCAACTCCGGCCACGCCATCCAACACGTCCGAGGCCTCCTCGAGGCCGCTGAGCTGATTGTGAGGAAGATCCACTTGAGTGACATCTCCCGTCACCACCATGCGCGAATACTCCCCCAACCGGGTGAGCACCATTCGCATCTGGGCTGGGGTGGTGTTTTGAGCCTCATCCAGAATCACAAACGCATTATTGAGCGTGCGTCCCCGCATGTAAGCCAGCGGCGCCACCTCAATCACGCCTTTGTCTAAAAGGCCAGCAGTCTTTTCTGGTCCAAGAAGACAATGCAGTGCGTCATAAAGCGGCCGCAGATATGGGTCCACTTTTTGCTGGAGGTCCCCAGGAAGGAATCCCAGCCGTTCCCCAGCTTCCACCGCTGGTCGCGTCAAAATCAGTCGCTCAACCTTCCGTTCCGTGAGCATGCGGACCGCCAACACGGCGGCCAAAAACGTTTTCCCTGTTCCTGCAGGTCCGAGGGCAAAGGTGAGGTCATGACGCTCCATAGCGTCCACATAACTTTTCTGTCGCAGGGTGCGTGGTCTCAAGGTGTGGCCCTGCGGACTCCGCACCAAAACCTGCTCTGCCATCGCCGAGTGGTCGTCGCCGCGGCCTGTATTCAGAGCCCCCAGGGCCGATTGAAGATCAACGGACGACACCGCTTGACCGTCTTGCCAAATGGGGCGAACCAACTCGACAACCGACGCGGCTCGCTCAATCTGCGCAGCATGACCAGTGATCACCAATTGGAGACCCCGCAACACGACTGAAGCCCCCGTAAGGGCTTCAAGTCGGTGAAGAGTGACCTCAGCTTCCCCTGCAATGGCGAGAGCAGCTTCAGGATCAGGAAGGTCGAAGACGAAACGACCGCGGTCGCCCCTATCGGGTGCTGAGGTGATCAGCCTTCCGACGCTTCAGCATCGGCAGCTGGTGCTTCAGCTTCAGCCGCAGCAGCGGCCTTGGCCTCAGCTGCATCCTTTGCAGCCTGTTTTGCAGCAGCTTCACGCTTTGCCGTTTGCTTGGCCTGGCCAACTGTCACGGAAGGGCGAACCGTTTTTTCGATCAATCCACCACGCTCCAAGAGGGTGCGCACGATGTCTGTGGGTTGAGCACCCTGACCCAAACGTTCGCGAATGGCCTCTGTATCCAGACGGGTTTCCTTCGTTCTGGGGTTGTAGAAGCCAAGCTCCTGCAACGGGCGTCCATCCCGTCGAGACGTGCTGTTGCAGGCCACGAGGCGGAAGCTCGCTTCCCGCTTCTTACCGAACCGCTTCAGGCGGAGCTTGATCATCGTGGCCTTGGTGTGAAGTGTGGTGGGGGTTCAAGCCGGGCCAATCAGCCCGCCAAACAACCACCATACCGGTTCACCTTCAGAGTTCACCGAAGCCCTTCTTTTTCTTGGCTGGACGCTGACGCTTGGGGGGGCCACCCCGGCCAGGCCCTGCGGGCATTCCTCCTAGCCCTGGCATACCACCCATGCCGGGCATTCCTGGCATCCCCGGCATCCCAGGCATCCCAGGCATTCCACCCATCCCTGGCATATTTCCTCGGCTCATCTGCTGCATGAAGCCCCGCATTTTCTGGAAGTCAGCCAGAACTTTGTCCACATCGGCGGGTTGGTGGCCACTCCCGGTCGCAATCCGACGGCGCCGACTCGGCTGAGAGGCCAGCAGCTCCGGTTGACATCGCTCGCTTTCTGTCATCGACCCAATCATGGCCTCGACACGCTTGAGCTGGTCCTCGCCCTGCTTCAACATGCCGTCGTCGATCTTGTTCATGCCGGGGATCATTTTCATGAGCCCCCCGAGGGATCCCATCCTCTTGATCAGACGCATCTGCTGGAGGAAGTCAGAGAAATCGAACGACGCCTCCTGCAGCTTCTTCTGCATTTTTTCAACGTCGGCGAGTTCGACCTCTTTTTGAGCCCTCTCCACCAACGTGAGCACATCCCCCATGCCGAGGATGCGGCTCGCCATCCGCTCTGGATGGAACGGCTGAAGCGCCTCAACCTTTTCACCGGTGCCAATGAACTTGATCGGCTGGCCGCTCACTTTGCGGATGGACAGTGCGGCGCCACCGCGGGAATCGCCATCCAACTTGGTGAGCACAGCCCCGGTAATACCCACCTGCTCATGGAAGGCACGGGTTAATTCAGCCGCTTCCTGGCCAATCATCGAATCCACCACCAGCAGCACCTCATCGGGCTGAACGGCGGAGCGAATTCGCACCATCTCCCCCATCATTTCGGTGTCGATCTGAAGCCGGCCAGCGGTATCAACCAGAAGGGTGTCGTACCCCTCCGCCTTCGCCTTCGCCAAACCGGCCGCAGCGATCTCTTCAGGCTTCGCGTCTGTTCCCAGACTGAAGACATCAACCCCAATCTGCCCACCCAGGGTTTTCAACTGCTCGATGGCAGCGGGGCGATACACATCGGCACCCACCATGAGGGAACGACGACCCTGATCTTTGAGGTGCAGACCCAGCTTGGCCGTGGCCGTGGTTTTACCGGCCCCCTGCAGACCGGCCATCAACACAACCGTTGGAGCTTCAGAGGCTCGGGCAAGCGGTGCGTTATCGCCACCCATCACGTCCACGAGTTGATCGTGGACCACCTGGATGAACTTTTGGTCGGGGCTTACCCCCCGGACCACCTCAGCGCCGACGGCTTTGCCGCGCACCTCAGACACAAAATCCTTAACGACCGGAAGACTGACATCGGCTTCGAGCAGCGCACGACGGACCTCCTTAAGAGCCCCATCGACATTGGTTTCGCTGATCTTGTCCTGGCCTCTCAGCCCTTTGACAGCATCTTCAAAGCGGGCTGACAGCTCGTCAAACATTGCGGGACCATGACTGGCTCAATGCACTGATCGTAAAAAGCGGCTCGCCAATCGCTAGGAACCGGAAATGTATTCATGCAATTTCCACTGTTCTCCATCCCGTCCCAGCACGTAGGTGACGGTCAACGCTCCTGCAGGTGTCTGATCAATGGTGGTTCCAGAGCGATCAAGCGTTTGATCGAAGTAGTTCACCTGAGCCTTCACAGCAATGCGCCGTGGTGTTCGGCTCACCACATCAACACTGGTGACAGAAGCCTTAATGATTTTTGTGTGGCCAAGCGCCGCGTCAGCGGTGCGCTCGGCTTGCACCCGTTGCAACAACCGATCGCGGGCAACGGTGGAAATCTGTTTCGAAACCGCTTCCGGCGCCGCGTTGGTCTGACCCGCTAAGGCCTTGGCTTTGGCATCCAACCAGCCCTGGATGAGATCCTCGAGTTGCTTGTCCGAAGGAGCATCACTCGTCAGCGGCTCGATTGGACGATCCAGAGGTTGCTCCGGTTGGAGTGTGGCTATCGGAAGCGACGTCTCATCGAGATCATCGGGGGCCGGTAACACCGGTTCTTCCTTCACCACTGGCGACACCGGTGGCGCCTCACTTCGCTGACGGAGCATCAGCGAGAGACCGCCACCAAAAGCTGCCACGACGGCCGCCAGCACCGCAATCTTGACCACGACCGGGCGTGGAGGAAGTTGCGGCAGCCGGGGCAGTTGGGGCATTTGAGGGAGCGACAGGGCAGGGAGGCGGATACCGCGCGCCTCCAGCCCCCCCAAAGACTCCTTTGAAGAGTCATTTGAAGTGGACATCGAATCCAAAGCTTGAAGGCCAAGGCCCGAGGCAACAGTGGTCTCCCAAGGCAATGGCAGCGCATCGTTAAGCGGCGGGCGGGATGCCTGGCGATCCAATCGCTCGACGTAGTTCTGCACATCACGGTCGGCAAACCAAGCGTCGAGATCAATCGCCGTTGCATCGACATCGCGATAGCCCGGCAAAACATCCCGCCCAAGCCAAGCCCTGCAGTATTCACACTGCGCCGCCAAGCTGTCGCCAGGGTGTTGCACAAACCAAGCTTGAACGTCCGCATCCCGGATCGCAGCGAAGTGATGGTCCGCTTCACGCACATTGCCAAGCAACAAATCCAAACAGCCCAAGAGGGGCATCGGATCAAGTTCTGAGTCCGGAAGGAGTTGCAGACGCCCTCGCGCCTGCTCAAGGCATTCCGGTTTGCGCCGGGAAAAACCAGCAGCCGTCAGCGC
>Ga0209251_1001207_pt1 | contig 20614 bp, 12 predicted proteins | sample SaaInlV_100m_DNA_6_FD_184665 | JGI IMG/M metagenome (GOLD analysis project Ga0209251, IMG submission 184665) | Marine microbial communities from expanding oxygen minimum zones in the Saanich Inlet - Saanich Inlet SI073_LV_10m_DNA (SPAdes) (version 2) | ecosystem: Environmental > Aquatic > Marine... | reverse complement strand
CGCTGTCGTTGTGGCTGCATAGGTGTAATCACTGTCGTGATTACTGACCTGCACGGTAAACCCATCCGCCGTCGAAGACGGGCTGGCAAAGGTCGACGTTAGCGCCGCACCGGTGGGTATTACTGCACTGCTCGCACTCGATGCTGAACCCGTACCAACGCTGTTGGTCGCGGTGACTGTAAAGGTATAGGAGGTTCCATTACTGAGCGACGTCACGGTGCAACTGGTCGCACCGGTGGTAGTGCACTGCGCTCCGCCCGGGGCCGCCGTTACGGTATAGCTACTGATCGCTGCGCCACCCGTCGAAGTCGGCGCGGTCCAGCTGACAGTCGCTTGTCCATCACTACCACTAGCAGTCGCGCTCGTCGGCGCCCCCGGGACTGTTATAAAGCTGGCTGCGCTCGACTGATCACTAGTAATGTTGGTCAGCGAGCAGGTGGCACCTTGGCCAGCACATGCCCCGGTCCAGGCATTAAACTGGTAGCCGAAATCCGCCGCGGCTGTGCAAGTACTGCTACCGCTAGGTTCAACAGAGGTTGGTGAGCAGGAAACACTGCCACCGGCGGCCGCTGTCGCTGAGACTGAGTAAGCAACTGCATCAAGCTCGGAACCTTCATAGGCTTCCAACTCCTGGAGGCTTGGGTTTAAAGTTGCAACATCAAATGTGTAAGGGCTTGAGTTATATTGTTCAGGATTTGGGAACACCACCTCATTGGATACAAAATAACCCGTTCCACCCCACGCATTAGGTACGCCGATATACAGCAAGCCATCACCCAAAACTTGGACATATCCGCTGTCCGATAAGACTTGTTTTTGAGCCCCCAAAATGGAGTACTGAATCAGTTGTACATCAGGGTTACCTGAGGAAGTCCCTCCCGTGGAGACAAACTGAACGTAATCACCCTCGGCCCAAACGACTCTGCTTCCCCAATCTCCATTCGGCAGCTTAAACGGGGCGACATAGGGGAGCGAGAAATTGTAGACCCCACAGCTTGAACCGACTTGAGTGCAACCACCTGTCCGCCACACATCAAAAACTTGCTGTTGGCCATATTTGCCATCAAACAAAGATCCAAAGACTGGTTGAGCCGCACAGAACAACAGACCGCCACAGACGATACGCATCAACGCCTTTCGTAACAGCCTCACAATCTATCTCCGGGTTTGCTGGGAACGTGTTTCCGCAACCCCTTAGCGGAGGCCACGACTTTCATCGCAGGCACTTGATACGCGGCCTTGCACTGTTGTTCGCTACTTTTTTACTTAATTTTAAACGTGCTCATTCTCCCAATTATTTGGCAGCTCTGGGTTAGCAAAAGACGGCATTGTGCGCACTCTGAGTCCGCGGCTGTTGTGTGCCCGTGTTAACTGCCTATTGCATATTGCTGCCGTCGCTTCATCTATGGCGCTTTCAACACGCAGGTGTTGAACAAACAAACGTCGGCAGTGGATTTTTGGCCTGCGCGAGCTTTTTTGTGGCAAACCCACCAACCTCTTAGCTCCTGAAGCGAAGTAGCACAGCTTCTAACACCAGCTAGGCAAAGCATTACAATGAACTCTGGAAATAGACAAGCTGTTATTGAGCCGCTCAATGACTGACGGCTCTGGCAATGTGCGGATTTTTATCTGCCCAGACAAAATCTGGCTCGACGCTCTACGGTGCAGCGTTAAGCACGAGATGAATATGAAGATTTCCATAACTGACGCGGGCAAGATTCAGGGTGACAGAGCCGTCATTCAAACCTGATTTGGCATACCCATGAGGACTCCTGCCCGCGCGATACTGCTATCTGACCAATGGTTGGTAAAGCACGGCCAGAACCTAACCGTCACTCACTTCGGCGGCATGCGAATACCACCATCGAGCCGAATGACTTCCGCGTTCATGTAGGGGTTTGTGATGCAGTCGACGACCGCAAACGCGAGCTCCTCAGCGCTACCCAATCGCTTCGGGAATAGCACTGACTCTCCAAGATGTGCTTTGAATGCCTCTGATTCTGGTCCTTCACCATAAATGGGGGTATCTATAAGGCCGGGAGCAACGGTGTTGACGCGAACACCTACTGCCGCAAGGTCACGGGCAATGGGGAGTGCCATACCAACCACACCTGCTTTGGAGGCAGAGTAAGCACACTGGCCAATTTGTCCGTCGAAGGCGGCGGCAGACGCAAGGTTCACAACAGCACCCCGACCGCCATCATCATCAAGGGGCTCGTTCTTCGCCATTTGGGCGGCAGCACGACTGAGCATGTTAAACGTACCAATTAGGTTTACTTTGATCACAAAGCTAAACTTATCTAACGGAAAGGGTTCGCCATCACGGCTAACAGTACGACCCGCGGCGCCCAATCCCGCAGAGTTCACGCAAGCCCTAAGTGGACCTAAGGCAGCAGCAGCAGCGACGGCTGCATCCGCGTCTTCAATGCTTGAGACGTCACACTTTACGAATTGACCGCCTATTTCATGAGCCACTTGCTTGCCGCGCTCCTCGTTAAGGTCAGCAACGACCACTTTTGAGCCTAATTCAGCCAGCTGACGCGCACAGGCTTCACCTATCCCTGACGCTCCACCTGTAACGATCGAAGAACTACCTTCTAGATTTACTCGCGGCATACCGCTTCTCCTTTTTAAGTGATAACTATTAGCCAGCCGCAAGCGTCATCTATGCCACTTAGAATTGCAATCATAAGCCCACATTTTTACAGCTTCACGAATGGAAAAGACCCCTAGACCCTCGCTGTAAACGATTTCCTTGAGCCAAACGGCAGGAAAACCACTGAAAAAGCCTGATTCGGCTATTTGTACTTTACCGCTGATTAAGGGGCACTCCCCAGTCACTACTGACACTATCGAGTAGAGCACCAACTGAGACATCGCTGCTTTTCTTAGGGAGATATTCCAAGGTGGGTAAGTTCATTCAAGACGGAGGTCGATGAGCAATTCGTTGGTATAGAGTTGCTTGTGCCAGACTCTAAAGATGGGCGAAAAACTGTAAGACCAGCACGACATGTACAGGTAGCAGACACCTCTCTTGACAGGACGCTGACGCCCCTTACTTTTAAATTCGGCTTGTGTATGACCGCCGATTTTTGCAAGCGCGTTTCGAATGCTTGTTAATTCGCAAGAAACTTGGCGTACTGAAGAATTGCTTGGTTACGATTTACATCTAGAGACCGCGCGTAATCGTTAAAATCCGGATTTATAAATCCACCGGGATTTTGTGTGCCCGCGTATTGCGGATCCCAGTAGATCAGGTTGCCTTGTTTATTATTCGCTTCAAGAATGTGAGGAACCCCATGGTTGTCGACAATAACATCCATACCTAGCTCACCAATTGGTAATTCTATCTCGTCCTCAAGAACCCGATGGGCTGCCAAAGCGATTTGGGTGCACGCGCTTTCAATTTCCTGTGCAGACTTGTCACAATTTTCAGAAATTTTAGCGTACAGAATCTGCGGATCATCGTGGCGACCGCCGTACTCCGAACAGTGCAGATAGTTAAAAACAGTTCCTACGACCTCTAATCGCCCGCCACTTGCACGTTGTACGCTGATCCTAAGCCACGTCCAACGGCCGTTCCAAGCAAAGTAGTCAACGGCAGCCTGGAGAAAGTAGCTCGACTTGCTCCAGCCCTCGGCCAATCTAATATCCTCTATCGCTGCAAAAACATTTTCGGGCTTGTACCAACGCTGGGTGCGTTCTATTTCTGTGCCGCAACTGGCGACAATAATGTACATCAGCTCGATTCCCGATTTAGAACGAGTCGCTGTAATGATTCCAAACCCCTGGTTTCCGCTTACGGGCTTAATGAAAACGCATGCGTGTTCTGCCAGCATTTTCTCAAGGGATTTTTTGTTGTACGCGTGACAGCTTGGTGAGCTTATGCCATTACGAGACATGAGTCCGCCAAAAAAAACCTTGTCATTGGCTAAACCCAAACTGTCGAAGGGATTAATAAAATGACTGCCCCCATCATGCAAAGCCCTTGTGATCGCTCTGAAGTGCTCTTTGCGCTTCTTACTCTTTCCTTTGCTAAATTGCATGTCGTAGACAACACGAGGAAATGGCGCAGACTCCAACGCAATGACCTGACCCGCCCGCACGGAAATCACATTTTTTATGATCTGGGTTTGAAGGTCTATTTCAGAGTCCGGTGTTATTGCTACAGCAAAAATCCCCTCGGCGTCTGCCAGCTCCAACAAAGCTTTTCTCGGAAGTAACCTTCCTTGGAGAATACCCAAGAGAGGCTTTTGGTGTAGATGCTCGTTGTGATTCATTGCAGACATCATGACGTCAGTAAGTTGCAACTTTTTATACTATTAGAAAGACATAAGATGTAAAAAAAAGCCATAAAGCAGAATTTTCACATAGAGAGTTGCCTTGATGCCTGATGAAGCCGAGGGCTACGAAAATGTTCGCGTCGCTCCTGAAGATGGCCCGTGATGAATTCAGGCCACCGTCAAATTTTTCGCATTTTTAGCTGCTAGCAGCGCTGCCCTCTCCCTAATAAGGCATTATTGCTGATGCTACTTATCTGTCCTCAACCCCAAGAATATCTCATGGCATTTGACTATTTATTTTGAGTAAGATCTGATCGATCCACAAGGCCAAGCATGGCTCAAAGAGAACGAGTATGGCGGTAAACATAGAGCATCAATTTCGCGCCACGGCCGACCGTTTATGGGAGGTTCTTGGGAAACCCGACCGGGTGGATTGGGTGCCGGGGGTACAGCACTGCGTGCTTGAAGGCGACGTTCGCTCACTCACCCTGCCCGGAGCCGGCAACATAAAAGAGCGCATACTGTTTTACAGCAACGAGCAGCGAATCATTGAGTACTCCTGTTTTGAAGCGCCAGGGGCGCTAAAAACACACCATGCACGAATGGAAGTGATCCCCAATTCGCAAGGGTGCCAACTCCTTTGGCAAGCAGAAGTTACCCCCGTCAATATAGAAACGTTTATTCGCAAAAGCATGGAGGGATGCTTGGTTCGCCTTGAACAGCTACTGAGCCCCTAGAAGCCGCCAAAACTTTCACTCAACGTCGTGTGCTCTTTTATGGGTGAGCCACACTAGCGCTGAACCCCGAAACAGCACAGTCGCCCACATTGACCACGGTAATAGGGCAACCCCAGTACTTTCCAACCGACGATTCCCAATGGTCGATGAGTGCTTTTTGACGGACGAAGATCGGAACTGCGGTGCTTAGAAAAAAGCGAGAAAGTACTTCCGTAAACATAAACACCTAAGGACATGAGATCTGCATTAGAGCGATAATGGTATTAGGGACACCAGTCTCTAAACGTTGACCTTGACCTTGACAGTCTGGAACTCAAACTCAACATCACACCATTAAATTCTTGCAGGCACATTTTACTCTGCATGAGATGAACATACTTTGCGCATGAAGCACGACAGGTCAAACAGGGCTCACCCCTGAACATGTAGATACGGACATCATGCTTCGCCCATGTGTAATTAAAACCAACAAGATCTCAACCCAAGACCCCTGTCGCGCGAATTATGAAATATCCTTACCACAAAAATTCAAGAAAAATTTAGACTAAGTACACGAGTACCCACTGGTCTCATCTCAGACCCTATTTGCCTAGTTCGCCAACCGCAAATCATCCGGCGCTGGTAACCTCCCGTGCAAATAGTAAGAACAATACAAAAGACCGGTCGCTCACCCATGCCAAAAAGTCAGCTCATCAAAACAAACGATGGGGCACATGTTTTGTTGAACGATAGCCAGCCTTTTTACATAAAGGGAGCAGGGCTAGAGTTTGCTGAACTTGAAACCTTTGCTGCCGCGGGTGGGAATACATTTCGCACTTGGCGTGTCGACAACGGATCTCGCGACGTTATTGAGTTGTTAGACGAGGCACAGCGATTGGGGTTGTCGGTCTGTATGGGACTTGATTTAGCGCGAGAACGCCACGGGTTCGACTACTCAGATCCCAAGGCAGTTAAGGCCCAGACTGATGCCATAATGCATGACGTCGAGCGCCTGAAAGATCACCCTGCCCTGTTTATGTGGGGCCTTGGCAATGAGCTCAACCTGCGCGCTAAAGACCTCAAGGTTTGGAATGCTGTTGAGCAGTTGGCACAGAAAATCAAAGCCGCCGACCCAAACCATTTAGTTACCACAATGCTCGCGGGTATCGATAAACCCACTATTGAAGCGATCAAAGAGCGGGCACCGTCACTCGACCTGCTCTCCTTCCAAATATACGGTGAGATCGATCAACTCCCTCAAATCTTAAAAAAGGTTGGCTATACAGGCCCCTACCAAGTCACCGAGTGGGGACCCACCGGACACTGGGAGAGTCCGGAAACGGCTTGGAAGCGACACATTGAGCCCAGTAGTCATGATAAGGCCAAAGACATAAGCCGCCGCTACAACGAGATTATTTTACGGGACAAAGCCAACTGCCTCGGCTCCTATATTTTTCTTTGGGGACAAAAACAAGAACGCACACCAACGTGGTACGGCTTGTTTCTTGAAAAGGGAGAGCGCACAGAAGCCGTCGATGTTCTGCAACACGCCTGGACAAATAGCTGGCCCCAGCACCGAGCTCCAGCCATTGAGGCGCTAACGTTAAATGCGTTAAATGCATCAAACAGTGTGATGATGCGCTCCAACGAAACAGCCACCGCACAGGTCAGTTTTTCTTCGCCCGACAGCGGCACCTCTATTTCCTGGATTGTACGAAAGGAAGTCGAGCGTGCATTGCAGAGCGATGGTGGCGATCATGAGCCTACCCCAGCCACCGTAGTATCATCTATTGCCAGTAGAGAACCTCACTATCAATTTTCCATATCAACCCCTGGTGAATATCGGCTTTACTGCCAGGTTGATACCCCCAACAATACAAGTGCCGTAGCCAATATTCCCTTCCTAGTAACTTCAGCTGAAGAGATAAAATCTACATCTAAATCAATAATTCAGCACACAGTGAGTTAACGTCTGATGAATCGCGAAGCCGCTTCTACAACCGCCATACCGATGAGCCAAAAGATTGCATTTGGCATTGGTATGCTCGCCAACCAAATGTTTCCCGCTGCGCTATCAATATTCATCGTGATTTTGGTTCAAAGCCTTGGAATGAGCCCGATCATGTGGGGCCTTATTTTTTTCTTACCCAAGCTGGTCGACGCCATTACCGACCCACTGATGGGGTACATTTCAGATCGAACGCAGTCTCGATGGGGCAAACGTCGCCCCTATATTTTTATAGGCGCTATTGTGGCTGGTCTGTCCTACATTGCCATGTGGCAGCTGTCAGAGGACAACAGCCTGCTCTTTAACTTTTGGTACTTCCTGGGTTGGAACATCATTTTCTTTTTAGGCATGACGATTTTTAGCGTGCCCTACGTCGCCATGGGCTACGAAATGAGTTCCGATTATCACGAGCGAACGCGCCTGATGGCGGTGGCACAGTGGATTGGTCAATGGGCTTGGGTTATTGCGCCGTGGTTTTGGATTGCCCTGTACGACCCAAACTGGTTCGACTCAGCAACCGAAGGCGCACGAACACTGTCCATTTGGGTGGGGTTAATTTGCATGGGGCTTGCCATTGTTCCAGCGGTACTGTGCCGCTCTGAAGATAATTCACAGGAAGAAAGCGAGGCCATAGGGTCCTTGAGTGACACCTTGGTAGACCTGTGGCGGGGAATTTTAATCACCCTTGCCAACAAGCCCTTCCAGAAGGTCTGTATAGCCACGTTTTGCATATTCAATGCGTTTAACACTGTGGCTGGGTTCGCCTTCTTCATCATTGTTTACTACATGAATAATGGCGATCCAGTACAAGCCGGAAATTGGCCTGCCTTATTCGGCAGTGTATCGGCAATCTGCACCTGCTTTCTTGTCATACCTGTGATTAATTGGATGGCTCAAAAGCTGGGAAAGCTCAAAACCTTCACCATTACGCAGACGCTATCGCTGGCGGGCTATTCCATGTTCTGGTGGAGCTTTTCACCCGAGAATCCGTATCTCATGTTTGTTCCAATCCCCCTCTACGTCTTCGGCATTGGCGGTCTCTTTACGCTAATGATGTCTATGACAGCTGACATTTGCGATATGGATGAGTTAGAAACCGGCGAGCGCAGAGAAGGTTTGTTTGGCGCTATTTACTGGTGGATGGTTAAATTTGGAGCCGCCTTTGCCGGCTTACTAAGTGGCTTAATACTGGCGTCCGTAGGTTTTGATCAATCAGTAACCGTTCAGTCGGACAGTGCACTGGCAGGGCTCCGAGCTGCATTCATACTCGTGCCTGTCACGGGAACAATCATCGGCATTTTAGTGATGCGTTCTTATGAGCTCGACGAAACGAAGGTTAACGAGATTCGAACAAAACTCGATGCTAGGGGCTCTGCGTAAAACCTGACTGCGACAGATCCAAACTCAACTTTCCTCCAACAGAAGCTCCAAAATATTTTGGCGCCTTGTGCTGAAATCCGTGGTCGTGAAATTTGCCAGGATAGTCTTGAAGGAAAACTCCTCAACCCTTTAACAAAGGTCATGCGCAGTCAGTTTTACTCGTCACTCTGACACTGGATAAAGAGCACCCAGCGTGCTTGGTATGGCCACCACGAACTTTATGATCACCCCAAGACTCAGGCTTAGGGCGCTAGTCGAGTGTCGTCGTAATGGCCACATCGATTCGTACCACAGATCCTTGCTTTTTGAAGAGCTCCGTAGACACGTCACTGGACAGAGTATTGCCTTTTATAGTCTGTAAACTACCATTAGACAGGGTGAGCGTGATCTCACCAGCACCATTGGATTGACTGTAAACGACAGGAACTTGGCAGTAAGTAAAACCCAATTGGCCAGCCGATAGCATGACCGAGTGTCGCTCACCCGCAACATCAAAATATTGAAGGACTGCGGTTTCCGTCAATAGCTCTCGCCGCCTAAGGGTGCTTGGAATAAAACTTACACAACCATTAGCAACGTTGACGCCAAGTTCGGCAAGGCGCGTAAGCACCTCCTCCTTTACTTGCCCCGTCATGCCCGGCTGGCGAGCGCCTGAAAATCCTGGTGTATGTGAATAGGGGTCCGTGGGGAAAGCGCCATAAACCTTTGGACTTTTATTAAAGCCAATGCCGTCACGGATATCGTAGTAAGCTGCTTTGAGATTCGACAGAAGTTCATCCGAGCAACCCGAGGCCTCAGCTGCTTGCACAGTTTCCATGACGGCCAACAACAACTTTGACACCATATGCCAATAAATAGATCCCAATCCCTCAAACGCATACATGCCGCCCGAGCGGCCGGTGAAGTTGTCGCAGTCGAATAACGTTGAAAATAAGATTTCAATACTCTGGCGCTCTGCAGCAACCTCAGCAGAAAAGCCGCCATCTGACAATTCATTCAGCGCTTCAACTACCGATGCGGTGTTACTGAAGCGCCCCGCGAAATAGGCGGCTCCAGAATGATCGGTTTCAATCAATCGCGTATTACCCAAATCAATAAGCTGGGTCATTAGCGACGACTGCTTAAGAAAATTCTCTGGAATACAGTTCCGGTCAATAAAAGCGGGCAGCCGGCGGTTGGGATACAACAAATAAGAATGCTGCCGCGCGGTGTACAGTGGCGATTTGCGCAATGTCTGCAAGACATGCAAAGCTTCCTCAGCAGACAGCACTTCTGCACTCAGCACGGCCACCTGTCCTTCTAACATTTCGTAAAGGTACCTTATCTCGACACCCGAATCGGTCCACGAAATGCGGTTATAAGCGTGAAACAGCCCATCTTCCCTGCGATTAGAAGCAATACTAACGGCACTCGATTCTAAGCTGAGCTCAAGGAAGTTACTGATGGTCGATAGTGACACTGACTGTTTCTCACCCGAGAACCCACTCTCATAAAGTTCCTCGCGATACAGTTCTGCAGCGTTGCCCAATCCAGCCATCACGGCTTCACGCACTCTAGGTGATACGGGCCCAGAAGTTATTGCCGCTTTATGCTGTAGCAATACCTGATGCAAATTTTTCAGCAATTGTGCAACCGAGCACGACAGCATGACCTGATCGCTTTCAATAGTTGCCAGCAAGGCTATTGCACGCTTCAGAAATCGATGCAGATAACACAAGGTCACTACTGACACGCCATTACCAACCAGTGCATTGTTTGCATCATTCCACTCTGGGCGCTGGGTGTTCATCCACACCCCCGCATCAGGAATAAAATTGGACACTTTGGTCAACAAGGTCACTAGCAGCTTCTCAGTTAAATTGACCTGATATACCGCATTATTTCCATCCAGAATTAAGCGGCCATCTGCGCCCATAGCTTGAACGCGCTGATCAACAATGCGATCCAACGCATCATCAAATACGATGGTGTCGTATGGATCAGCCAAGATGTCCGCGAAAGGCTTAATGCGATACGGCACGTTGGCATAGGCAAAAGTCTCGTCGGTAAGCATCGCCGTCATGCCACTAGGGTTGTGGTCACGAGACAGCTCTATAAGCTTCAGCAAGTAAATAAGCTGGTGATCTCCCCAATAACCAATATTTGCCCAAGGATTTTCAGGCTCTGGGCGCTCCCAATCAATACCATCGCGTGTAATACGATAGGGGTTATAACCATCGGCGGTACTGGCGTTCACAAATTTGGCGATCATGTTCTGCGCGAAGCAGGGGATGGAGGTGCTCAGCGCTTCCCAGTTTTGAAAAATGTCGCGCCAGTTACCCTCATAGTTAAGAATTTTAGCGTCGTTCTCGTCTTTAACCTTAATAGCGAATCGGTTCCAGGGGCGCGAGGGGTCTCCATGGCGTCGACTAAATGTCATTGGTAAATACTCAACGCATAACCGCTTGAGCTGCAAATCTTGGGCGCCTTCAAGGCGCTGATCTAAATCATGATGGCTGAGGGTTTTCGGTAAATTTTCAAAAAAATCAAAATTATCCTGCGTAACGACTGCGTTCCAACTGCGACAAAAAGCCCAAAGATCATCTCGATCAATTGTGTAGTTATCGTCAAACAAGCCACCTCGCATAATGTTAAACAAGACATTTGATGCATGGTGGTTGGTAGTCAGCGTATCAGAGCTGAGCTGTATACCATCTGCAGTACTGATAAGACGCTCCAAATGCTGGGAGCCAAGCGCTATATCGTCATTGATACGACTTTCAATAACGCTACTGCTCTCTGACCGCAGAATCTCAAGGCGGTTTCTGACTGCGGCGGGCCCTTGGTTGACGTCAGCTACAATTCCCCAATTTTGGCTTTCCTGAGCTTCCAAATTGATCGCTGTATTGATGAAATACGCCCCACGACGACCCAACACTTCGAGCTCTTGCTCCAGTGACTGTCCACGACGAAAGTTATCAAGCTGAAGCGAGCTGAGCAGCACGATGGCATCAGCTAACCCGTAAGACCATACCGTGGTCGCACACAAGGCTTCACTGGGCTCTGCTCGATCAGAAAGGATAGAACTCATGGCGTAAATACCCAAACCAGCATCTTCAATGAGCTCGTTTTTCTTATAGGCGTCAACCAAGCAGCTCAATTCATTTTGAGTACCCGCTAAAACTCCGTACGGCAACAAATTTTCAATGCCGTCAAGCACGTCAATTGCGACTGCTTTACTACTCGTATTAGCCAACATCGACTGTTTCACAAACCCGTATTTATCGGTGGTCGACCACGAATATGTAAACACGAGCTCCAAATCATGGTTAATCTCTTCAAAAACGAGCTTGTCGCCTAACACGTTCTTATAAAGATTGCGGGAGAGCGAATAAACACCGTCGTATTGGCGGGCGAAAGGCTCCCAGAGGTGTGTGCGCTCATCGCTTGTAACCAACAAAGCGGTGCGACTACCCGTGTGAGAAGAGTTGTCACGGATTTTATCTTCGGTGTAGTACGGAAACAGTGCGCTGTCGCAGTCTGTTCTGCCAGCGGTGATGCCACCGCGTGTTGAAATATAGAGCCAATGATTTGAGTCACTTACAACACTAATAAAAAAATCGTTCATCGCGTCGAAGTTTTCAATTCGATAAAAACTTTCGCCATTTCGTTCGACATACTCACCCGATACCTCTTGGTCAGTTGTCTTGAGCGGGGAATTACCTAAGAAAATGCTATTTTTAGTCATATGTCTTCAACGTTATTGGTCGTTATAAGGTGCAGAGACGGATACATAGAACCGCTCTGACTCGATAAATTTACTGCTAGCCCAACCTACCTTTTCACCCGCGAACAAAAAATGGCACTCAATCGTCCGTGCCCGATAGCGCCGCACGGCGCTCGCTAGGCGCGAAGAGCGAACATACTAATGCAGGGGTATCCGCAGTGACACCGGGTAATATCCGGCTTATCCGTGCTTTCGGGCATCTTGTCGCATTACGCATGAGATATTGGGCTCCACTCAGTAGCATCTGACGATCTAAATACTTCCGCAGATTATTTCACAGGAGATTTTTTCGCCGATGTCCAAGCGCGCGGGTAAAATACACAACCTCATTAGTACCGATCCCTCCAATCTCGAGAGACAGACCCTTGATGACCGTTTAGCGGCAATTACCGAAGCAGGCATGCATGGTATTTCCTTTAGCGCTTACACCGAAGGCCAGAAGCCAGGCGATGAACTAACTTCGTCACAAATTGAACATCGGATGGCAATTCTCGAGCCGCGTTTTAACTGGATTCGGTCTTTTTCAACGACGGAAGGAAATGAGCTCATACCAGCTTCCGCTAAAAAGCACGGCCTCAAAACCCTTGTGGGCGCTTGGCTTGGTAGTGATATCGACAAAAATCGCATTGAAATTAACAACCTTATTACCTTGGCTCACCAAGGCCTTGTAGACATTGCTGCGGTAGGCAACGAAGTGCTTTACCGACGAGAAATGAGCGAAGCTGACTTATTGATCACCATGGCTGAAGTTAGAAAGCGCCTACCCTCCAACGTACCCATGGGGTATGTAGACGCTTATTATGAGTTTGAGGACAGGCCCGCTGTTACAGAGGCCTGCGACGTCTTACTGACCAACTGTTACCCCTACTGGGAAGGGTGTGCACTGCCCTACGCCACTCTTTACATGCAAGATATGTATCGACGTGTTCAAAAGATCGCCAAAGGTAAGCGCGTAATTATCACCGAGACAGGCTGGCCCAGCGCTGGCGGTACTTTCTATGGTGCAGAAGCGTCGCTTCAAGGCTCTTATCTTTACTTTTTAAAAGCTCAAGAGTGGGCAATAAGCGAGGGGATAGAGCTGTTTTATTTTTCCTCATTTGATGAAGCATGGAAGGTCACGGGTGACGACGGCGAGGGCGATGTGGGCGCCCATTGGGGGCTGTGGGACATGCACGAAAAATTCAAGTACGCTCCAAAGCTATGAAGCCCACAAAAATACTGCCTTACCGTCGTGCGATTTGCTATTCAGGGTTTCGGGATGGCCAAAGCCCTGATACGGGCATTTTTCCTTCGGATGAAGAAATCGAAGCAGACCTGCGATTACTCGTTCCTGACTGGGAGGCTATTCGCCTTTATGCGTGTGACCCACACGCTGAGCAAGTGCTAGCCATTATTCATGCGCAGAACCTACCCCTTAAAGTATTGCTGGGGGCCTACATTGGCGCCGAGATTAACAATCCCAATTGTCCTTGGGGTGGAATGCATGCCGACGAGACCTTAGTTGCAAATGCACTGAAAAATCGACAGGAGGTTGACCGCCTCATCGATTGGGCGAACCGATACCATCACATTGTCGATATTGTCTCGGCGGGTAATGAGGCCACCGTTGACTGGACAGACCACTTGGTCGAGCCTGATACCGTCATAGATTATGTGCGGAAAATTCAAGCCGCGATCACTCAGCCAGTGACCTTTTGCGAAAATTATGCGCCGTGGCTAGACAAACTGTCGGGGCTCGCTTCCGCAGTGGACATTATTGCAATTCACACCTACCCCGCCTGGGAATACAAAACCGTCGACGAAGCCATGGCTTACACACGGGAGAACTATCACTCGGTAAAGACAGCCAACCCCGGCAAGCAAATTATTATCACGGAAGCTGGCTGGACTACAGCCTCCAACGGCCGAGGCATACCACCTGAAAACGTGGGCGAAATGCATCAAAAGCAATACCTTGAAGAGCTCATTGCCTGGGCCGATCGTGAACAAATTGTGGTTTATGTTTTCGAGGCCTTTGATGAAAACTGGAAAGGTTCTGACCATCCACTCGAGCCCGAGAAACATTGGGGTATTTATCGCGCCAATCGCTTACCAAAACTAGCAGCGGCGTAAGCCCTTTGAAATATTTCAGTCAAAGCATCATTTTAGCGAACGCTCTAACCGAGTAGACCAACCGTTTGTATCGGCGAATGAATATTTGTAGGGTCTAGCATTGAGGGACGCTTAACCGGCCTAAAACAATTATTGAGCTCACAGTTATGAGGCGCGCTAACCGCACCTTAATGCCCGGTCGTTCTCAGCCAATACGGGCAAGCACCGTTTTTCTAAGGCCAAGGCTTAAACTCTGAGCCATCTAAATCTCACTGAAAAAAGTGCAAGGTGTCACTCAGTAATCAGTAGCGGTCTCTAAACACTGATCCATCCAGCTGCTTTAACAAGGCATGTGAGTGAATGAGTTCAGCATACCAATGCCTAGACCTCCACACCTCTGCCAAAAAAACAACCGTTAGTATTTGGGCATACACGACAGTCCGCCAGACCTACACTGTGCGAGGCGTTAAGGACTCGCGCCATCTAAGATAATTTTATAAAAATACCCCGGAGGGTAAGCTTTGAATCATAAAAACCATAAAACAGTTACATTGCGCCACCAGCTAATGGGCTTTGCGTTAGCACCTCTATGTCTTGCCGTCGCCAATACGACCCTAGCGCAGCAAGAGGAAAGCGTGATTGAAGAAGTCATGGTGACGGGTAGCTATATTCGATCTACCAGCCAAGACGAGGCATCTCCAGTAGAAGTCCTTTCCAACGATTACATTGTCAATTCAGGCGCTGTTGATGTCGGTGAGTTGACGAGCAAACTATCCGTGAGTTCAGGTACTGAAAACAACCCTGACTCATTCACCTCGGGCGAGACCCAAGGCACCAGCAACGTAAACCTGCGTGGATTAGGCCTCACTTCCACTCTGGTGCTGGTAAACGGTAAACGCCAAACAATCACCGCAGCAACCGCCAACGACGGCAGTGTATTTGTTGATACCAGCACCATTCCCATGGCAGCGCTGGAGCGCGTCGAGATACTGAAGGAAGGCGCAACCGCCACCTATGGCTCTGATGCCGTCGCGGGCGTGGTCAACTTTATCCTACGCAAAGACTTTGAAGGCGTCGAAGTCTCTACCGGTTATGAAGAAATCAGTGATGGCGGTGCTGGCAAGTATGACCTAAACGTACTAGCCGGCTTTGGCAACGATCGCACTCGCGTCACATTGGCAGGCTCGTTTATTAGCCAGGACCCCTTGAGCTCTTCTGAACGTCCCTACACAACGGAAAATGCGGTCTCTACCCTTGGACGAAGTTTTCTGACATTAGCGCCAGGCGGCGTAGGCACTGGCGATTACGCAGGGAGCTACGGTTTTCTTGAGACAGTCCCAGACGCTGCCTGTACCGCTAACGGTGGCGCTCCCGGTACGCCGTTTGTACCTGAGGGGGCATTTGGGCCGGGCACCGGCGGTGGCGGCAAGTGTGGGTTTGCCTATGGACCACGCTTTAACATAGTCAACAAAGAGGAAAAGCAGCAGCTGTATGGTAATGTCACTCATGACTTTTCTGACTCATTATCATTAGTTGCAGAATTGGGATGGACGCATCACGAGGTAAAAGACAACCCTCAGTCCCCTTCATACCCGGCCCTCACCTTTCCCACTCTTTTACCCGGTACCGCAGGCAGCCCCTTTAGTGTCCCTGTTCGTTGGTACGGACGACCTTTAGGTGCAGAGGCTCCCTCACCACTGGCGCCACGGGATAGCGATACACTGCGTGCATCGCTGCAGCTCGACGGTGAATTTGACAGCGGCTGGAGCTGGATGGGATCACTAACCTACTCCGAAAATGATCGCGAGGTCTATCAGCCAGATACCATCAGCTCGCGATTAAGCGCAGCGTTAAGTGGTGCCGGTGGTCCCAGCGGTACCGAGTCGTTTAGCCCTTTCGATCCTAGTGCTAACTCGCCAGAATTGATTGAATGGCTGAGCTACCAGACCTTCACCAATAAAAAAACCGACCTCACGGTCGCAGATTTTGTTGTGAGCGGCGATCTGTTTGAGATGAGCGCTGGACCCGTTGGCTTTGCCGCGGGCGCCCAGTGGCGTGAAGAAAGTTACTCGGCCAATCGTAATGAGTTGTATACACAGTCGATTGATCCTGCAACTGGCGCAACGATTCCCGTTGATTTGATCTTTTTGGGCGGTGGTCTGCCCATTGACGAGTCCAGAGACTCCTACGCTGTGTTTGCCGAAGCCAACTTCCCCCTCACTTCATCGTTAGAAGCTAATCTTGCGGTACGATACGAAGACCTCAGCTCAGATAGCAGCATTGACCCTAAGCTATCGCTCCGTTGGCAAGCTGCTGACTGGCTGGTACTTAGGGCCTCGGCTTCTTCTGCGTTCCGTGAACCCTCATTGGTGCAGGTTTATAACCAGGAGACATCGCTGCAGGGACTTGTTGATCCTGCCAGCGGCTCAAGCAGTGCGCTGTTTGTGCGTGTAAATTCACAGGGAAGCACGGCTCTGGAACCTGAAACCTCGACCAACTTCAACATGGGCGCGGTATTCACACCAACCGATAACCTCACCTTCAGGGTCGACTACTGGCGCTTTGAGTACGAGGACGTTATCACTGTTGAAAACGCCCAAGGCAAGCTCAATGACAACCCCAACGGTGCTGACATTATCCGCGATTCTGCCGGCACGCTGTCTGGTGTTAACGTGGCCTACCTCAACGCACAAGAAGTGACCACCGATGGTATTGATGTAACCGCAGATTGGATGATCCCTTCCAATGCGGGTGAATTCGGACTGCACTTGTCGGCGACGCATTTTCTGAGCTATGAAATCCCTTGTACTGCAGCCAACGATCGAGGCTGTACAGGCGACAGTGGAGTTCAGGACGTTGCGGGTTACTTTAACTACGACAACTTTGCACGATCCATCCCTGAGACAAAGGTCAACGCTACAGCCGACTGGCGCGTAGGCAATCATAAAATTGCACTTTTAGCCTTTTATACCTCGGAGTATGAAACATCGCGTGTTGTTCCAGATGCGCTGCTTGATCGAGGATACTCGCAGGACATCGACTCTTGGATGACTCTTGATCTGCAATACTCCTACAGCTTTAACCTAGGCAATACGGAAGCAATAATTACTTTGGGCGGTAAGAACATTACTGACGAGGATGCACCTCGACTCTTTGATGCAGCTAACTTCAGCTACGACCCAAAGCATCATGATCCACGCGGTCAAATTTGGTACGGGCGTATCAAGTTAGCTTTGTAAGGATTGTGATAAGCAAAAAAAGCCGCGGCATTAGTCGCGGCTTTTTTTTGACCACTGCAAACAGGCTCATCAAAGACCCTGAGCCAAGCCCCTTATTGCCCGACAGAAAATTGCCAAGCTACCCTCATAGCAAACTTTCGACAATTGTATTTCCTACAGCAATGCAGCGACACAGGACAGTATCTTTCCGCGGCTGCCAGAGCTAACCGGAAATTAAAAAATGGCTTAACATGCTGACGTTGCCACAGCAGAGAGCAGACCCTAGGCCCCAGTTTATAGGCCCTAAGTCGGGGTAACAGCGATACTCTACCCATTGCCACAACTAGACGGCGATGAATGCACTTTTATAAAGCTCTACTCTTTTTTTGGGAGAGTGCCGAAACACAACCTACTCAATCTAAGCAGTGTAAAACCTCAAACTCAGGAGCTGCCATGGGCCATGACATCCAAGATCGCCTGCACACATTGCTCGGGTTGATCCTGCTGTAAAAAATGGCCCGCAGGACTAATGGTTCGATGTTCGACTCCCTGGCAACCGGGAACACGCTCTTTAAAAGCTTTATCACCACCTTGGGTCACCGGATCATTGTCTGCAAAAGCCAGCAGAAAGGGCTTATCGAATTGCTCAAGCAATTTCCAAGCCGCCTTATTCTCGGGCACCTCCGGCTCATCATGAAATAAAGGCACGAGGGAGGGAAACTGGCGAGCTCCCGCCGCATAAGACAGATCTGGAAACGGTGCATCGTAGGCATCAACCTCTCCCTGACTCAAGCTTGCACTCATTAAATCATTCATAAGTGATTTGCCGGGCTGCGCTATGGCTGGATTCTCTGCCGCGAATTTGCGCCAGTAGAGAAATCCGGGAATGCCCGTAGTGTCCCGAAATCTATCACCAAGCTCGTGTGCTTCAGGCACTGGCAGCGTTTTATAGGCCTCCTGCAAGGGTTTGGAAAATGCCTCGGGAATAATGCCAGCGGGCAGCCCGCCGTTGGCTAGCACAACGTGACTAAAGCGCTCAGAAAATGCGGTCACAAGCCTTAGACCGATTAAGCTCCCCCAGTCCTGAAAAAAGACGGTTATGTCGTCTAGTCCAAGCTGCGTAAGCCAGTCACTCATCCAGGCGACATGATTAGCGTAGGTGTAATTAGCTCTCTCGGTAGGTTTATCTGAACGCCCAAATCCCACTAGATCCGGGGCAACAACCCGAAACCCTTTGGCAACAAGTAAGGGAATCATCGATCTGTAGAGGTAGCACCATGCCGGCTGGCCGTGCATCAGTAAAACAACCCTGCCATCACGTGGACCGGTGTCCACATAGTGAATTCTCAGCTCCCCTCCTTCGCCATCAGGCACTGACAGATAATTGGGCTCGTAAGGGAAATTTTCTAAATTCTCAAACCGGCTATCTGGCGTTCGTAAAAACTCCATGGAGCACCTCATTTATTGACATATAGTGTGCCACTATATAGGAGCCGCTGCGGGACACAACGTCTATTGATACCACTATTTGGGTTAACACCCCTCAAACGCTCTGGCCACGGATAATACGTCAGCGTGCGATCTACTTCCTCAATACCGTGCTGCCGAATGTCGCTCAAATAACCGGCCAAAGGCCAAACACAGGCAAAAAAAAAGGCGACCGATTGGTCGCCTTAATTGTTTATCTAAGCTCTTAGAACTCCCAGGCTGCTTGCACGCCCCAAACCTCACCGCGAGCTTGATAACGGCCGTGAGATCCAGAGGCCAGTGGGATATCGAAGGCACCAGTCGCGTATACCTCATCGCCAATGTTACGTCCGTAGAACATTAACATCCAGCTATCGCCACGAAGACCGGTACGAATGTTGACCGTTTCAAATCCCGCCTGAACGTCAATAGGATCAAGGTCACCCGTCATGAAATAGTCGTCAGTAAAGTTAACGTCCAACTGCGTGAACCAAGCCATGGCTCCAATGGGTTGAACAAACTCTGCGCCGAAGGATCCTGAGTACTCTGCGCTGCCAAGGTCAGCGCCACTTAGGTCTTGAGAGGCTCCCGAGGGTGCTCCATTACCCAAGAATTTCTGCTCGCAAGTCCTGCCATCAACCGTAACCGACGTCACTGGGGCACTGGAATCAGTAATATTTAAGCCGCGCAAAGCATCTTGCTGCAGCGCAGTACAACCGGCACCTGGGAAGGAGCCGTACTCACCGTCGATATAACCGAAGGCTAGGTTCAGGCGCAGCTTGTCAGTAGCCTGCCATGCAGCATCGACTTCAAAGCCTGATATCTCGGTACTCGCCGCGTTGGCGACCACAAAGCCTAAGCCCACGAAAGTTGATACTTGCTGATCGTCGTACTCACTGTTGAAGTAGTTCCAGTTCACCCGAAGAGAACCGTCTAGGAACGTGTGCTTACCGCCTACTTCGACGGACCATGCGGTTTCATCGTCGTACTCGAAACCCACTCCAGGCTGGTCACGGAGAATGGTTCCATCAGGCAAAAAGATGGGGTTTTGATCGTCAACCGAGTTGAAGCCGCCACTTTTGAAGCCTTCAGCGTAGCTCACGTAAAGCAGGTGATCGTCAGCGGGACGCCAATTAATAGAACCTGCCGGCATCAACTGATCAGTGTCTCGCTCCTCATTAAATTCATGCGCATAAGAATCAAATGAAGCACCCATTAGCCCGTGTAAGAGCGGATTAACTGATGGGGGCACAGGATTCGTTATTCCAGTAGCACCCGTTGTTATGTCGGTACGGGCAGAGACCTTCTTGGTTTCCTCGGTGTAACGTAAGCCTGCTGTAATGCTTAGGGTCTCAGTTAAATCAAAAGTACCTTGCAGGAACACCGCCCAAGACTCCGTGTCTTGAACCCAACGCGACAACCGCGCCACGTCGGTAAACTGTGTGAGTCCCTCTACGCCGGGGGGTAGCGAGCCCGGTGGCAGACCCAGACCGGCCTCAATTCCCGCTAATTGCGCTGGGCTGTAAACTAAGAAAGACGGGAAACCACAGGCCCCGAGAATCTCCGGCACAGGACAAGTGATCAATCGCATCAGGTCGGGCTGGCCTAAGGAGCCGCGGACATCGACCAAACGATCGATTTCCTGCTTTGAATCAATATAGTTAGCCCCCGCCACCCAGCTAAAG
>Ga0209251_1001201_pt1 | contig 20668 bp, 22 predicted proteins | sample SaaInlV_100m_DNA_6_FD_184665 | JGI IMG/M metagenome (GOLD analysis project Ga0209251, IMG submission 184665) | Marine microbial communities from expanding oxygen minimum zones in the Saanich Inlet - Saanich Inlet SI073_LV_10m_DNA (SPAdes) (version 2) | ecosystem: Environmental > Aquatic > Marine... | reverse complement strand
GTCAAGCGTGGCTGTTGCATCTCCTGAAGACGTAGCGCCCTATATAGGTCAAAATGGGTGGTTTCAGCATTATCCGGTGAATTCTGGCGCGTTGCGGCGCGCCATGCTCAAACGGATCAAGGCTGCTGGCTTTCGAACCTTAATCTTTACGGTTGATATTCCGGAAGAAAGCCGGCGTGAGCGCCAGCGTCGCGCCAACCTCACGGTTCCTCCTACAGCAGATTTGCGTACAATTGTGAATATGCTCGCGCGGCCCGCTTGGTGCCTTGCGCATCTACGTGAAGGCATCGTGCCGCGGATGCGTTTTTTTGATGATTACATTCCGCAACGCGGTCGAGAAAGCTTTACCCATGCCGGCGCTTTGATCCGCGGCATTCCGGATTGGCAATATCTGCACGAATTACGAGAGGAATGGGACGGGCATCTCGTTGTCAAAGGCGTTTTGCGCCCGCAAGACGCCAAGCGCATGGCAGAGGCGGGCATCGATTGTATTTGGGTCTCTAACCACTCCGGCCGGCAATTCGAAGCAGGCCCAGCTGTGATCGACCAATTACCAAAAATTCGTGAAGCTGTCGGGCCGGATGTATCGCTGATCTACGATTCAGGTGTGGCATGGGGATTAGATGTCATGCGTGCCTTGGCCAAAGGCGCCGATTTCGTGATGCTAGGGCGAGCCTTTCAATATGCGGTTGCGGCTTTTGGCGCGCGCGGTGTTGATCATGTGATCCATATACTTAAATCTGATATTGAGGCAAATATGAGCCAACTTGGTGCGGAAAAAACCAGCCAACTGGCAGATTATTTTTTGCCATAAGTTTGAAGTTAGGCCTTGCCAAGCAGGGGAGACATCGCGTTTCCGATAGCGTGGATAATTCACTCGGCTTTTTAAGGAGTTTGCCCTATGTCTCAGGCCTGTGCGGCTAATCTGGCTCGATCGATACCGATACGTTTGAAGGGTTGCGCTCCCAAAAAGATAGAGTGATTGGCAAGCGCTGTTGATTCAAAGTTTCATAAAGATCGCGCGACCCAGCCGTTGATTTTCGTAACCGGCCGATTTGTTCAACCTTCTCCCATTTTATTCACATCCGATCCGACAAGAAAGCATGGTTCTTGCCGCGGTAGCCCTTGCCAAAAATCTTCGCGCATGACCGCGAGATCTCTTCTCAATTAAAAAGTTTATAACCCCAGGCGCTAAAACGGCTGGGCAATATATCATCGAATAAATTGCTCGACGAAATCTTCACCAAGACCCATGTCAGAAAAGTGCTTTCGGCAAAGGTCGATTTTGGTGAAAACGTCCTCATACCCTGTGACTTTACCCCATGGGTCAACATAGCACATTACGCCGTTTACCTGAAAATATGTGATCATCTCATCCACATCGTCGGGAACCACCAAAGTATGAGTTTCGCCCGGCGGCTCGTAGACATAACCACCTTCTTCGGCTGTCCAATCATGTTCTAAATAATGCCAGCGCCCTTTTAACACAAATCCATGAACCGGCTGCGGATGGCGGTGGCGCGACAGAACACCTGCCTTTTTAACTTTTAACAGGTTCATCCAATATCCTTGTGACCGATTGAGGCATAAGGGCCGAAACCATACATTTTCTGCCTGCGGCACCCAAAGCCTTTCATCTTCGCTTACGGCGTTAGGGATTACGATTTCCTCCTGCGCATCCTTTGGAAAGGGCAGTTGGTAGGGCATAAGGGCTGTGTCTTGATCTTTCATCATGTTCCTTTCACATTGCGAGATAGCCGCCATCGACGGGGTAAATTGATCCTGTTACGAAGCTGGCATTGTCGCTTAAAAGCCACTGCACCAGCGCTCCGACTTCATCGGGCTTTCCCCATCTTTTCATTGGCGTGCGCGCCATAATAGCATCGGTCCGCTGCCTATCCTCTCGGAGGCCTTGCGTCATTTCGGTTTCGATCCAACCAGGAGCAATCGCGTTTACCCGGATATTATCTTCTGCCCATCGCCCGGCCAAGGCTTTGGTAAGTTGCGATACACCCCCTTTAGAGGCTGAATAGGCTGGTACCAGTGGCCCACCAAAACTGCTTAACATCGAGGCCGTATTCACGATTGCCCCACTGGTTTTGGCCAAAAGTGGCTGCGCGGCAAGGCAACACCGCATTGTTCCGGTCAAATTTACATCAAGCACTTTGGCGAATATATCGATATCATATTCTTGCCCGCGCGACAGAATACCCGCACAATTCACCAAGCCATCAAGTTGCGATACGGTACCAAATAATGCATCGATTGAAGCCTGATCAGTGACATCCAGCAGAGCAACAGTGATCCCATCTTGCGACGGGAAGGCGTCGAGCTCGGCTGCCGAGGCGGAGGCTGCAATCACCGACCAACCTGCAGCGGCCAGGCTGCGCGCCACCCCGGCGCCAATGCCGCGCGTGCCACCCGTCACGAGAGCCTGTTTCATGCAAGTTCCTTCCATGCTGTTGCAAATTCCCGCGCCCGCAGGCGGATATCATCCAGCTCATATTCTGGCTTAAAAAGCGCGGAGCCCAAGCCGAATCCGTTTGCGCCTGCGCTATGATAGGCGGCCATGTTATCAGGAGTAATCCCGCCAACGACGGCTATCAGGGCCTTTTGTGGTAACACCGCACGCAGCGCCGCAATAGCCTTTGGTGGCACCATTTCGGCTGGAAAAAACTTAAGGGCCGAGGCTCCAAGCTCCAACGCCTTGAAGGCCTCTGAGGGCGTCATAACGCCCGGGCACCAAAACAGCCCCTTGGCTTTGGCTGCGCGTCCCACATCTGGGTTCATATTGGGAGACACAATAATCCGACCCCCTGCTTCGGCAACAGCGCTTACTTGTGCAGGGGTTGTCACAGTCCCGGCGCCAATCAAAGCGTTGCTACTGTATCGCTCGGCAATCCTTGCGATTGATATCAACGGCTCAGGAGAGTTCAACGGAACCTCGATTATCTTAAACCCAGCCTCTACAAGCACATCGGCTACGGCCAACGCATTTTTCACCTCGAGCCCGCGTAAGATCGCGATCAAAGGGTTTTCAGAAAACCCGGCAACAAAATCCATCATCCGATCAACCCTGCTGCGCGGGCGATTAAGAAATGACCTTTGGCAACGACGTCATCCGGTGCGCGGCAACTCTTAAATCCGGCCGCATGAAGCGCGGTTTCATATCGATCTGATAAATCATCGCGTCCAATTATGGTGATTGGACCGAAATCTTTCACATCCGCAATGACCGCAGCCACTTCAGTACCAATCAAAAGTCCAGACATATAGTCTGCCGTCGCTCCTTTTGGTATTTTTCCCATCAGCGGAAGGGTGCGCACATGAAATAAATTATGCAGCAGGTTTGACTGACCTTTGAGGCCCGCTTGCACCCCCATTTCGAAGGCTTCTTTGCTGAAATTATCAGCTTCCATCAAAGTTCCAAGGATCGTGTGTTCTTTCAAGGCTGCAAAAATTTCACCAGTCATATAGGTTGAAAAATCCAAGATTTTTTCCTGTGCAACTTTGACCCATTTGCTATGCGTGCCAGGCATTACGAAAACACCGTCTTTGAAACCAAATGCTGAGGCGCCAATAATTTGCGTTTCTTCGCCTCGCATGACATCAGGGCCCCCGAAATCTTCAGTAGAGGCGCCGGTCACAAAATGAATATGGGCACCGCTTTCAGCTTGATGCGGCACCAAGGCGCGCGCCAGACCCTTGGCATCCAGCGGCATATCCGCATAGGGAGTTTCAACCCAACCGTTTCGGCTGGTAATCATACCGGAGGCTAAAATTGGCAATGCGTTTTTGGCGACCCAAGGGCCAATGAGGCGGTTAAGCACCGCCTCAAAAGAGTTTTTTGATATCTGCATAATACCTTCAGAGGATGATACGCCTTCGATCACTTCGCCTTGGGTTCCGATGAGGAAGGCGCGCAGCGATGAAGTTCCCCAATCAACCCCGATGAGCGCTGGCTTAGATGCGACCAAATTCATTCAAAAGATCCTCGACGGTTTTTCCCTTCGCCACCCATTTGCGGGTTTCTTCTTCGCGATCGGCTTGTTCTTGGGCAAGGCGCACCGTTTCTTCGGCGAGCTCTTGAGGTATTACCACCACACCCATCAAATCCGCCACAATGAAATCACCAGGATTTACAACCACGCCCCCACAAGCGATTGGAACGTTGATCGAAAGCTCTTCTTTACGCCCCGAAAACATTGTGTGCGTTCCCCTTGGGGTGATTGCGCGCGTCCAGATCGGCCAATTGATATCTTCCAGCTCATCGGTATCACGGCCTGCGCCATCCACGATCATAGCGCGAATGCCTCTGTTTTGAGCCAATCCACCCATCAACCCACCGCATACTGAAGTGTTCAGGTCGCCGCCCGCATCTACGACGATTACATCGCCCGGCTGGCCCATTTCTAAAGCCTTTAAAGGGTCAACCAGATCACCCTTTGACAATTGTACTGTTACCGCTTGACCTGTGACCTTGGCGCGAAAGGCGGGTTTGATTGCGCTGTCCATCACGCCTGTGCGGTATTGCACATCGGCAAATATCGCAGCGGCTGAATAGGCTTGAAGGACCTTATCAAATTTTTTTAGCAAGTCTGGATTGCGTTCAAAGTCGTTAAAGACCCTTAGATCACTGCTAACTTCTGGCATTTTTTCTCTCCTGTTTAATTTATGTTTTTGCCAAAGCTTTGGCGTTAACTGTGTAATCTGGTTCTTGCCCTGTCAGGACTTTTGCCACCTGAGTGGCGGCGGTGACACGCGCTGCATGAATCGACTCTTCAGAATAATAGGCTGCATGGGGCGTTACCAAGACATTGGGCAAAGTGAAGATTGGATTGTCTTTGGGGCTCCAATTGCTGCGTTTTGCGGGTTCTTCTTCAGGATCATCTAGCCCTGCCGCCGCCAAATGGCCTTTGGTTAATGCCTGGTAAAGCGCCTTATTATCAATGGTCGGCCCTCGACCTGTATTTACCAGTATTGCGCCGGGCTTCATGGCTGAAAATTCTGCATCTGACAAAAAATGATGCGTTTCCGGCGTCATTGGAGCTTGCATCAAAATATAATCCGAACGCGCCAAAAGGTCGTCTTTAGAGACCAGTTCAACATCAAGTTTCACCGCTTTTTCCACGGCGAGATAAGGATCATAGGCGATCACTTTAACGCCAAACGCATGCGCACGCGATACAATCGCCTGACCGATTTTTCCTAAAGAAACGATCCCCATCGTGCGTCCGCGCAGGCGATAAACTGGTTGCCCACTTTGCCATTTCCAAATGCCGGCATGGGTTGCACGGTCGTATTCGGGCAATTTACGCGCAAGCGTCAGCCACAAGGCAACAGCATGATCTGCCACTTCCTCGGTACAGTAATCCTGCACATTTGTGACCAGAATGCCATTTTTGGTTGCCGTCTCAACATCAACAATATCGACCCCCACTCCATAGCGGGCAATCACTTCACATTTTTGCATCCGTGAAATGGTTTTTGACCCGATCCGCGCATATTGGTTGATCATCGCCGCACAATCAGGGGCCACATGAAACAGATCTTCTTCGCATTTGGACTGAAGCGCGATAACTTCAGCGCCAGCGGCTTCCAGAATCTCTGTTTCCACCGCAACATTTTCAAAGTCATAATCTGTGATAACAACTTTTGGTTTATCCGATCGCGGCCGAAACACTGGGCGCTCAGACATAAGCGCCCGCCGAATATGTGAGCTCATAAGAATGGCTGTATAATTCGAAAATATTGCCAAATGGATCTTCCATATAGACCATACGATAGGGCTTGGCATCGGGGTAGTATTTGCGCACTTGCTGCATCCGCTGTTTCCCGCCCAGGCTTTCTATAATTTTAATGCGCCCCTCTAGGTCTTCATCTTGCACGCAAAAGTGAAACAAACCGCGGCGCCAATATTCAAACGGGCGTTCTTCTTCGATCGTTTTCGGGAATTCAAACAGCTCAATTCCAACCCCGTCACCCATCGACAAATGCGCGATCCGAAAGCTGCCCCACCCCTCGCCAAATACATCGTCACACATTTGGCCAATGGCGCTTTCATCATGCAAAATTTCTGTTGGTTCCATCAACACGTAAAGGCCAAAGGCTTTGGAATAAAAATCAACAGCCTTTTCAAGATCTGGGACTGTTATTCCGATATGAGAAAAAGTAAGTGCGGCCATGGGAGGCTCCTTTGCTTGTGTGTTAAAGAATATTGCGGACAATACCGCCTTCGATCCGATGTGCGGCGCCATTCGAAGCGGTACTGGCAGAAATTGTGACGATCATACGGGCCACCTCATCTGGCTGGACAAAGCGTTGAATCAAGGAAGTGGGCTCATCGATTTCAAAATAATTATCAATAATTGTATCGATGGGGGCGCCTTTTTGTGCAGCAAGCCCTTCAAAATAGGCTTCTACGCCTTCGGTCCATGTTGGGCCTGGCAGAATTGAATTGACCCGTATATTGGTGCCTTTGGTTAGCTCGGCCATACCGCGGGTAAGCCCCAGCATTGCTGTTTTGGTCACGGAATAATGCACCATCTGTGGCAAGGGTTTTACAGCCGCTTCGCTGGCCATGTTGATGACTGCACCGGATCCTCGTTTGAGCATGGCGGGTAAGAAAATTCGACTCATTCTTACCGCTGATAAAACATTGATGTTGAAGTAGAAAAGCCAGTCTTCATCGGTAAGTTCTGCAAATTCTTTGACTGAGAAGATCCCCACATTATTCACCAGAATATCGACTGGGCCATGCGTTTTTGAAAAATCAGCAAGGGCAGTGGCCTGCTCTGCATGGGTAAGATCCGCCGCCATTCCATGCACCTCACCGAAAGCCGAAAGGTCGTCAACACAGGTGTCAACTTCGGCTATGGTTAGCCCGTGCACAATCACGCGCGCCCCTTCTTCAAGATAGGTTTTTGCGGTTGCTTTGCCGATGCCCGAACTAGAGCCTGATATAAGTACCAATTTATTGTCTAATCCGAGATCCATACTAGCCCCCTTTCTTATGGGTATTGGAGCGTTTGGATGCGCCTTTGCCCAAAAAACGGCCCATCAGGCTGGACAGCTCTGCGCGCCACATATCTATGCCAACTGCCGATAGAATGATTAGGCCGAGTACGATGTTTTGAACTGAAGAGGGCGCGGCGTTGAGATTTAGGCCGTTTTGTACGATCACGATCGTCATCGCCCCCATGAGCGTGGCTAAAATATTGCCGCGTCCACCCGCCAAGCTTGCGCCCCCGACAACCGCTGCAGCAATGGCCTGTAGTTCGAGGGTTTGCCCATAGTTGGGCGAACCAGAGTTGAGCCGCGCTGACATCAAAATCGCACCCACTGCTGTCATGAAACCTGCTATCACAAAGGTTGTTGCCTGCACTTTGCGCACATTGATACCGGTTAAAAGGGCTGCAGCCGGATTGCCGCCGACTGCATAGATCTCGCGGCCCAATTTGGTATAATTCATGGCAAAGGCAGCCAATGCATAAAAGAATACCAAATAGAAAAATGGCAAAGGGACTCCTGCAAGTTTGCCGTAAAAAATCGGTTCAAGCGCGGGGTCAAGCGAGAAGATAGGGGAGCCATTGTTGAATGTAAGCGCCATCCCTCGAAACGCGATTAACCCTGCCAATGTGGTGATGAAAGAAGGGATGCGCCCATAAGCGGTGATGATCCCAATAAAAAGCCCAAGCACGCCCCCGACAATAAGGATCATCGGTACGGCGAGGCTCAGCGGAATACCCATAAATTTCAGAAACTGCGCAAGGATCATTGTGAGCAATGCGACCATTGAGCCGGAGCTCAGATCAATACCAGCTGCGAATATTACAATGGTCGATCCGATTGCGATCAATGCCACAATACTTACCTGTAAAGATAGGTTTGACAGATTGCCCGGGTTGAGAAACCGTTCAGTGGTAAGCGCCACGATAACTGCGACAATTACCATAGCGGCAAATGGCCCGATCAATTGGGTATCAAAGATCCGCTTCATGCTGAAAACTCCTGAGGTTTTGCGTGAGAGACATCATCGGATGCACGTACCAGATCGGCATATGTCAGTTCCGAGGCATTCGTAATCCGAGTAATCGTACCATGTTGAACTATCGCAATACGGTCGCTCATCGCGAGAAGCTCATCGTGATCAGAGCTGATAAGAATAATTGATTTGCCGGCGCGGGTCAGCTTATTCATCAATTTATAAACGGCAATTTTCGCGCCTATATCGATGCCTTGCGTCGGTTCATCTAAGATCAAAATTTCTGAATCAGAAAATAACCAGCGGGCAATAACGATCTTTTGCTGATTGCCACCGGATAAAAAATTTACCGTCTTCTCTTCGGCTTGAGATGAAATTTCAAGATCGCGGATGAGATCCCGTGTTGCGTCTTGTTCTATTTTCAAGTTCAAAATGCCAAAACGTGAAAGACCCGCCAGCGATGCAGCCGTGATATTGCCAGCGGCTCTGAAATTAAAAAATAAACCGTCATATTTCCGGTTTTCAGGCACCAAGGCTATTCCGGCGCGGATTGCATCAATCTCGCGACGAATGTTAACAGCTTTTCCCTTTAAAGTAATTCGGCCAGCGGTCAGCTCGTCGGTTCCAAATAATGCCCTTGCGATTTCCGTGCGGCCGCTGCCAAGCACTCCGCCCAAACCTAGGACTTCGCCCTTTCGCAGCTGTAAAGACGCACCAGTTACGCCGGCATTGGTGGCCAGGCCAGTAGCCTCTAGCACAATTGTATCAGTTGCATTTTGTTCTTTTGGATAATGTTCGGTGATATCTTCGCCAACCATGGCATTTACGATCTCAGAGACATTTATTTTGGTTTCACCGCTGGCGCGTACCACCCGTCCATTGCGCAGGATCGTAACTTCATCAACGATCCGTTCCACCTCGTCTAGCCGGTGTGAGACGTATAGAATAGAGGTGCCTTTGCGGCTCATATTGCGCAAAAGCTCGTGCAGGCGCTCAATTTCATCCTCGCCCAAAGCAGCTGTTGGCTCATCTAGGATGATCATGCGTGCGTTCATGGCAATGGCTTTGGCAATCTCTACCAATTGTTGCTCGCCAACCGAGAGGCGTGCCGTGATAATATCGGGGGAAATATCGACGTTCATTTCTGCCAATACGCGGGCCGCTTCGTTATGCACGCGGGCCCAATCGATTATTCCATACTGGGATCGGGGCATATTCCCCAAAAATATATTTTCGCCTACTGAAAGCGTTGGTACAATTGAAAATTCCTGAAAAACCGTTGCGATGCCAAAATCCCGCGCCATTTGCGGATCATTGATCAGCGTGGGATGGCCATTATGAAGGATTGTTCCGCTATCGGGCTGTTGAACGCCAGAAAGCGTTTTGATCATCGTTGATTTGCCGCAACCATTCTCGCCCAGAAGCCCGTGAATCGAGCCAGGAAGCAATTTAATATTGACTTTATCATTCGCCAAAACCCCAGGATAGGCTTTGCTTATATCGACAAATTCCCATAATGGCGTTTGGATGGTCATGGTGGTGGCCTCGACATATAGGTCAAAAAATTGATCGAATTCCTTGGCAACACACCTCTATGCTGCCAAGGAACGGGGAGAAGGCTCAGTAGGTCTTAGATGGCTGTGGAAACAGCTTTTCTGGCTGTTGCAAAACGCTGATCGCACCAGCTTTATCTTCGATCGATGTTGGTGTTTCGATCCAACCACCTGGATAGGTGCCCTTTAGCGCATCTACGGTCGCATGCATCGCCGCTTTACCCATCAAAAATGGTGAGGTGTTTACGGTCGCCGTGATATTACCGGCAGCGATTTCTTCGAGACCTGATGTATCGCCATCATTGCCAAGAAGAACGATATCAGAGCGTCCCAGTGCTTTGACTGCAAATGAGGCGCCTATGATCATGTAATCATTTGCCGCGAATACCATGTCGAGATCTGGATGCGATTGCAAAATATCCATCCCGGCTGTGTTGCCGCCTTCGACATTCCACTTGCCATCGATTGAAACCACAACTTCGAAATTGTCGTTGCCTTCGATCCCATCCAAAAAACCGCCAACGCGCTCAGTTGAGTGATAACCCGGCTGACCTTCGATAATACCCACCTTCAAAGGTTTGTCGCCGTAGTTTTCAATCGCCCAATCCGCGATGTTATGGGTACCATTACGTTGAGAATATCCAACAACTCCGTGGATCGGAGTGGGAAAGTTAGGAATGTCTGAGTTGATCATAAGCACCGCCATGCCTTTGTCGACAGCTTGCTTTAGCAGAGGCGCTGCGGCGAATTCATCATGGGTGCCAAAGATAATCGCATCAACATCTTGCGTAAGAACATCCTGAATCATGCCCATCTGACCATTGATATCAGCACCAGATTGTGGGGCCAGCATGAACACTTCGACCCCGGCCTCTGCGGCAACGGCTTTGATGCCTTCGCCAATCGCGATATAATAGTTAAACTCTGTCGCCGGGGGCATATATGCGATGCGAAATGTGTCATTCTTAGGTGAAATCGCAGAAATAGGCGCTTGAGCGCCATCATTTAACGGCGTTGGCGCCGGATAATTTTCAGCATGCGCTAGGCTTGCCATAATGGCAAATCCAGCTGCAAAACTTGTAGTCTTCAAGGTAGTAAACATTTCGTTCTCCTCCAGAGTTATTGTTTGTTATCCTTTGAATGGCGTATCGACCACGCCGCGTATGCCGGGCTTCACGGCAAATAGGCCGCCTGCACTCGGTTCTTTTTTTAAGGTCGCTTCATCGCTCATAAGGCGCGAAGATGTGATGAATAATGTGTCTAGATTCGGGCCGCCAAAGGCACAGCATGTGGGCTTCCAAACGGGCACATCGATCACACGGTCGATTGTGCCATTCGGAGCCACCCGAACCACTCTGTGACCTTCCCATTCTGCGTTCCAAACACCCCCTTCTGCGTCTACGCAGGAGCCATCAGGTAAACCGGGCTCTTGCTTGAACGAGGCGTGTAGGCGCTTGTTGGTTAGCGTGCCCCTGCCTTTCTCGTAATCAAAGGCCAAGATTTCGCGATCTGGGGTGTCGGCGAAAAACATCGTGTTTCCAGCGGGTGAAAAACATATCGAATTGGCGCAGGAGATCTGATCAATCAGCGTCTGCACTTTCAAGTTGCCATCGATGGAGATAACCGAGGAATCAGGTTTTCCGGATACTTCATTCATACCACCGACAACCAAACGGCCCTGACGATCCGTGCGGCCATCATTCAATCGAGTCTCGGGGTTTTCAGGCTCGAACAAGGTCACCAAAGTTTCTTGTTTTGTTTCTGGGTCGAATAAGACAACTCGGTCTGAATAGGCCACAATCAAACCGCCCGCCGCGCGAGGCGCGAAGCAGCAAACCCGATCTTCCATGGGAATCGAGGTGCTTTGAGTTGTGACGGGGTCAAAAGACCAAAGCGCACGACCTTGGATATCCGTCCACCAGATACGACCATCAGAGGGATTCCAAAAAACCCCCTCTCCATGCTCGTTCTTGCAGTCCACAATAAGCTCGGCGCGCATTAAAAATAAATCCTCTATCTAATACCTGATATCTGATATTCCAGCTTGTTTTACCTGGTGTATCAGATATTGTAAATGGTGCAACAGTTTAATTGGAGGTAGGCGCTAAAATGCTGCAGAGACCTAAGTCGCTTCGCGAGCTTGCCTTGGAGCATCTCAGAAACAGCATCATCGATGGGTCACTCGAGATGGGCCAGATATTATCAGAGCGCAAAATTTCTGAAGAGCTTGGCGTTTCTAAATCGCCAGTGCGCGAAGCCCTGGCTCAACTTCGCGACGAAGGGCTGGTCAGCATCGAACCGCAAAAAGGCGCGCGGGTGTTCTCGCTTTCTGAAGAAGAGGTGTCCCAAATTTGTGATTTTAGACAAGCGATCGAGATTGCGGCATTCGAACTGGCGCTGGCGCGTGACCCTGTTGGCTTGTCGGTTGAGATGAGTCGCGTCGTTGAAGAAATGGCGCGCAAGCGCGACAAGTCCGATGAAAGGGGCTATTTATCGCTAGATACGACCTTTCATCATTTGATTTTTGAAAAAGCGGGAAATATTTATCTGACCGCAAGTTACGATCGGTATACGGGAAAGATTGCCGCTTTACGCACCCATTTGGCAAAGTTTCCGCAACACACAGATCTTTCTTTCATGGAGCATCAGCGCATTTCCGCCGCAGTGGGTCAAGGCGATATGGCTGAAATCAAATCGCTTTTGATTGAACATATCGATCGTACACGACAAGCCTATAAAAGCGCATCAATTGTTCAAGAGGCTGCTTTCGCCTCCTAATCCAAGCATCTCAGCATTTCAAACAAAGGCGGTTTCCCTGGGAGCCGCCTTTTTATGTTTATAGGAGGTGAATGATTATTTATTGACATCTGAGATATCAGATGTCAATTATTCCGGCGGGAGTATAATCAATGGTTGTAGCTTTGGAACGCGATACGCGGAACGCGGCCCCTCTTATCCAGCTGGATGAAGTGGCAATGGAGTTTGGCGCGAATACCGTTCTTGAAGGCATTAATTTTGACCTTAACCCAGGCGAAGTGCATGCTTTATGCGGTGAAAATGGCGCTGGAAAATCCACGTGTTTAGGCCTTCTTTACGGCTTACATCAGCCCTCGCGCGGCAAACTTCTGCGTAATGGGGTTGAACAACGGATCGAAAACCCGTCGCATGCGCAAACACTCGGGATCAGCTGCGTTTTTCAAGAACTAAGCCTTGCTGGTGCTCTCTCGGTTGCCGAAAATATTTACGCAGGCAGGGTTCCCACGAAATTTGGAATTGTGGATTGGGCAGAACTACGCCGGCGTGCCGAAGCCTTATTGGCTGAATTTGGATTGAACGTTGATGTCTTAATGCCGGTTGAAAACTTACCGGTCAGTTCTCGGCAGATCGTTGAGATCGCAAAAGCGCTATCGTTAAACGCGCGCGTTTTATTGCTGGATGAGCCAACATCTGCGCTTGCACCGGATGAAGTAGAGGCTTTGTTTGAGGTCTTACGCGGATTGGTCGCAAGAGGTATCGGCATTGTCTATGTTAGCCATCATCTTGCCGAGGTTTTTCGAATTTCCGATCGTGTGACTGTTCTGAGAGACGGCCGCCATGTCAGTACGTTAAAAATTTCGGAAACATCGCAAGAGCAGCTTGTTTCAGAGATGATTGGATCTTCCCCTACCGGCGAAGTTACAACATATAACCGCAAACATGGCGCCAAGGTTCTGAGCATAAAAGGGCTCGGTCAGCCTGGTGTTTTTGACGATATTTCTTTTTCCATCAACGCCGGTGAGATTGTTGGCATGGCGGGGCTCATGGGCTCGCGCCGCAGCGAAATTATGCGCTCAATTGTTGGCCTGATGCAAAGTGCCAAGGGCGATGTCGAGTTGAATGGAACCCCTGTGACCTTCACGTCGCTGCGCCAAGCAATGCGGGCCGGTGTTGGCTTCGTGCCAGAGGACCGCAAGACTGAAGGCTTATTTTTGGAGCAATCCCTCAGCGATAACCTGATTGCTGCCAGTCTCTTAGAGCATTCCAAATTGGGCTTCATGCACAAGCGCTCAATCAAGCAAGCAAGCGAAAAGGCCATTGCTGCTTTTAGCGTGAAAGCTCAAGCGATTGGCCAGCATGTTGGAGCCCTCTCTGGCGGCAACCAACAAAAAATCATGTTGGCCAAATGGCTAAAACGTGCGCCAAAATTACTGATCATCGAAGAACCCACCAAAGGCGTTGATGTGGGGGCAAAATTTCAGATTCATGCGGAGCTTTTACGCTGTGCCTCAGAGGGCATGGCAATCTTGGTGGTCTCTTCAGATTTTCCTGAACTTGTATCGTTATCGACCCGAATTTTGGTTGTTCATGAGGGACGGCTGATGGGGGACATCGCAGCCCATGAGGCCAGCGAAACCGCGTTGCTGCAAATGGCAGCTGGCAAAAAAACACCAACACCTTCGGCCTCTCTCGAAACCTCAGGAGCTCAGCAGCGCCAATGACCACGCCCGCTCAAACATCTGTAAAACCGCGCTTTTTACGGCGTATATTTCAATCCTTTATCGATATCCGCGAGCTGACTTTGATTGCTCTTATCGTTGCGATTATTGTCGTGATGGCCAATATCAACCCATATTTTTTTAGCTTTTCTAATTTTCGCGCCGTTGCCGTCGGCATGACCCCCACGGCAATTATCGTCATTGGTATGGCAATATTATTAGCATCAGGCGGCTTTGATCTCTCGGTCGGCTCAGTGATGGCTTTATCTTCTACAGTCGTCGCCATGCTCTTATTGACTGGTATGCCGATACCTATCGCAATTTTTTGCGGTTTGATTTTGGGGGGTATTGTTGGCATCGCCAATGGTGTTTTGGTTACCAGCCTTGGTATCAATCCTTTAATAGCCACTCTTGGCACCATGTCGATCGCACGCGGAATCGCGCTCGTGCTCACAGAAGGGTTCTCTGTCTCCAGCCTTCCGCCTTCTTTTGCATGGATTGGTAAGGCAAGCTTAGGCGGCTTTCCAGTGATTGTCCTTTTAACCTTGCTACTTGTTATTTTCTTCGACTTGGCCGTTCGGCATACGCGCTTTTTTCGGCAAGTGTATTTCATCGGTGCTAATGAAAAGGCTGCGATGCTTTCAGGTATCCATGTCGACCGAGTCCGCATCACGCTTTACGCATTAACAGGTGTTTTAGCCGCTTTGGCAGGCGTTTTATTGGCGTCGCGCTTGATGAGCGGCACGCCAACAGCTGGCAACGGTATCGAGCTGCAGGTTTTGGCTGCAGCTGTCATTGGAGGCGCATCTCTGCGCGGCGGCGAAGGCACTATTCTTGGCGCGTTCCTCGGCGTCGTTTTCGTGGCGCTAATCAACAACACCATGACCATGCTCGCTGTATCGATCTACTGGCAAATGATCGTCATAGGCGGCGTGCTCGTCGCAGCAGTAGCGCTCGATATGCTGATCCGAAGCAAACGAGGCTGACGTGCTCAATCCACCAATTTAACAACCAAAGATCCAAAACAGGGAGATCAAAAATGACTGGATTAAAGGTAAACCGACGCAAGCTTTTAACTGCGGGTGCAGTTACGGGGCTTGCAGGCGCATTTGGATTGCCAATGCTGTCAAAACAGGCGCTGGCAGCTGGGGAGGGCATGGAATATGTCTTTCTATCAGTGGTTACGCAAGTACCATTTTGGGTAGATCATAGAGCAGCATTAGATGATGCCGCAGCCGCCTTAGGGGTGAAAACCCGTTTTACCGGGCCGCTCGACTTTGACACTGCAGGTCAAGCGCGCCAGCTTGATGAATTGATTGCGCGCCGCCCGGCGGGCATTATGATTTTTCCGGGTGACGCTGCTGCAATGGCACCAGGGATCGATCGAGCTGTTGAAGCCGGCATCCCCGTTGCTTGCTTGACTGGTGATGTTCCAAATAGCCGCCGTTCAACATTCTTTGGAATCAATGGTTTCAACGCGGGTCGCATGGGCGGCGAAATGCTTGCCAAGGCGATTGGTGGCAAGGGTAAAGTCATATTGGGTACATTTCCAGCTCCTTCCGTACTTGAGCGGGTTGAAGGCTATAAAGCAATATTTGCTGAAAAATACCCAGAGATTGAAGTCGTCGACGTGGTCAATGACAAAGCCGATCCTTCATATGCGCCAACTGCCTATCTGCAAGCAATCCAAGCCAATCCTGATATCGTGGGTATTGGCGGCACCGATGGCGATAGCGGCAAAGGGGCCGCGATCGCGGTTAATGAAGCGGGCCGTAAGGATATTAAAATTGTGGCTATGGATCGCAATGATGACATGCTGCCTTATATCGAAGATGGTACGATTCACGGCGCGGTGGCGCAAAAATCTTATATCGAGGCATTCCTCGCAGTACATATGCTGCATTGGCAAAATACCGATGGCATCAAAGTCGTTCCCGATTGGAGAGCCGCTGGAATTAACCCTCTACCAGAAACTGTTGATACCGGAGTTATGCCGATTACGGCAGAGAATGTCGGGCAATTTAAACACGTTTAAAACCTTTCCCCGGCGCAGAAGTTTGTGTCGGGGAAAACTACGTTTAAGGATCGTAGTATGGCTGATCGTTGGGACGTAATAACGCTGCAGGTGGAAAATCTTCACCTTCAGATACTTCCTGGCATCGGAGGCCGTCTCTGGGATGTCAAATTTCACAACCGGTCTTTGCTGTTTCAAAACTCCGATCTGATTGGGCTTTCGGTTGATGAGACCAATTTAACCGCACTGCCCACGCGCTCCCCTCAATTCAAGTTTCCCTTATGGGGCGGTGAAAAAACATGGATCGCACCCGATTATCTATGGGCAAAGGGCGCGCCTTATACAGCCCTTGATAGCGCGCCATTTCAAATCACCTCTCTCAGTGCAACCCATATCGAGCTTGAAAGCCCGGTTTGCCCAATATCGCATCTTTCGGTGAAGCGCCGTATCGATGTGGTTTCAGCCCAGCGATGGACGATCCGGCATCACGTAGAAAACCATGGCTCAGCTGCGCGGCCTACCGGGATATGGTCAGTCATGATGATTGATAGGCCCGCAACGATTGGCGTGAAAATGCAGAATTCGGATTTTCAGCTTGTTTTTGGAGCGGTAGGAAACTCGGTTGTTGAGCTTGAGAGCGGCCGTATTGCGCGCTGCTTAGCACCGCAAGAGTTTAAAATTGGTCTGCCAAATCCTGATGGAAAATCGCTCATTAAATTTGGACCAAATGGACCATGGTTAGAATGTTGCGTACCGCCACCACAACCCGGTGAGGCCTATGCGCATCAATATCCCTTCGAAGTTTTTAATTCGAAAGATTACCCTTATTGCGAGGCAGAATGGCATTCGCCGATCGCGCTCTTGCAGCCAAACGACATAATAACCTACCAGCAAGAGTTTCAATTATGGGCTGATGACGCAACATTTTTTGGCACAGAACGTGAGGAAATGATCAGATGCATGTCTTTATAACGGGCGCTGGGGGTCATCTGGGGCGCAAATTGTTTGATGCACTTGAGCAAGAGACAGGTTTTCATGTTTCGGGCATTGATATGCGTCCAGTCGACCATCCAAGAATATACACCGCTGATCTTTCAGAAGATCACAGTTGGATTGAGTATCTTACGGGCGTAGATGTCATCGTGCATTTGGCGGGTGACCGAGAACCCACTGCAACATGGGCTTCTGCGATCAAACATAATATGGATGCCACGCTCAGTTTATACCACCACGCTGCGGCCTATGGCGTAAAGCGGGTTATCCTTGCCAGTTCCAATTGGATCCATGGCGATAAGCGGTTTACGAATGATATATTGAACGGCTCCGCCGCCCCAGGGCCTATTAATGCCTATGGGATGTCAAAGCTTTTTGGCGAAAGGAGCGGCGCTTATTTTGCCAAATATTACGATATTTCAATCATTTGCCTTCGTATTGGATGGACGCAATGGACGCATGACAATAAGCCCGGGGCCCATATGGCGATGGGCCGTTGGGGACAGGAAATGTGGTTGAGCGATCGCGATTTCCTCAATGGTTTGAAAGCTGCCATCGCCGCGCCAAAGGTGCAGTTTGCAGCGTTGAATTTGATGTCGAACAATCCTGGCATGCGCTGGGACCTTGAAGAAACCAAACGCGTTATCGATTATACTCCGCAAGATGGCAGTCCGGCAGAAGTGCCTTTTTTAATCGCTGCTAAATCTGCGTTTAAAGCTGTAATCACTTCCAAATTACCGCGGTTTTTCGAAAAGCATTTTCCGCATTGGTGAAAATATATAGGGGTTTATTTTAAATTGAGCCTTAAGCCTCGGTAAAAATTAAACCTAGCCTTGATTTCGGTACAAATCTATTTTCATGGATCAATACGGCTTGAGCGAAAGCAAATAAATGTTGCGGCTTGGGCTTTAAAATCGAGGAGCTTTTCAACTTTTGAGGGCGCTTGGCTTTTCAGCCAGAAACAGCATAAAGAACTTATAGGCGCTTAAGATGAAAAATTAATACTTAAATAAAATCAATTACTTATCTATTTTATTACTTTCTTCGTTCTCACCAAACAAGTGGTATGCGAAGCGTCAGACCGTGAGTGTGCGCGATACCCGTGTTTTAACTTTAACGCACAAGTGCCACCTGCGGACCCCGCTTCAGGGATACCCGCAAAAGATAATCCCCCCGATAAATAAATGGCAGCGGATTACTTGGATAGGCTTTTCTCCTTTAACTAATGACACGCGGCGCGTGCCGTGTGTTTGGGAATCTTTTTAATGTCAAACATAAACATACGCGCGCAGGGCGCTTACATTGCATTGTATGCGCAGTCCAAAAAGCCTGTGGGTGTTAACTGGCCCGATGAAGGTACATCACAAGAGCAAGCCCTTGCCACAAACGGCAATCTTGGCCTTCTGCTTGGGCCTAAATCTGATGTCATGGATGTCGATTTAGATTGCCGAGAAGCAAAGGGCCTTGCCGAACTGATACTGCCAAAACCTTTTGCACAGTTTGATAGAGGAACGCCTGACAGCGGACACTATCTTTATAAGGCGATTACTTGTGGTCCGACGAAGAAGTTCTCTGGCAATGGCCCTAAATCGGCGTTGCTCGAACTACGCGGAGATGGTTTCCAAACAATGATCCCGCCATTTATCTACCCTGATGGAAATCGTTTGAACTTCACAGATATCAACCAAGATGCACCTGAAGTTAAATATGCTAATTTGCTGAAGTCGGTGTCGTGTCTAGCTGCTTGCTCTGAAGTCGCTCAACTATGGGTATCAGGTCGAAGGCATGAGCTTGCACTGTCCTTTTCGGGCCTTTGTCTGAAGCAAAAAGTTGATCCTCAACTGCTCATAAATATTATCCAGCGTATTTGTTAGACAACGGGCGACAGAGATGAGCAGGATCGTATGAACTGCGTGAGAACTTCTGTTGGCAAACCTCATGACGAACTTCGAGGGTATAATGGCTTAGTGGACTGCATTTGAAAGGCTGCAGCGGATCGTATAGCAAAGCTTGTTGGACAATACTGCGGTCGAGAAGAAGGATCGTTAGCGGTTATCCAAGAAGCCAAGTCTGAGATTATTAATTTTGGGCGGTTTACTGACGAGTCTAATATTACAGAGGCAAAACTGGGCGAGACCTTCGGTCAATGGCTTGATGGAAAAGCAGTCTATGTTTTCCAGACTAGGCAAGGGATGATTTGGAATGGGGCCTATTGGCGCGCTGACGAACGTGGGTTGATGATCAAGTTTGCGTACAATTTCATAAGAGAAGCGAAGCAGGCCCTTTTTGATATAGGCAATCACAGTGCTGCTGGAAACTTATCGTCCTTTGAAAGCCTCAGCATCTCGACGTGTCCGCCAAGAGCGCTGCCACAGAAGCTCAGCCTTGATCGTCTTGAAGAACGTTTCGACTGCCGCATTGTCATAGCAAGTCCCGGTCCCGCTCATCGACACCTGGAAGCCATGTTGGCGCAGGACTTTCTGGTAGTCATGGGAACAATATTGGCTGCCGCGGTCGGTGTGATGGATGCAGCCCTTGGGCGGCTGCCGTAAAGCGACGGCTATGTTCAACGGCCGGATCGCAAGGTCGCGTTTCATCCGGTTACTGACGGCCCTGCCGATCACGCGCCGTGAGTGCAAATCAAGGATGACGGCCGATACAGCCACCCCTCCTACGTCCAGACATAGCTGATATCGCCCGCCCATTTCCGGCTCCAACGGTTGGCACGGAAGTCTCGGTTCAGAAAGTTCGGCGCGATATTGAAGCTATAATTTCTATCCGTGGTCGCCTTGAACTTCTTGTTCCTCTTTACCTCAATGCCGTTCTCGCTCATCAGCCTGCCGACGCGGCGATGCTCTACTTCCAGGCCGAGTTCCTTTAACTTCTTGGTCATGCGCGGTCGGCCATAACTGCCCAGGGATAGGGTAAACTGCTCGCGGATATGCGCCAAGACAACCATATCCTTGCGTTGGCTTTGGCTTGGCGATTGGCTGTGATAGGCACGATACCCTCTTGGGCTGATATCCATGATCTGGCACAGCCGTTCGACGGCCAAAATGTCAGAGTTCCTTGCGATGAGGCAAATCGCATTTGCTTCGCTCCGCAAAGAACTGGGTGGCCTTTTTTAACACCTCCCTCTCCTCTCGGAGCAGACGATTCTCTTTCCGCAGCTCCGCGACCTCACGTTCGAGATCGGACTGGATGGTTGGTTTCTCAGGATTTCGCCGATCCTGTTGGATCCAGCGGCTCAGCGTTGAAAAGCCGATTCCAAAATCAGCGGCCCCTTGTTTACGCGGTAGTCCGCTCACCAATGCGACGCGCACGGCTTCCGCACGGAATTCGGGGGTTGGTGTGTGTGCCATGATGTTTCTCCTTTGTGGCAAAATACCAAGTCAAAGGAGCGGAGCAATTCCGTGGCAGGTCCAGATCGCTTTTGCGGTTACTGGCATTTCACCCGCTCATTAGACGCTTAAATGCATTCCAAAATAATACTATACTTTCGGGTATGAATTAAGGAGGCAACTTATCTAAAGGAAGATATTTAAGTTGGTATTACTTCTAAAATTAGCTTCTGATCAGCCATCCAATATTTTGGCCACTGGCACAAAAAAACGGCAGATAGGGCTGTAAATATCAAGAAAACCAGATT